>ERZ1292640.719-Hain-H43-02um-R1-719-length-27222-cov-7_pt1 | contig 27222 bp, 34 predicted proteins | sample MGYA00564404_ERZ1292640 | MGnify/ENA primary metagenome ERZ1292640 (study PRJEB36523, sample SAMEA6512636) | groundwater metagenome | collected 2019-01-08 | study: AquaDiva: Metagenomics assemblies of 32 groundwater samples | reverse complement strand
TTTCGCGGCGAGGGTGAAGGGAGTGCGGACTCCCGGCAGGCCCGCCCGTGGCCAAAGGTGGCGTCAAGAGATCAAGGAATTCTGACCGGCAGAAGGCGCAACGTCTCACCCGAAAAACCGCCTGCCGGTTGCCAACGGTTGCCAAAAAACGCCTTATTGAGTCCTATTGCCGCTTATTGCTTGGCATTGATACAGGCAAAGCATGAAGTGCGTTATAGCCTTTGTTTATGCGGGTTTTATTGGGTTTTTAAGGTGGTGGGTTGGCCGGGACTCGAACCCGGGACCAACGGCTTAAAAGGCCGCTGCTCTACCGACTGAGCTACCAACCCACAACATGCTTGTTTCAAGTGCCTTGAGAATAAAACGCAGTCCGCATTATATTTCACTTGTCACCCTGTATAGTCAGGCATGACTTTGAATCATCCTGAGACCATCCCGGTGACTGAGCCACAACCTCAGTTGGAGAAGATCGAGAGGCTCCCGAATCTCTACCGGTTGCGCTTGCCAGGTGACAAGCCAAACAAGCCAACGGGCTTTTACTATGCCGTGATTAAGCGCAGTCGCAAGCAGTTTCGACGTTCGCTCAAGACCGCCGACCGCAAGCTCGCCCTACGCCGCCTCGCCGAACTCAAAAACAGAATCGGCAACCTCGTTGCCTCCGACGAATCCGGCCTGTCCTTCGAGGAGACGGCCGAACGCTGGCTCGCGGTCACTGCCCACGAACTCAAGCCCCGCAGCTTGGAACGTCGGCGCACTTCGCTCAAGGGCTTTTCCCTTTTCTTCCGTGGACTCGCGCTTCGCAATGTCACCAAGGCCCATTGCGAGCGCTGGCTCACCGAGCGCGGCCCGAAGCTCGCTGCGCAAACCTTTGCCCACGAACTGACCGCCCTCAAGCGCACCTTCGACTACGCGGTGGAGCAAGGTTTGATCTTGGGTAACTCCGCTTCGCATATCCGCCGCCGCAAAATCCGCCAGGCAAAAATCACCATTCCGAACCGCGAACAATTCCAGCAACTCATCACTGCCATCCGTCTGAGCGACGGCCGCGCCGACAGCCAGCGCAAGGCCACGCCGGGGGCGGACCTCATCGAACTGCTCGTCTACAGCGGCGCGCGCCTGGGCGAAGCCACGGCCCTCCGGTGGCGGGACATCAACTTCGCCGGAGGCACCGTGACCATCACCGGCGGCGAAGCCGGCACCAAGAACAGCGAAGCGCGCACGATCCCCATGACCGACGCCTTGCGCGGCCTTCTGACGCGACTGCACGAGGAACGCCAACCCACACCCGACGACGAGGTCAGCCCCATCAAGGACGCCAAGACCACCCTGCGCAAAGCCTGCAAGCGCCTCGGCCTGGCGCCGTTCAGCCATCACGATTTCCGGCACATGTTCGCGACCACCTGCATTGAAGCCGGCGTGGACATTCCGACCGTAAGCCGCTGGCTCGGCCACAAGGACGGTGGCGCGCTCGCCATGAAGGTTTACGGGCACTTGCGGGACGAACACTCCGCGGCGCAGATCAAGAAGGTCAGCTTCGCCCCGGTTCAAGAGCCTGCCAACATGGTCTCGCTCCCGGCCGCCGCGACCGCCTGAGCCTCAGCGCAACGCCTTCGAGAACGCTTCGGGATTCAGGCCGCTGTCTGAAGCTCTGTCCGGTACTTCCAGTTCAACAGGAACAGAGCGCCCAGGAGGAACAGCGATCCGGAAAGGACCGCGTAAGCAGACCAGTGAAATCTTCCCCAGAAGGCGACGAGGTAGATTGCGCCCAGAGCAGGAAACAATAGGCCGCCTACCCATTCCCAGCGCCAGGACACCGCCAGGATGAGCAGGAGGATGCCGGTTGGGATGAGGTGCATCAAGAGCGCGAGGGCGGTGTTCCAGAACCCGTGGTGTTCGCCAAACACATCCCGCGCGAACAGGCTGATGAATCCGGCAAACAGCAGGCACAGAATCCTGGGCGTCCAGAAGAGGGATCGTTTGATGGTTGTTTTCATAATCGTCAACCGCGAGTGTACGTGGTGATGACACCAAGCCGGTAATTGATTATTCCACCGGTGGCATTGCGCAAAACGATGATGCTGACGAGGTGGTGAGGCCTCTCGGATTTGTGTTCGCCCGTGCCGGGTTCGCCTGCCTCGCCCGGCGCGCTCAGGAGTTTTCCTTGATGCGCATGTCCATGACGACTGGCGACGCGGTACAACTCCGCGCCCTCGCCCGGGCGCAAAACCTGAGTCCAGGCGCGCTCGTCGCCAAACTGCTTCACGCTCACCCCTCGTCATGCGCCAAGCCTTCGTAAAGCACCCGGCCCGTGCGTTCGCACACCACCACAACATCCGCTGATCGAAACGCACTGACGCGAGGATTTTCGCTGGTTCATCGTTGGGGTTTTTTGGGGACAAGTTTGCCGGTGAGCCGAGCGCGTTGGGAACGCGCGAGACGAATTTCGCGGAGCGAAATGGCGCAGCTCAACCGAGCGGGCGGCGAGGGAGTCCACGCGCGGGCGAGGAGCGAGGGCGTGAGCTGGTCCACTTGCCCGCGCGCCTTGGCCAACCGCAACTCAAGCGGGTCGGCCAGCGCAAACAATCCCTCCACTCGGCGGACGACATGGGACCCCGACCGCGGCACTGGCACGGTTGGCAGGCTTGTCATGGGAAGTAATCAACCATTCGGAACTGAACATACTTGGCCTGGAGCAGTGCCAGGACGTCGTTCGCGATCTCATTACTCAAGTCTGCTTCGAGCATCTCTCCATCGTGGTCAGAGCCGTAGCTGAAGGTTAGCGTCAACTTCGCGACCGCGGGCTTGCCGGTAACATCGCAGATTAACTCGGCCTGTTCCTTGGTTTCCGGCACGATAATTTTCTTCATGCTGGGGAAGTCTGCCGCGACCAATTGTGTTTGTCATGCGGTTTTGCGCTCGCCTTGACCGGGGTGCGACGTTACGAATGTCACATGAGCATCTACGCCACGTTGTGGAAGCTGAAGTTCCCAAAGGAAGGGGACAACCACCTGGGCTGCGAGTGGATCGAAGTCACGGCGCAAGCGGTGCCGCCGCACATCGGCTCGCCTACGCCCGGCTGCGGCTACGAGGGTGGCGACCCCTACGCCGCCTTTCTTCCGCCCGCGCTCCAAACCAACGCCGACGGTGAATCGCCAATCGAGCGGGCCGTCGTCTTCGTTACCGAATACTCCCTCAAGGGAACGGCGCGCAGTCTCCAGGAATATGCCAGCCCGCTCCTGGTGCTCACCGGCGAAGAATATTCGCGCATCACCTTCGCGGAACTGCACCAAAGGATTTGCGACGCGCTGCGTGGAAATCGTTCCCCCATCGTCGCTGAAGTCTTGCTGCCAGACGGCAGTCACCAGATCATCAGGGATCACAAGAAACAGTAGGACCGCTCAGGTTCTCGATGTTCGGGATCGATTGAGACGTTCCAAGAGCTTCGATGCCGGTTCATCATCCGGGTCTTGGGGGACGAGTTGGCCGGCGAAGGCGCGGGCGAGGAGGGAGGGCGTGAGCTGGTCCACTTGCCCGCGCGCCTTGGCCAACCGCACCTCAAGCTGGACGGCCAGCGCAAACAATCCCTCCACTCGCCGCACGATTTCCTGTTGCTCGGGGAGCGGAGGCACTGGCATCAAGAACTGCGAAATGGTCGTCGCGTTCACGTTGGGCTGCGCGACGGCATTTGAACCGCCCACCAGAAGATTCTGACCCGCAGGCGACATGAAGAACCGAAGAATATACTTGGGATCAACGAAGTCTTGTTTGAAACGGAAGCGGATGAGGTAAGCTCCAGGAATTGCCGGGCCACGCGACTTGTCATACACGGCGCATTTTCCGATGGTCGCGCCCGTTCGTGTCACCACAAGGTCGCCATGCCGTAAACGATATTTCTCAAGTTCCTCGGCCGAGAGTTTGATGCGTGGAGCGTCCGTCAAAACGATTGAGCCGTCGAAGCCCATGTCTGTTGTGCGAATTGTTGGCACACCCTCAGATGCGTAACTCTCTTTGCCGAAACGCGGCCCATAGAACGAACTTTCGATGAATTCGTTTAGCGGTCCGTTCCTCTAACCGTCCGGCAAATCCTCTGCGCTCTCCGCGGCATTACGGGCAAGAATTTGAACCGCGGATTTCGCGGATTTCACGGATGTCTTCTTATCCGTGTCATCCGTGCAATCCGTGGTTCTCATCTCCCGCCAATCGGCGGTGAGGCGGCCGGAGCTGGCGGCGGCGAGGACGGATTGGCGAAAGCGTTTGAGCAGGACGGGAATCTCCGCCAGCCGCTGCTGGCTGGCCTCCACCTTGCCCAACAGCGTCTCCAGCTTCGCCACAATCCGCCGCTGCTCGGCGAGCGGAGCGAGAGGCAACTCAAGTTCCCCGATGAAACTAGTGGGAACGCGTGCTTGCCCGGCAGTGCCAGTGACATTCTCCTTCGCTGCACGTCGCACCCGATCCTGCGCGAGAAGCCGGTAGATGTATTCAGGGCTGATGCCCGCCAAAGGCCGAACAACGTGTAGCTCAGTCGTACCACAACCCAGTTTGTTGCGAAGACCGCGAGCGACCGCGCCTTTCCCGTTCTCCATGCAGGGTGTGATTTTGGCAAACAGCACGTCTCCTTCGGCGAAGTGAGTGAAACCTTTCTGAACGTCGCCAAGAGTTCGATCTTCCAACGACTCGAATTCAGGTTTCGATTCACTCAGCGCGGCCATTCGCGCAAACGAGATGGGCATGGAATCGTCGAGACCCTTCGGATGCCGGGGATTGATTTCGGCGACTTCGCTCAACGGCGCGGCTGCCCACCCTTGCGGAAGCACGTCGCTCATTTCTCCACGCCTCCGTTCGTGTTTGTCCCGCAGGGACATGGATGGGTTTTGAAAACGGGGTTGCAATTCAATCGGTTTTTCAGCATATTCTGCCCGGCGACCAGAGTGGGCCGGACCTTTTCCGACTCCGTGACTAGTTCCCTGGCCGCCCTTTTCTTTGCTGTTGTTCCAACCACGTGATGACGTCGCCCAGGCGTTCATCGCCGACGTGAAGGAGCGGTTCGATCAAAGGAATGCCGCTTTCGTCAATGGATTTCACGGTGAAACCGGTTTTCTTTTCCTCACGGCGCCGGGCGGCATAGACGCAGAGGTCGCACAACTGCAAGACGGGGCTTTTCTCGGGCTCGATAAAGAAACCTTTCTCGACAATCTGGCCGAGCTTCAAGACGCCCTCCGTGCCGCGCAACACACGAATGGCCTTTTCCACATCTCCCACGACTTCACGGTTCTCGTCTGAAAGGAAAATGCCGAGCGGGGAGCCGGGAAGTGACTTGAGCAGGTCGTCCACGACCCGCGCGACCCGTGGGCAAGCCGCGACGTGAGGATTGATGGCCACACCGGAACCAAACGTGTTGTGGCTCCATGTTTGAAATCGCTTCTTGGAAATCGCGCGATAAACGAACTTCAGAGCGTGCTTTTGGGCAACGCGAAACCATTCGTCGCGGAACGCCAGACGGTGGGCGATGGGAAATTGCCGGAAGTAGCTGTGCCGCGGATTGCTGATTTCCGTGGCGTGAATCTCGAAGTCCTCCGGGCGCGCCGGAGCAAAGGACCTTTCGATGACAGCCTGCAAATCCTTCTCCAACCCCAGCCAGACAGACTCCGGCACCACCAACGCGCCCAGCACGAAGACGGACTGGGCCGTATCGCGGAGATTTGTGCCTGTCTGCCCAGACTCGTCTATGTAGATCAGGTGCATGGCGAACGTTAGCCGGTGGAGTGGCGTCCGAGCGAGCAAATGCTCTGGAGCGGCGCCGACGCGCGGCCAGTCTGCGAGGCGCTGGACGGGATGGCAAGCTGGTTTGGCAACGGTTTCATTTCTCCACGCCCTCTTCCTTTTCCACGAGCGCGACGATTTCGCGGAGATCATCCACCACCGCCTCCAGCTCCGTGATGGCTTCGGCGGCGAGGTCTTGAGGTTCGGGCAATTCATCGGCGTCCTCGAGCGAGTCGTCCTTGAGCCAGGTGACATCGAGCTTGTAGCCGCGTTCCTTGATCTCGCTGATGTGGAATTTGCGGAATCTACCGGTCTCAGCGGTATCGGTGCGTTTGCTCAGGCCGTTGGGTCTTTGCCGTAGTAGTCCGCAAACTCGGCGAAGTGTTGCGCGGTGAGCGGGCGGTCTTTCTTGGTGATGCCCGGCACGTTGGAGCGCGCGTCGAAAATCCAGACGTCCTCGGTTGGCCGGCCTTTCTGGAAGAAGATGACGTTGGCTTTCACACCCTGGCTGTAAGGCGTGAACGTGCCGCGCGGCAGGCGCAGGATGGTGTGCAACGCGCAATCCTGCATGAGCAACTCGAAGACTTCGCCGGCCTTGCCCTCGAAGAGGCAGTTGTCCGGCAGCACCATCGCGGCGCGACCACCCGGCTTGAGCGTGGTCATGACATGCTGGACGAAGTTGAGCTGTGGTGGCCGTGCGCAAGCACTTGCTGGTCTCGATGGTGAAATCGTCGCGTCGGGCGCTTGATTCGCGCCTTTCGTGCCGAACACCTGGCGGTGGGCCGCGGATTGGTGAGCACCATGTCGTAACGCTCGCCGTGGTCCGGTTCGTAAATGGCGTCGCCGAGATAAATGTGCGGCTCGACACCGTGGAGAAACAGATTCATCGGCGCAAGCCGGCGCGGGCGCGGCACTAAATCCTGGCCGATGAAGGTTTGCGATTTGATGCGCCGGGCGTCCGCGCGGTCGAACACGCCGCCGGAAACTTCCCTGGACACGAGCCATTCGTAACTGCAAACGAGAAAGCCGCCCGTGCCGCAGGCCGGGTCGCAGATGCGGAAGTCCGGTTTCCCGCGCGGGTCGGGTTTCATCACCCGGACGATGGCTTGGATGAGCGGTCGGGGCGTGAAGTATTGGCCCGCGCCTTTCTTGCCTTCGCTCGCGGCCTATTCGAGCAGGCCCTCGAACGCCGCGCCCTTCACGTCCACGTCCATCGCCGACCAGTCCTCCTCGTCAATCATGGCGATGACGCGCTTGAGGTTGACGGGATTGTTAAAGCGCGGCGTGGCCTGCGCAAAGATGTCGGCGAGCAGGCCGCCCGCTTCGCGGAGTTTGCGCAGGATATCGGCGTAATGATGTTTACCCCGGAGAATGCTTGAGAAAAGTGAGGTTCAATCTATGATTTTAGATCGTATGCGAATACTCATCACTGGCGGAGCTGGTTACATCGGCTCGGTCTTGACTCCGGCCCTTTTGGCGGAAGGGCATGAAGTAACCGTCCTGGACAACTTTTTGTTCCGTCAAAACAGTCTGATCGATTGCTGTCACAACCCGGCTTTTCAGGTCGTCCGCGGCGATTGCCGGGATGAGCCGTCGATGAAGAAGCTGGTTGCCAATGCTGATCTGATTATTCCTCTCGCCGCTCAGGTGGGCGCACCGATGTGCAATCAGGACAAGGTCGCCGCACAGACCACCAACCTAGGTGCGATTGAGTTGCTTTGCCGGCTGGCCATCTCTCAGCAATGGATCATTATGCCGGTGACCAATAGCGGTTACGGCGTGGGCGAAAAGGATCAATACTGCACCGAGGAGACTCCATTGCGGCCCATTTCGCTTTACGGAACCACCAAAGTGAAGGCGGAAGAAGCCGTTTTGCAGCGTGAGAACAGCCTGAGTTTCCGGCTGGCCACGGTTTTTGGAATGTCCCCCCGCATGCGTATCGACTTGCTGGTCAACGACTTTGTCTATCGGGCCATCCATGACCGGGCCGTGGTCATATTTGAGGGGCATTTCAAGCGCAATTTCATTCACGTCCGGGATGTGGCCCGAGCTTTCGTACACGCCATCGGGAGTTTTGAGACCATGAAAGGCAAGCCTTACAATGCCGGTCTGGATGACGCCAATCTGTCCAAATTGGAGTTGTGCGCGCTGATTAAGAAGCACCTGCCCAACTTCGTCTTTCTCGAAGCGCCCATCGGCGAAGACCCGGACAAGCGCGATTATATCGTCTCCAATGCCCGCCTGGCTGCCACCGGGTTTAAGACCGAATGGACCTTGGATCGGGGGATTGTGGAGTTGATCAAGGGCTACACGATCTTGAGGAACAGCATTTACTCGAATGTGTGATGAGCGTTCCGGTTGACCAGATTATTGCTGTTATTCTCGCCGGCGGACACGGAACGCGGATACGGCACTTGTTACCAGATTTACCGAAACCGATGGCCCCGGTCATGGGCCAGCCGTTTCTGCATTGGGTGATGAGCTATCTGAGGAACCAAGGGATTCGTCGCGTGGTGATTTCGACCGGCTATCGGTCGGAAGTCATAGAGGACTTTGCCCGATCGAAGCAGATGTCGAACGTCAATGTGCAAACCATAAGAGAGAGCGCACCGATGGGAACCGCAGGCGGATTTCGTTATGCCGCAGAGACTTGTGGAGAAAAGGCAGTCGCATGGCTGGTGTTAAATGGTGATTCATTGGCCTTGGCTCCGCTCTTTCCTATGTTGGAGTTGCTATCTGATCCGAGGATTTCCGGGGTCTTGCTAGGAGTGAAAATGACCGACACCTCGCGCTACGGCACGGTCGTTCAAGATTCCGTGGGTGACCTGTTGCGGTTTGACGAGAAAAAGCCAGGCGCGGGGATTATCAACGCAGGCGTTTACCTCTTAAGGAGTTCCGTGCTTGCGGATTTTCCGCCCCGAGCACCCTTGAGTTTTGAAAGGGAGGTATTTCCAGCGTTATTGGCGCGCCAACTTCGGCTTAAAGTGAGTGTTACTCAAGCGCCTTTTTTGGACATCGGAACGCCTGAGTCGCTGCAGGAAGCGGAATCCTTTATTCACGAACACCGGCACCACTTTAGCGATTTTGGTTGCGGCTGTGCCGCGCCAAGCTATCTGTCCACAAGACGCAGTGCGAAATGAATCTCGTTGCCGAAAAAATGTTTCTCAAGCGGGCTGCCGATGTGAACACGCGGATTGGCCTGGGCGTGGGTGTCTTTGTGCGCAATGAGAAAGGGCAGGTTCTGCTGGAGAAACGGAGTGATTGCGGTTTATGGGGTCTGCCCGGCGGGCGGGTCGAGTCCGGGGAGTCAATCCGAGATGCCGCCGTGCGCGAAGTAGCCGAGGAAACCGGGCTTTCCATCAAAATTCTGCGACTCATGGGCGTTTATTCGGAGCCGGCAGACCGCATTTTGACTTATCCGGATAACGGTGATGTGGTTCACAAAATCGATGTAATCGTCGAAGCATCAGTCATTTCTGGAGAATTGCGGGGCAGTTTGGAAAGCGATGACTTGCAGTTTTTCGATTTGGCCAACATACCTAACGACATTTGTCCTCCCGCTGTGAAACCGGTTCAGGATTATGTCAACGGGAAGGTGGGCATTATCAGTTGAAGGTGCTAGGGTGAAGACCGTCCGTTTAGCTACCGGCACAGGATGGTTCCGGATTCCTTATTCATTACAACCATGAACGTCACAGGAAGAGTCCGCCTCCGCGATCTTCGGTCCATTTCACCGGAGGAGCTTGAAAGGGCCCGGCGCATTTGTGAAACGATAGAAAGGATTGTCGGATCACGGGCAGATTTCATTGCCCGAAACCAGTTGGATCCATCTATTTCACTGCCCGCCAGCAACTGGTCGCCTGAGGCTGACCAACCATTCCTGCTCCGCTACCAACACATCGTGAAAGGTGACCACGATGTCATCAACAAACTCCGCTTGTACGCTCAATTCTCCAGTTACGATTTGGCGACGCAGTCGGTGGTCACTCACGGCAGATTGGTGCCTGCTGTGGAAGACGGCTTTGACGAGAAGATGGCGCAGTTGGTTCCCGAACCAGACCCATGGGTTCGAAGATACGTTTTGATCACGCGCCACGTGCCACCGGATATCGTGCCGAGGTATCCCAAGGTTTTGGGGGAAATCGGCTGGGACATTGAAGGCAAGCCTGTCAATCACGATGTCTATGCCTATCAGGAGCGAATCAACCTGATGCACGAAGCCGGCCTTATCGACTGGTTGCGACGGCGGAGCCAGGAATCCGGGCCGGCGAACATCTTGGAGATTGGGGGAGGATATGGGGGGCTGGCCTACGCACTGACAGATATTATTCCCGGTCAAATCAACTACTTTATTTGTGATCTTCCTGAGTCATTGCTCTCCTCTTCCATTTACCTGGGAATCACTCGCCCAGAGTATCGCCATCTCATCTACGACGGCACGGATCGTCCTGTCCTGCAAAACGTCAATGCCGGACGGGCCTTTGCTTACCTTCCTAATTACATGTTCGATCATTTCCTAGCAGCCGGAATAAAGGTGGATATGGCCATCAACACGTTGTCTTTTCCTGAAATGGCCGAAAGCCAAGTGCGCTACTACGCAAATGGACTGAAAAAGGCTATATCCAGCACAGGAGTGCTTTTCGAGCAAAATGAGGACGGCCGGTGGGTGGGCATGTTGGACTGCAAACCGGTTCTGGCCGAATACTTTCCATACAGGAAAACGATCCGATCAAAGTCCATTCCATTGCTTTCGAAAGGACAGGCTGATGTTTGGTCCAATCGGAAATTGGACGATATCCTGGACGGGGCATTTATTCCCTTCACGGGCTCACTCACCAGAGTTCGCCTATGCCTCTGGAGATTGTCTTGCCTGCTGAGGTGGCGCAGCTTGGGCGTAATCCGGCTGCGCCAAATTCTGCACGCGAACGTGAGTCCGGCCATGTTTGCCAGAATCAAGAAGTGGTGGAATCGCCTCGGCGGTCACATGCCCGCCTGATGGCCAGAAAACAACAAGGCCACGTGGCTTCAACAGTTTGATCTACGTACCATCTGAATTCGAGTTCTCCGGCAGCCAAATCATTTTTGTGACCCGCAAGAGGACTATGCAGAGCAGGTGGCCTTCTTGACACCTTTTCGTCGGTATCAGCGATTTTCCGGCTGATGGCCGCTTGGCGCGCAGGGGTCACCATACCTCGGCGGCTGTAAAGCGCAGACTGAGCGACAGGACTCCTTTCTTCAATGTCCTTTGCCAGCCATTCTCCTAGTTGAAGCCAGCACAAGCATCCCTCCGCCGAGCAGGCCGGCGAGCGCGGCTTTCCACGCGAGACCAAAACCTAATTTCGCGAACAGTTCGAGGGAGAAACACGCTCCCATCAGCGCGGCGCAGCACCAGAACGGTCGCAACAACGTCGAGGCGGTGCGAATGACCGAGAGTGAAAAAAACGAAAGGGTGAGACACAGGGTTAGGAAGCAAAAGGTCAACCGATAGTACCAGTGTAGCCCCGTCATCAAGAAGAAAAGACCCGCCAGAACGCAGAGCACTCCAGGAGGAACGCGGAAAAAACGGCCTTCTCGTCCAGGGCATTGCCCGGCGGCTCGTCTGCGACGGCGCCACTGTGGGAGCTCGAGAGAGCAGCTTGACGCTCGCGCACCGTGTGCCAGAGAAGGATCGTTCCAAACCAGAACAAGGAAAAGGGCAGGAGCAGAGCCATCTGCGGCCAAACCCAGTAATGATTGGCTCCCCAAATGAAGGCGTGGATCCACTGTAGGGCCAGGAAAAGGCCAAAAGCCAACTCCCCAGCTCCTATAGTCAAATAGCTGAAGAAGTGAATCCGGTCGAGGGCTGCTCCTCGCATCCGGCGCTTTCGCATATCCGCCAAGGGCCAGACTCCGAGCAAGAGATATGAGTAAACCAGCACGGCCCCCGCCGTGGCGGAGTCGGGAAAAAGGTTTGCCACAGCAGGCCTTTGGCCCGGATGATCAAGACGCCAAGTCAGCAGGCGATTCTGCTGCCACAATCCGTAAGCCAGGCTCGTCAAACCCAAAATCACGAGCGTGGCCAATCCAGAAATGGCCCACGGATGCCGAAGGAACCAACTCCAAGCTCGGCGCGCGAAGGTGGCGCGCCGGGCCGCGATGGGCTCGTGCCGCAGAAACCGGCCCAGTTCCTCAGCCAGTTCGCGGGCCGAATGAAACCTTCGTTCGGGCTGCTTCTCCAGGCATTTCAAACAGATCGTTTCCAGGTCCCTCGGCAGATTCGAGTTGAGCTTCGTGGGAGCCACGGCTTGTTCCTCCATCACCTTGAGGAGGATGGCCATCGGATTCTCCCCGACAAACGGTGGTCGGCCGGTGAGTAATTCGTACAAAAGCGCTCCCAACGAATAGACATCGCTCGGTGGCCCCACCTGGTCATGGCGCCCACTGGCCTGCTCCGGCGCCATGTAACTCGGACTGCCCATCACTGTGCCGGTGTGGGTGAGAGTACAATCTTGGTGTGTGATCTTGGCCAAACCGAAGTCCGTCACGCGCGGCTGACCCTGTTGATCGATCAGTATGTTCTGCGGCTTAAGGTCTCGATGCAGGATGCCGCGCTGGTGTGCTGAATGCACCGCCTCGGCGATGGTTCGCACCCATTCGGCTGCCTGGCGTAGAGGCACCGGCTGCCCGCCGGCCACGGCTCCCAAGTTCCTCCCCTCCACGTAATCCATGGAGAAGAAATGCTGGCCGTCTCTCACACCCACTTCGTGGATGGCGACGATATTCGGATGTTGCAGGTTGGCGGCGGCTTCGGCTTCGGTGCGAAATCGCCGGATGTCCACTTCGTCGGCCATCTCGCCGGCCAGGATCATTTTGACTGCCACGATCCGGTTCAAGCTGATTTGCCGCGCTTTATACACCACCCCCATCCCGCCGCGGGCAATCTCCTGCAAAAGCTCATAATCACCAAAACTCCGGGGGACCGGGCGCGGCCTCGCGTCGCCCCTCAGCGCGAGGGGCTGGACAGCAGGTTTTCCGTCGGGAACGGCTGCTCCGGGCGTTGGCGTTCTGCAGGTGGGCGTCTCGTCGATCGCCCGCTTGGCTTGGCATGCGGGACACAGCTCCGAGGAAAGGTCATCGCCCAGACCCGCGCCGCAGGCCGCGCATGATCGCTTGGTGTTCATTTACCAGTGACATTGTTTTAGGCGTTTTCCCGGCGGTGTGACAGGACAAAAAGCAAAGAGGGCACCCATTAAGGCGGAGCGTCAGTTCCTGGTTTATTGAACACAACATTCTCTCATCAGTTCTGTGCTGCTCAGACAGTCGCTTGTTCATGCGGGCACGCGTGAGAGGTTATATGGAGGCCAAAGCGCTCGCATCAGTCGCCTGCAAGTGCGCATTGATGAGTCGGTGCTCAATGCGTCCGAATTCAATACAGCCCACGGCGAGGCCTGGAGAACTTTTTCTCATGGCTTCCTGGCTGACCGGGAGACCAGCCGCTTGCTCTTTGTCAACCTGACGGGTTTCGAAGCCGCTGTGGCCCTCGACGGCGTTCGTGTGGAGACGATGGACGACAGCCCAACGATCGCCATTCCGCCAGTGAGCCGGAGTATTGAAAGGGGGGAACGGGCTTCGCTGAGTGTCCTGGCCTTGGGCATGCCTCCGTTGAGCTACCAGTGGTTTCGCAATGGGCAGCCTCTGGCCAGAGAGACGAACGCGTCTCTCCTCATCTTGGGAGAATCCGCATACGCCGGTGACTATTACGTGACCGTGCAGAACGCCCTGGGAACAAACCATAGCCCGGCGGCAACGGTGACGGTCGTGGAACCGGATTCGCTTCCGAGAATCGTTTCGGGACCGGAATTACTGAACCCGCTGTCCATCCTGCGCTTTGGCCGGGCATGGGATAGCACGGTGTCAACAAACCAAGCCCCGGACTTGAAGCTGCTGGCGGGCTACTCAGCCGTTTTCCGAGTCGTGGCCGCCGGAGAGAAACCTCTATCTTATTTCTGGTATCGCAACGGCCAACCCCTGGCCATACGGACCAATAGCAATGGCATCCTCGCGTTACAGCGTCTCGCAGTGGACCAGAAAGGCGCCGACTACAGCGTGGTCGTGCGGAACGCTCATGGCGCAACGCCGCCCGCCAAATTCCCGCATCGAATAGTTGTCGCACCCACGGGAGGATGGGGCGGCACGGTGCTGCTTGGCAACGCGACGGCGACAGCGACGAATTTCATCTATGAGGTGGACGGAATCACTCCGGTCGGGAAAGGCGTCTGCGTGCAATGCTATTCTGGAGTGTCGCCCGATTACCTCCTGCCGCTGGATGTTCCCTTGCTTGTCAACAGCGATGGAGTCTTTGGCCCGGTCCGGCTGGAGATTTACGATGCCCAAGCGGGAACGGTCGCCTATGTTCAGCTCAAAGCCTGGGAATCGACTGCAGGCAGCAGCTACGAAGAGGCCCGCGATGTCGGCGGGAAGTTCGGAAGCTCCGAAGTCATGAAGATCACGACAGGTCTCAGCAAGGAGGCTCCTGCCAGTTTGGCCGGATTCAAGAGTTTCCGGTTAAACCCAGGATTCACGGCAGGGTCCGGGGGCATGTTCGTCAAGGGGGAGGTGTTGGCGGATCAAGCACCACAATGGATCTTCGTGGGTGAACCCGGACTGTATTTGATCGAGCGCAAGACTCCTCCACGCGATTGGACGCCAATCCAACTGCTCACCAACCGGCTTGGGACCGCTGTTCTCGTCGAGACAATCACGCCAAGCGATACCACCTTCTATCGTGCGCGGCGCCTGGAGTAGCCGTGAAAAGGCTGCGTCCGCTGCCTTCTCCCGAACAACTCATCTGACCCGGCGGCAGAGGACGCGATCGGAATGGCATGATGAAGTGAAGTGTCACCCATTAGACCGACTCCCTTTTGACACGAGCGTAAGTCTTTGGCTGGCGTGCTTCCGTTGCTGGATCACTGGCTACAGTCCGCTGGTGCCCCTGCTGTCTTTATGAGTGACACCTGCTATGGTTTCGCCTTTGCAGCAGCCGTGATTCTTGCCGAGTCGCTGCCGGGCTGACGTTTCACGCCAAGGCGAAGCCAATCGAAAGAAAACTGCCGCATCCTCGACAACACCAATCCTGGAAATACCAGTTTGCATTTTTTTGGCAAAGCGGGATGATTCCTGCATGAGCAGCAGAGAAATGGTCATTGAGCTGGTTACCAAGCTTCCCGAAGATACGCCGCTGGCGGAGATTGCACGGGAGATAGAGTTGCTCGCAGGCATCCAAACCGCCCGCGAACAGGCGCGCCGGAGCGAAGGCCTGCCGGCGGAAGACGCCCGCAAGCTGGTGGACGCATGGGCTTCAAAGTAATCCTCACCCCGCAATCGCTGGACGACTTGAAGGAGGCCGTCATCTTCATCGCCCGAGACCATCCCGATCGTGCCCGCACTTTTGGCAACCAATTGATTGACCGTGCACTGTCCGTGGCAGCATTTCCCGAACGCGGCAGAGTGGTGCCGGAGATTGGCGAGCCGGCCGTCCGCGAAATCATCCACGGTTCGTACCGGATCATCTACGAAATCTTCCCTGACCCAACAACGGTTTATGTGCTCCGATTCTGGCACGGAGCGAGAGGAAAGCCGGAAATCAAAGCCAAGCCGTGATTTTTGCCGTGCCGCTGCCTGGCTGAAGTTTCACGCCAAGGAGCAGAGGCGCAAAGAAGTTTTGTCCGCCTGGCGGCTTGACCATTTTAATCTCGAAGGGATGGCATTGTTCAACCCAGGGTTGCGAAGCAACTGATAGGAAATTGCCCGCCTGCGGATTAAGGCTTGAAATCATTCCAGCGACTCGCGACATTCGTGCCCCATGAGCGAGCGACCTGGCCAAACCTGGGAACCGAAGGAATCCGCGCCGTCCGCGAACGGTCCCACGCTCCACACCATCGGCTACGGCGCACGCACGCTGGACCAACTGATCGCCGTCCTCAAAGCCCATCGCATCGAATACCTGCTGGATGTCCGCTCCGCGCCCTACTCAAAATTCAAACCGGAATTCTCGAAGGAAGCCCTCGAAGCTGCGCTCAAGAACCACGGCCTCCGCTACGTCTTCATGGGCGATACGCTCGGCGGCCAGCCGCGCGACCCCGCTTGCTACACCGAGGGCAAGGTGGATTACGAAAAGGTGCGCCGGCAGCCGTTCTTCCAGGCTGGCCTCGAACGGCTGCGCAAGGCGCATGAACAGCACCTGCGCGCCGCGATCATGTGCAGCGAAGGCAAACCCGAACAATGTCATCGCAGCAAAATGATCGGCGAAGCCCTGACCGCCGCCGGGATTCCGTTCCGTCACATTGATGAGGATGGCCAATTGCTCACGCACACGCAGGTGATGGACCGGCTCACCGGCGGTCAGCTTGATTTCTTCGGCGGGCCGGCGCTGACGTCGCGCAAACGATACGGACCCGGCCGCGAACAGGACTCCGAACATGCACACTGAAGACCCGACAGCCTCGAACCTGCCTTCCCCATCCGTCCCTCCACCCCTGGACAAGTTCGGGTTGCCTATGCAACCTGAATCTGTCCAAAGCCAATTGAAAGCAGGGATTGAGCCGTCCGGCGGGGCGCGGCCACTGCGGATCGTGACCCTCGGCGTTTACGGTTTCGACGAAACCTGCTTTTTCGCCGCGCTGCGCGCTGCGGGCGTGGACGCGTTTTGCGACCTTCGCGCGCGTCGCGGCGTGCGCGGCCGCGAATACGCGTTCGTCAACAGCAAACGCCTTCAAGCCAGGCTGGCCGAACTTGACATTCGCTACTTCCACCTCAAGGAACTCGCTCCGAGCCAGGCGCTGCGCGAACGCCAGGCTGCCGCCGACCAAGCCGAACGCACTGCCAAACGGCAGCGCACGGCGTTGAGCCAATTGTTCATCACCGATTACCGCGAAGAATGTTTGCAGACGTTCGACAGTCGGAAGCTGATCGGACAAGTCGGCCACGGCGCGCGCGTGGTGGCGTTGTTCTGCGTCGAGCGCGCTCCGGGGGCCTGCCATCGCTCGCTCGTCGCCGAACGCCTGAAACAGGACCTCGGATTGGAGGTTGTCCACCTGCTTCCCTCTTGAAAGCAAACCGTAGCAGCCGGCGTGAGCCGGCTCTGTCTTCTCCGGCTGGCATAGTGAGCGGACTCACGGCTGCTGCTACGGGGCCTTGGGAAAGGCTGCCATGCGCGTCCTGATCGTGGCCAAAACCCGGCGCGGCGCAGGCGCCTGCGTGGGCGGCATCACGCACGAGGGCCGCAGCGTCCGGCTCGTCGCGGCCGACGCCGCAACGAACGAACGCGCGGGCCTCGAATACAACGCGGGCGAAGTTTGGGAAATTGAATTCGTGCCCGACCCGCACCTCACTCCGCCGCACGTCGAAAACATCATCGTCATCGCGGCACGCCGCCTGAAACGCGTCGAGAACCTCGCACCCATCATCCATCGCTTCATGCCGCCCGTCACAGGCGGGCCCGAGAAACTTTTCGATGGCCGATTGCAGGCCTTGCCGTCCGGAGCGCTTTACATCGCCGAACGGACCGGCTTGCCATCGCGCAGCACACTTTTTTGGGTGCCGGACCAAACGTTGCGGATGGATGTCGAGGGCAAACGAATCCGTTACCGCTATCCGACAAGCGACGGCGGGCGCACGCTCACGTTCGTCGGTTTTCAGGAACCGGCGGAAGTTATTCCGGGCGGCACGCTGCTGCGCGTTTCACTCGCGCACTGGTGGCGGCCTATGGACAAACCCGACGATGAATTGCGCTGTCACGCCCAGTTGTCCGGTTGGTTTCTGCCCAGGCCATCGTCCTCAACTTCATCCCGCGTCCGCGAAGCAAAGGTGGCCGGCGTCCGGCGCGATGCCATTCCCAATCCACTCATGCCGCCGGTAGCGGCGGACATGAGTCCGCTCATTCTTCCTCCGAAGCAGTCCGAGCGGACATACGACCCCTGCCACCGTTCAGAGGCGCACCACGCGCCAGAAGTTCGGGGCGACGTCGTCCGCGCCCGTGAGGTCTTAAAGCGAACCTTCGGCTTCGCGGACTTCCTCCCGCTCCAGCAGGAAATCATCACGCGCGTTCTGCAACGGCGTGACACGCTGGTCATCATGCCCACTGGCGGCGGCAAATCGCTCTGCTATCAACTACCCGCGCTGCTGCTGGACGGTCTGACCGTCGTCGTATCGCCGCTCATCGCCCTGATGCAGGACCAGGTGAGCCAGCTTCACCAACTCGCCGTCCAGGCCGGTTTTCTCAACAGCACGCTTTCACACCGTGACTATGTGGCCATCGCCCATCGCGTCCGCCGCGGCGAGGTGCGGATTCTCTACGTCGCGCCTGAGACGCTGTTGCGGCCGGAGACGCTCGTGCTCTTGGAGCAAAGCCGCCTGACGTGCTTTGCCGTGGACGAGGCGCACTGCATTTCCGAGTGGGGACACGATTTCCGCCCCGAATACCGCCACCTCCAGCAAGTGCGGCAGCGTTTTCCGCAAGCGGTCTGCGTCGCGCTCACCGCCACCGCCACACCGCGCGTGCGTGACGACATCCGCCGCCTGCTCAAGATCGAGACTGCCGGCGAGTTTGTCGCCAGTTTTGATCGCCCGAATCTCTTCCTCGCCGTTCACCCGCGCCGCGATGGACTCGGACAAACCCTCGCGTTCCTGGGACAATATCGCGGCCAGTCGGGCCTCATCTATTGCAGCACCAAGAAACAGGTGGACGAACTCGCCGTCGAACTGAGCACGCGCGGCTGGCCGGCCTTGCCTTATCACGCGGGTTTGGAGGCCGACGTGCGCCGCCGCCATCAGGACGAATTCATTCGCGACGACGCGACCGTCATGGTCGCCACCGTCGCGTTTGGCATGGGCATCAACAAGTCGAACGTTCGCTTCGTGCTCCACTACAACCTGCCCCGCGACCTCGAAAGTTATTACCAGGAAATTGGCCGCGCCGGGCGCGACGGTCTGCCGGCGGATTGCTTGCTGCTCCACAGTCGCGCCGACGCCATCACCATTCGACGCTTCATTGAAGAAGGCGCGGAGTCCGAGCGGCCCGGACGCCAGGCCCGCCTCGAAGCGATGATCCGTTTCGCTGAAATCGCCGGCTGCCGGCGCGGGTCACTGCTGGCCTACTTCAGCGAGAAGCAAGAGCGTGACTGTGGCCACTGCGACAACTGCCTGACGGAAGAACAGCCTGCGGAACTGACTGACGTGACCGAGGCAGCGCAGAAGTTCCTCGCCTGCGTGCAGCGCACGGGCGAATGTTTCGGACCGGCGCACCTCATTGATGTCCTGCGCGGCTCGCGTTCGCAGCGCGTGCTGGCCCGCTGCCACGACCGGCTGCCCGTTCACGGCACGGGCCGCGAGTATTCGGCAGAGGAATGGCGCGAGCTGGCGCGGCAGTTCATCGAGCAAGGTTTGGTGGAACAGGACCTAGCGTTCGGCGGGCTGCGCCTGACCGACCAGGGCCGTGACGTGCTGAAAGGCGAAAAAGTTTTCTTCAGCGCCGCGCACGGCCTGACGGCGCCCGCCGCCGACAACGCTGCCGAACCTGAGCCGACACACTGGCTCACCGCCAAACGGCGTTTCGAGGAAATCGGCGAGGCGTTCGCCGCCGGACAATCGCTCGATGAACTGGCGGCCCGATTCGGCGTGAAGCGCGAGACTGTCGTGCAAAATCTTCAACGCTTTTGTGACGCGGGCCATCGCCTGGACTCCAACCGCCTGCTTCAGTCATCCACTCTCTCGCTCGCGGATCGTGAACGCGTGCTCGCGGCGTTTGCGCGGCTCGGCCACGAGCGCCTGGCCCCGATCCACGAAGCACTGGGCGGGGCCGTGCCTTACGAACAACTGCACCTGTTGCGACTCGCTTTCAAGAACCAGGAGTAAGACACGCTCTCAGTGGCGCGCGGGGAGTTGCAGCCGGTTCACGGGCGTTTCAGTTTCAAGTCCACGCACCGGCAACTCGTGGGCAGCGATCCGGCTCAGTTCCTAGCCTCTGCCCTTGGCGCTTCTCCAGGCCATCAGTTCCGCGACCAAGGCCTTGTGTTCCCGACTCCTCAAGCCGGCCTCCAGACAGGCCAGCACGGCTGCGGCGTCGCGTTTGAGGAGCGCTTTGTCAGACAACCGCAGTCCCGGAAACACCGTGCTGTGGAAAACGCCTTTGGCGTCCGGCGTCTGCGGGCGGAATTCGCCTTCCACCAGAACCCGCCAGTCGAACTGCTGCTCGACCGTGCGCCAGGTCAGGTATTCCTTCACGCCGTTGCGTCGGTAGGCGTTGAGCTTGTCGTGGAGGTCAATCGAGGCGCTGCTGGCGGCGATTTCCACCACCAACTCGGGCGCGCCCACCAGATAGTCTCTATCATCCACACGGGACTGCCCGCCGCATTCCTCGCGCAGGCGCAGCATGGCGTCCGGTTGTGGCACGTTGTCGAGGTCAAGCTGCGTGGTGGTGTTGGCTACAAACTCGACGCCCGGCGTGTGCGCTTCATAATGCGACAACCAAAGTTGCGCCAGTGCGTCCGGGCGCCCATGAAGGTTGTATCGGACGAGTGACCCCATATAAACAACTCCTTCGATCAATTCAGCCTTCTTGAGTCGCGGCATCGCCTCGTAGCGGCGCAGGAATTCCGGCGCGGTGAGCCGCTCGCCGTTTTCCAGCGGTTGGAGACTGTCAGGGCGTCGCGAGGCGCGCTTGGACGTTGGCGCGGTGGCGATCATTTTCGATGGTTAATGCAATTTGCGCCGTTTGTCCAACCGGAAGTGGTTCCCGGAAGTGGTTCCCAAACCGGCCCCATTACGGGACGTCAGTGAGCTCAGGCCTACTGCGTGCCCATGCCAACGCTTTGCACCGTTTGGAACAGCTTGCCTTCGGTCTTGATGCTGGGGGCGATGATGATCTCCGTTTCCTGAAACTCACGGATGGTCCGGGCGCCCACGTTGCCCATGCAAGTGGTGATGGCGCCGACGAGATTTTGAGAGCCGTCATCCACCGACGCGGGGCCGAAGAGAATCTGTTTCAGCGAGCCGCTGATGCCGACTTTGATGCGCGTGCCGCGGGGCAGGTTGGCATGAGGCGTGGCCATGCCCCAGTGATTGCCCTGCCCGGGCGCTTCTTCGGCGCGGGCAAAGGCGCTGCCCACCATGACCGCATCGGCGCCACAGGCCAGCGCTTTGCAGACATCGCCGCCTTTGCTCATGCCGCCATCAGTAATGATGGGAATGTAGCGGCCGGATTGTTTGAAACAGTAATCGCGGGCGGCGGCGCAATCGACCGTGGCCGTGACCTGGGGGACGCCGAGGCCCAGGACTCCCCGGCTGGTGCAGGCCGCACCCGGCCCGACGCCGATCAACACACCGGACACGCCGCATTGCATCAATTCGATGGTGACACCGTAAGTGACGGCGTTGCCGATGAGGACAGGGATGCGCAGATTCCGGGCGAATGCGGCCAAATCCAGTGATTTGTACTCGGTCGAAATGTGCCGCACCGTCGAGACCGTCGATTGGACAACGAAGAGGTCGGCGCCGGCTTCCTGGGCAATGGCGGCAAAGCGCTCCGCCTTATGCGGAATGGAACTGACGGCCGCCAGCACCCCGGCTTGCTTCAACTCCTGAACCCGGCGGCTGATCAAATCTTCCTTGATCGGTTCCAGGTACACTTTCTGGATGAGCGTCGTGACTTCGTCTTTGCCGGCCTTGACGATTTTTTTCAGGACCTCGGCCGGGTTTTCATAGCGGGTTTGGACCCCTTCCAGGTTGATGACGCCCAGCCCGCCCAGCCGGCCCATTTCGATGCAAAACTGGACATCCGTCACGCCATCCATGGCGCTGGCAATGATCGGAATTTTCAAGACAATCGCGCTGCCGTCTTTGCGCGGAATCTGGAACGTCGTGTCCACTTCGTTGGGGTTGATGGTGAGATCGCCCGGCACGAGGGCGATCTCATCGAACCCGTAAGTGACACGGGCTTTTCGGTTGCGGCCAATCCACATTCCCATAAGCTTCTTTCTTTCTTTCTTCTGGTCGTTAAATAAAAGCGGCGGAAAGGCCACAGGTCCTTTCAACCGGTTCGCTGTCAAAAGCTAAAAACTTCGTTCGGCGTCCCGCATTGCGGGCAGCGCGAACGATCCACGTCGCAATCGTCGGTATAAACGAACGCGCATTTTTCACAACGAAAAATGTGATCTTCACTCGGCGCCGGTTCAAACCGTTTCCGCCGGAGCTCGTAATAAACGGCCACCAGGGCCAGTCCGGCCAGCAAAATCACGACGTAACTCAAGAGCAACGCATCCACCGTCATAATCAAGGTTTCACATACGGCTTGTTGGTTTGCACCAACTCGACCGTAAACCACTGGAAGACCAATTTGCCCCAAATCAAATCCGCGCGATCAACCGTTCCAGCAGCCGGGAGAACGGGCATCGGCGAAAACCGGGCCGCCTTGGCGATGGCCAGCGCTTCCAGGTCGGCCTTCTTCGAGCCGCTCCCGCTCAACAACCGCGCCGACTCCGGATAGCCCGAAGGATTGACTCCGATTTGCACGATGGAATTGGTCAGAATGTCGTTGTGCTGCTGGATGGGCAGCGGCGGGAGAAAACGGAGAGGCCGCCCCGCCAGATCACCCTCCATCTGCACAACGGATTGAGTCGCCGCCAGTTCCTGCAGAATCCGGGGAGGAACCACCAGCGGCTCCGACTTGCCGGCCAGCGACTCTGTCGCCACCAGGTTCGTTTGGATAAAATGAGCCAACGCCCGGCCCAGGGCGGATGCCTCCATGTTCAACAAGCGCGGCGGCTCCGTCCAGGGCGCCGGCCGGTGCTCCGCAGGCGGCGCCTGCAACCAAGCTGCGCCGGAAAAACCACGCGCGTTGACCAAGGCAAACAGCGTCGGATCGCGCACGGCCAAAACGTCGCGCATGTGCTCTTCGGCGGAGGTCGCCGCCACCAACCGAAAAACCGGGGTGCGGGAGAGCGGTCGGACGCTAAGGGGAGCGCGATTGGAGAACAGAAAGACCAGCAGCACCTGCGCGGCCAACAGCCCTCCAATGGTCCACCACCAGCGCGGACGGCTCCAATTCAGCGGCTCCGGCGGGAGAGGATTCATCAGAAGGGCGGTCGGTTTGTCAAGAGCGGCAGAATGGGCGGGCGCGCCGCCAGAATGATTTCAGCAATCCCGGCGGCGCGGGCCAGTTGGCTCAAGCGCAAGATCAGATCATACTCGACAGCTTTGTCTGCATAGAGGGCCAGAGCCAGCGGCCCTTTGGCCTGGCGCGCCGCCGCGGCCAGCCGTTTTTTCAGGTCCTTCTCGAGGATGATTTGGTTTTCGAAGAAGATCTGGCCGTTCAAGTTGACGGCCACCACCAGCGTTGGACGAGACGTTCCGGACAAGCCGGCCAGTTCAGGCAGTTCGACGCGGATGCCTGGCATCTCCACTTGGATGCTCAATTCGCGCGCCACATCCCGCACACGTTCCAGAACCCGATTCTCCACCGCCGGGTCCGCTTGCACGATCAACGATTCCGGAGCTCTGGCTTTGCCGTGGTCGGCCCGGACCTGGTCAATAAACTCCTTCTCAGTCAGCGTCTTGTCATCGTAAGAGAACCGCTCTCTGCGATCGATCCGCAGCCGTTTCGCCCGGGCCGCATTGGGCATCATATCAGCCGTGTCCCCCAGGCTGATCCGGACGCCGGGCGTGAAAACGAGCGACGAATGCAGCAACATAAAAATCACGAGCAGGAAGACCACCCCGGCCAAGGGAGCGGCATCCATTTGACCGCGAAAAACTTTGGCGTTGCGTGGAAATTTCAATGTGATTTGGGTTTTCTCGGCTCGGTCACCAGGTTCAGGATTTCAGTCGAGGCTTTTTCCATGTCCAGGACGATGGCATTCACGCGGCTGACCAGGTAATTGTAAGCCGCGTAGCCGGGTATGGCGATGGCAAGACCGGCGGCGGTGCAGATGAGGGCCTGCCAAATCCCTTCCGACAGTTGGGCGGCGTGGGCGTATAATCCCGCTTCCTGGATGCGGGTGAACACTTTGATGAAACCCAGCACCGTGCCCAGGAGGCCCATCAGCGGCGCAATTTGGGCAATGGTTGCCAGCACGTTCAATTTTTCCTCCAGGCGCGGCACTTCCAGCAACCCGGCTTCCTCCAGCGCCTCGCGCACGCTCTCACGGCCCCGCTCCCGGTTGAGAATGGCCATCTTGACCAGCCGCGCCACCGGACCGGGCGTGGCATCGCAAATGGACAGCGCTTCGACGACGTTGTCGCGCTTGAGGACATTGCGCACGCCGGCGATGAATTCAGCCGAATTGATCTGGGCGCGATGATAATGGAGCAAGCGTTCGATAAAAACCGCTATGCCGACCGCGCTGAGGGCCAGCAACAGCCACATCATCAGCCCGCCTTTCGACAGCAACATGGGCAACATGCCGCCTTTATAAAGTTCCAGAGGCCAAGTTCCAAGTGCAACTTTGCCCTTTGAACTTTGCGCGCAGACCTGTTAGTTCTTGCGGCATGGAAAAACCTGACCAGTTGCGCGAACTGTTCCGCATGCAAAAGGCCTTGAATGAGCGGATCGGCGTCCAGACCGACGGCATGAGCCGCGAGGAAAAGACCCAATGGCTGCTCAATTATTGCCGCGCCATGACCCAGGAAATCGCCGAGCTGACCGACAGCGTGCCCTGGAAATGGTGGGCCAAATACCAGAATTTCGACGAACAGAATGCCCGGGTCGAAGTGGTTGATTTGTTTCACTTTCTGATCAGCGCCGCCCAGGTGCTGGGCATGAGCGCCGACGACGTTTTTCAGGCTTACGTCAAAAAGAACGAAGTGAATTTCCAGCGGCAAGACTCCGGCTACACCCGCAAAGATGAGCACGATTCACAGCACATTTGACCGGAGAGTGGCGCCGCCGCATCCGGAGCGGATGGCGGACCTGTCTGCCCGGGCGCAGACGGGCGGTTCTCGTGCGCGGCAGCATGTGCCATGAGTAAAGCCGTTCCCAGCCTGTCCCTGCGCGCCTCCGGCCGCGTGCCCAAATATTGGGGAAAGGAATTGCGGGCGGTGCTGATCTCGCCGGACCGGCTGCGGCGGCGCGTGCGCGAACTCTCCCGCCAAGTCGAACGCGATTACGCGGGCCGGGAAATGACGGTGGTCTCGCTGTTGACCGGCACCGTCATGTTTTTGGCGGATTTGATCCGGCATTTGTCGCTTCCGCTGCGCCTGGATTTCATGGGAGTGTCGAGTTACCGGCAAGGCACGGAATCGCGCGAATTGGTTTTCACCAAAGAACTCCGCCTGGACGTGCGCGGCCGGGATGTGCTGCTGGTGGATGACATCCTCGACACCGGCCGGACGATGCGCCAAGTGCTGGCCAAGCTCCGCAAGCTCAAACCGCGCCGCATCAGGATTTGCGTGCTCCTCGATAAACCAGCCCGGCGGGTGGAAAAGGTCCGCGCCGATTACGTCGGCTTTACCATCCCCGACCTGTTCGTGGTCGGCTATGGCCTGGATTTCGCGGAACGCTATCGCAACCTTCCCTTTGTGGGCGTGTTGTATCCGCACATTTACCAAGGCGAAACCCAGCCTCAAGAGCCCAAGTCCGCCGCCCACGCTGACCCTTGAATTCCCGGCCCATGATCAACGTGACGGTCTGTTTTCATTCTTACTTCAAAGACCTGGCGGGGGCCGCGCAAACGACCGAGGCTCTGCCGCTGGGGAGCACCGCGGCTGATTTGCTCAAGCGGTTGCACCAGCGTTTCCCCCCGTTGCTGGCCATGAACAATTCCACCTTGGTGGCAGTGGGGGTGGAGTACCAGGGCCGCAGCTACGTGTTGCGCGATGGCGATGAAGTTTCGCTCTTCCCGCCGGTGCAGGGAGGGTAAGGGCGATTTCAGATTTCAGATTTCAGATTTCAGATTTCAGATTTCAGATTTGAGAATGCAAATCAGTGGAATGAAGCGCGAACTGGCCATTACGACCGAGGTGATCGACGAAGCCGCTTTGCTCCGGCAACGGGCTTTGCCGGACGACATGGGCGCCGTCGTTTGCTTTCTCGGCGTCGTGCGCGGGACGGAAGAAAACCGGACGATCCGGGCCATCGAATATGAAGCATTCCAAAAGATGGCCGTGCACCAGTTCCACCAGCTCTTCGACGAGATGGAACAGCGCTGGCCCGTGGCGTCGGTTCGCCTGGCCCATCGCATCGGCGTGGTCCCCGTCCGTGAACCCTCGCTCTGGGTGGAAGTGATTGCGCCGCATCGCAGCGAAGCCTTTGCGGCCTGCCAATGGCTGATTGACGAAATGAAACGCGTGGTGCCGATTTGGAAAAAGCCGCTGGCCTGAACGCCGGCGCCAGAAAAGAGCTTCGACCTTCGCGCAGTGCGCCGCGCTCTTGCCATGACATGCGCGCACCCCTCAGCTACGACGCAGAATGGCTGCAGGAGCGCACACAGCTTTGTCCGCCGGTTTCTTTCGGCTGACCATCAGATCGAGCGGCCGAGGCTCAGAATTCCTGAGCCAAGTCCAAGCCAGCGGGTCCACCGGGAACTCGCTTGATTTCAACCGCCATCCCATGCGACGAAACTTTGATGCATATGCATCAAAGTTTCGTCTAGGGCTCAACTGGGAGGATCGTCCAAAGTCCACCGGATCACGAGGTCTGAAACTGTCGGCGTTCCGGCTCCAGCCGGTTCAAAAGCGCGTCATGCCTTCCGTCACCAGCCAAAGGCAAGAGTCCACCGCGCGGTGGTTCCACGGCCAGCGGCGGACTTCGTCTTCATAGACTTCCATGGACTCCGCCAGGCGCCCCTGGCGTTTGAGTTGGGTGCCGAGGCGCGAGTGGCCTTCGCAGCAATCGGGCGGGTCTTTGATCAGTTGACGCAGGCGGACCTCGCCGCCGGCCGGGTCGGCTCCTGCCATCAGCACCGAAGCGTGGAGGACTTTGAGCACCCAGTCGTCCGGGTAACGGCGCGCCAGCTTTTCCAGGAGGGACAGGCTTTCGGCGGCGCGCTCCGGTGGCAATTGGCCGAGCGCGACGTAATCCGGGTCTTTTTCAGCCACAGTGCGAAGCGAGAGGGTAGGCGGCGTTTGCTCCAGCCAATGGCGGCGCTCCTGGTCCAGTTGCGCTTGCCAGGCCTCTGTGGGCTGCACTTTCTCGATTTGGCCTTGGTATTTCGCCATCGAGCCGCGCGCCATGTCCCAATCGTGGGAGGCCATGGCCTGCTGGTAGCGGCTGGCGTCGGCCGCGTGGCGCGGCGCCACGTGATAAACCATCAGGCCGCGGGCGGCGAGGTTGCGGATTTCGATCGACTGCGAGTTCAGCAGCGCGCGCAGGTAATCCACGGCGACCTCGAACGGCAGGACTTTCTGGAAGCTGATCTGGTCAAAAACGGTCATCAGGTTGTCAGCAGTTCTCATTTTAATTGCCCAGGCGGCGTGGCTCAGGGTTGTGGGCAT
>ERZ1292640.717-Hain-H43-02um-R1-717-length-27250-cov-8_pt1 | contig 27250 bp, 25 predicted proteins | sample MGYA00564404_ERZ1292640 | MGnify/ENA primary metagenome ERZ1292640 (study PRJEB36523, sample SAMEA6512636) | groundwater metagenome | collected 2019-01-08 | study: AquaDiva: Metagenomics assemblies of 32 groundwater samples | reverse complement strand
AGGGCCTATAGCTCAGTTGGTTAGAGCAGAGGACTCATAATCCTTTGGTCCCTGGTTCGAGTCCAGGTGGGCCCACCAATTCAGGCAGTTTGGCGATAGTAACTACTAACACCGCAAAATATTGACCTTACTGCCGGATATTTCGAGTATCCACATCACGCGGTTGATACCCGCGATGCATGCTGCGCTGCAGATCGCCAATAGCAGGAATCAACCCTGGGCGAAGCACACCGGGGGTCTCAGTTCGACCCGAACCCGTCACCGGCAAATATTGGAAGCAGCCATTCGCCGCGAACGCTGAAGAACGAGAAGCAGTCCTTCGTGCAGCCGGGACCGGCGTCGAAATTTACGCGTTACGCGGCGACTTACTGCGTTGAATCGCGCCCGCTCAGTGGCCCGCGGGATCGTTCCAGCGCGGCAGCAGCACCATGCTGTTCGGGTTGTAGCCCGTGTTTTTCAGTGTGTCGATGCTGCCGATTACCTTTCCGTTCTTCAGATCGATTGCAGTGATCGAACCGTCGCTCATGCCGGGCAGATTGAGCAGCGCGTTCTGCACGTAGGCGTAACGGCCGTCCAGGGTGAACGCGACGTGGTGCGCGCCCTCGGCAGTGGCGATGGATTTCAGCAGCTGCGGTTTGCCTGGCCCGGCCTTCAGGTCGAAGATGTGCAGGTGCCCGGGCTTGGCGGTGGTCACATACATGCGGTCAGCTTTCTTGTTGAAGTAGATCTCGAGCGCCACTCCGGCGCCCTGCGCCGAGAAATCGTGCACCTGGTCCACGTCGAAATCCTTCTTTGCCACATTCCAGGTAGCGGTCCACAGTGTGCCTTCGTACATGTTGGTGACATATGCCACCGGCGGATTGGCGCCCGGGACGAACACGATCTCGACTGGCGCATTCCTGGCCGGGGACGGCTTTTTCGAAACCTTGTAGGTACCCAGCACCTTGCCGCTGCTCGCCTCCACCGCGCTGATGACTTCGCCGGCGTCGCCCAGATCGGACGCACGTACCGTGCTGGAGAGCAGAATTCGATCAATGCCGTTGTGGATGGCGATCCCATGCGGATATGGCGCGGCGACCTTGATCGTCTTGAGCGGCTCGTCCTTGTTCGCGTCGCCAACGACCATGGCTTGCGTACCCATGCAGCTCAGGTACCAGTTCTTCCGGTCGTCGGAGAAAACCACGTCTTCGCCGACGCTGCACCCAGGCACCGCCACAACCTTGCCGATCTTGTATGGTGTTTTCTTCATGTCGATGACGCGCAGTTCTTCCTTGCCCAGCGCCGTGATGTAGGCCTTGGACTGATCGCGGTTGTAGAAGATGTGATGCGCGACGAGATCGCTTGGCAACGCGATGTCCTGAACGATCTTGCCAAAGGTCTTGGACTTCGGATCTACGTCGATGATCGCGATGCCCTCCTTGCGCGCGGGCGCCGCCACCGGGGATTTTAGCGCCTTCAGCGACTCCGGCGACTTGGTTTCGTAATTGACCATCGCAAGAATCTCGCCGACGGCGATTGACGGCAGCAACGCCAGCGAAGCAGCGATACAAAACGGCACTGATACTTTCAGCATGGCAATCCCCTTATAAAAGATGACACTGCACGGCGACTTCCCCAGCCCAATTGCGCGAGGAGCAAGGTATCGCGCACACGGGGAGCAATAGCACGACTCAAAACATCCAACGATAATGATTATCAGCTAATATCACGCGCTAGTAAAGGATGCAACTCATGCCCGATCCGACCCATCATCCGAACTTTCGATGTGCAGCGCAGCAAGGGAGGCTGAACGCACGGCTAACGTTTGGCTGGCCGGCACCGGGCGCGTTCGGAAGACTGACCCTGGCCGTGCTGCTCAGCCTTGCGCTGCTTGGCGCCGCGTCGGCGACGCACGAGTTTGATCTCAGCATCCTGAAGCGTCGCCTGGAAGGGGGCGCCACCACAATCCGGGTCAGGCAGGGCGAGACAGTATTGCTGCGCTGGCGTACCGACGAGGCGGTGTTGCTGCATGTGCACGGCTACGATCTGCGGGCCGATTTGTCCCCATCGGCGCCCACAAGCATGCGCTTCGAGGCCGGCGTAGCGGGTCGTTTCGCGATCTCGGCACATGAATTTGGCGCCGCGGCAGACCACAGCACGCGACCAAGAAAGCAACGCGAAACAACGCTGCTGTACCTTGAGGTCCTGCCAGAGTGACTCGGCGGAAAGCGACTTTCCCGGTGCGCTTGGCGCGCCGCGTGAAGGCTGCGGTGACCGTGTCGCTCTGCGTTCTCGTCACGACGGGACAAGCACAGGCGCACGGTTTCGGCGCGCGCTATGACCTGCCGATCCCGTTATCGCTCTACCTTGCCGGCGCGGGGCTCACCGTGGCACTGTCGTTCGCCATGCTCGCACTCTTCATGCGCCGAGCACCACACGCCGACGAGTACTGGCGTATCAACCTCCTGCACACAGCTTTCGGGCGCTTGCTCGGCGCGCCGGGCGTGCTGCTCGCCTGCCGCTTGCTCGGCGTCGCGCTCTTTATTCTGGTGCTTGCTGCTGGCCTGTTCGGCGCCCAAAATCCGCTAAAAAATATCGCCCCGGTAATGGTCTGGGCCATCTGGTGGGTGGGTATGGCCTACATCTCGGCGCTGCTCGGCAACCTGTGGGCGCTGGTCAATCCGCTTGCTACCCTGTTCGGCTGGGCGGAGGCGCTCTGGGCGCGTATTTGGCCCGGCCGAAAGCTGGTACTCGGATGGCGTTATCCGGACGCCCTCGGTGCCTGGCCCGCGGTGGTTCTGTTTCTATCCTACGTATGGATGGAAGTGGTGTGGGAACACAGTGACAGTCCGGCGCATCTGGCCAAGGCGATGCTGGCGTACTCCGCGCTCACCTGGCTCGGCATGCTGCTCTTCGGCCGGGCGCAATGGCTGAAAAGCGGCGAGGTTTTTGCACTGGTGTTCGGACTGCTGGCGCGCTTCGCCCCCACCGAGTTGCGCAAATCCGGCGCTGGAGTCCAGGACCTGGCCTTGCGGCCCTACGGGGTTGGACTTCTAGCGCGCGAACCTGTGCCTAACTCAACTCTTGTATTGGTGCTGACGATGCTCGCCGCGGTGAGTTTTGACGGTTTCATGGAAACGCAGCTTTGGGCGACGGTCCTCGATCATTACGCGCTTTCCGCACAGAACCCGGGGAGCGACAGCGACCTCGCCCGCGCGTGGGTGCAGACTGCCGGCGTGATCGGCACCCCCGTGCTGTTTGTCGCCGTCTACCTGGTCTTCTGCCGTCTGATCGCCTGGTGCGGGAGCGGGTTTATTCCGGTCGCCCGCGTGGCAGGTCTGTTCGTGTCGACGCTGGTACCCATTGCGATCGCCTACCACCTGGCGCATTACCTTTCCTTTCTCGCAATGGCCATGCAATACTTGATTGTTCTTGCCTCCGATCCTTTCGGCTTCGGCTGGGATTTGTTTGGCACGAAAAACCATTTCATCAGGATCGGACTGGTCGACGCTCGCGCCGTCTGGTACCTATCGGTCGCCGCCATCGTCATCGGCCATATAGTCGCGGTCTACCTTGCGCACCGCATCGCCTTACGCACCTATCCGAATCTGCAAGTTGCGCTGCGCAGCCAATGGCCGATGGTTGCCTTGATGGTCTTGTATACGATGACCAGCCTGTGGATCATCGCGCAACCGATCGTCACGATCCGCTGAGTTGCGGATTTGACGGGATGCGGCCGAGGATTCAATGACCGTTGTTGGGCTTGGTTTTTCACCAATAATCGGAGCTGGTTCCGTATACTGATCGGAAAGAATTGATTCAATGCACAACGGAGTCGGAGATGAACAGCTCCTCCTTTTACGCGAACCTTCCGCTGCGAACCGAGTTCAGCGATGTCGGCAGGCAGGAGAGTTACGCGCCGTTGCCCGACGACTGGCATGTGGTGATGTGCGACGTGCGCAACTCCACCGCTGCCGTCGACGCCGGCCATTACAAGAACGTGAACACCCTTGGCGCGGCCGTCATTACGGCAATGCTGAACGCAGCGGGAAGCACGGAGATTCCGTTTATTTTCGAGGGCGACGGCGCGATGCTGTGCGTGCCGCCGGAGCTATTGAACGACGCGCGCGCCGCGCTGTTGCAGACCCAGACACTGGCGCGCAGGTCGTTCGGGCTCGACCTGCGCATCGCCACCATACCGGCGGCCCGCATCCGCGAAGCCGGTTTCAATATTCTGGTGGGCCGCTATCGCATCTCCGAAAACTATGTCCAGGCGATGTTCGCCGGCGGTGGCATGGCCTATGCCGACCGTTGCATGAAGGACCCGGTCACGGCGCCGCTGTGCCGGGTCGAACCGGGCAGCATCGAGCCTGGCGGCAACTTCGATGGCCTGGAATGCCGCTGGCAGGACATCCCGAGCCGCCATGGCGAGACCGTCAGCGTAATGGTCAAAGTGCTCGTCGACGACGCAGAGGGGGCCGATCGCCTCTATCGCGAGCTCATTGCCAAGGTGCGCGAGATCTACGGCGCCGACGACGCCTGCCATCCGGTCTGGCCGCCCAATCTCGCCTTTTCCCTCAATCGGCGCCAGCTCGGCAGCGAGGTGGGCGTGCGCGCGATGGAACGCAGCGCGTGGGGTAAGTGGCTATACCTGATGAAAATGCGCGGCATCGTGCTGCTCGGCTGGTTCCTGATCACCTGCGGCATCCGCACCTCTGAAACCGACTGGGGCAAATACAAGACTGTGCTCGCGCGCAATTCGGATGTGAAGAAATTCAACGACTGCTTCCGCCAGGTCCTCGCCGGCGATGCTGCGCAGCGCGAGGCGCTCACCGCCTGGCTGGATGAACGTTTCGCGCAGCGGGAACTCGTGTACGGAGTTCATGTCGCGAACCGCGCGCAGATGACCTGCCTGGTGTTCGATTATTCCGGCCGTCACCTGCATTTCATCGATGGTGCCGATGGCGGTCTATCCATGGCCGCCAAAGCGCTGAAGGAACGCGTGGCGAAGCTTGAATGAAGGTGCCCAGCGCCCTATCCTGAGGGCTCCCAAATATGGGTTCCAGCCGCGGACCCGGCTTGACAACCAGGGGGAATGACCCGCACCGGCCGAAGGACTAGACCGCGCGCCCGGCAGGGGCGCTCCGATTCGGCGCCGGTGAGTGGCTGAGACAGACGGGTATCTGTTAATTTCCAGAAAGGCCAATGCCTAAACCGGTTAGCGCAAAGGACTCCTGCTGCAGCTCCGATATCCGCGCCTGCAACAGGATTATTGTTCATTCCCCTATGATTTTTACCAACACCCGCTTCTTTCGCCTGCCGTCGAACTCGCCATAAAAGATCTGCTCCCAGGGACCGAAATCCAGTTTTCCTTCTGTTACTGCCACTACCACCTCTCGCCCCATTACCTGTCGCTTCATGTGCGCATCGGCATTATCTTCCCCGGTGTCGTTGTGGCGGTACTGATCAATTGGTTCGTGCGGGGCCAGCTTCTCCAACCATGTCTCATAGTCGTGGTGGAGTCCGCGCTCGTCATCATTGATGAAGACGGACGCCGTGATGTGCATTGCGTTGACGAGAGCGAATCCTTCCTTGATGCCGCTCTCGGCAAGGCACGCGCGCACTTGACCGGTAATATTGATGAATCCGCGGCGGGCAGGGACGCTGAACCAGAGTTCTTTTCGGTAGCTTTTCATATGACGGATTCCGGGGCCAATGCACGTCTTGTGCGGTGGTCTGACTTGTTCGGAACGAATCGGCGCGCCAGGTCGACGACTCCGGCAAGCTGACCTGCTGGTACCCGCATGCGGCAAACAATCGGTCTATTTCCGCTGAAGTCGATACACGTACTCTATCAGCGAAAGGACGCGGCTGCGGGCGTTGGATTCGATGTCATAGGACGGGTAGTTTTCGAAGAATATGGAAGTCTGCATACTGAAAGCGCGACCCCAGACCGGCATTTCGCGCGGACCGTGAGCCTTTACCTCCTGTCGCCCGTCGATAACCTGATATACCCGGTCAAATGGGAATACCCCGTTATTATTCCTGGCGAGCGCAGTAAGATCAGCCACCTGGCTCACCAACTGCGACTTCAGGGGGCCGTCGCCCTTGCCTGCGGAGCCGTGGCATACGGCACAGGACGCCTCGTATTGCATTTTTCCGACATCCAGTTTATCTGCGGCAACAGCGGTCGCGGACGCACCGGCCAGTACAGCCGCTGTATGAACTACTGCAATCGTCCTGAATTTCATTGAGATCTTCATGCTGCCTCCAGCGCTGCTGCAATGCTTGCGGTATTCATTGACAACCTCCCCGCTGAGTCATTTGCTCCAGCCGATTTTCGAACCAGGGTGCGGGCTCGTTTTTTCAAAAATAGACGAATCAGGGGTGCCTGCATTGACGCTTGTCACGAGATAAGGGGATATTCCAAGAGAGCGGACTCTCCGCGCTTTTTACCGGCGGAGCGAGTTTCAGTCTTCCGCCTTGCGTTCCTCGAGCTGCCGGTACAAAAAGCAGTGCTCGCGGCTGAAAGTCCGGCGGTAGACCAGCAGCACCGCGGAAACGGTGCCGAGGCCCGATGCCGCGGCGATCAGGAACATGATGACGATCTGGTAGCGAATCGCGTGCTCCGGGGGCTGCCCCGCCAGCACCAGGCCCGTCATCGTCCCCGGCAGGCTTACCACGCCCACCACGGTCATTGCGTTGATCACCGGCATAATGCCGGCCTTCACCGCCTGCTGTGCAGGCAGGCGGAAAGCTTCCCAGCGCGAGGCGCCGAGACAGAGCAGCGTTTCCACTTGCGCGCGCCGCACCGACAGTTCCTCGGTGATCCGCTCCAGACCCAGCGAAACGCCGGTAAGCGTGTTTCCCAGGATGATGCCCAATATCGGGATGGCGAATTGCGCCTGGTACCAAGGATCGAAACGGATCACCGCGAATAGACCCAGCGCCGTGATCAGCCAGGAACTGGCGAAGACCGAAATCATCGCGTCCAGCCCCATGCCGCGATAGCTGACCGCGCCACGCCCCGCGGCGGCGCGCCCGGCAATCAGCGTCATCGCCGAGAGAATGGCCAGCACCACATACCAGCGCTCGACTGCGAAAACCCATTCGAGGATCTGGCCAATCAGCAGCAACTGCACGATAGTGCGCAGCGCTGCCATGGCCAGCTTTCCCTCCAGGCCCAGGCGCAGGACCACGGAGATCACGCCGTTGATCAGAATGAGCGCAGCCGCGACCGCCAGAGACGACCAGGGGAGTTCAAGGTGGGAAGCGTTCACGCCACGACCCCGGGCATGCTCGCCTCGGCTGCCGTCGGCGGCCCGGCAAGTTCTTCAAGGCGGCTGCCATCCATCCGGAAAAATCGGTTGCCAACGCGCCGCGCCTGGGCCGGGTCATGGGTCACCCAGATAGTCGCCGCCTCCGCGGGCTTGCGCCTGGCCCAGCGGCCGACCAGCGACTCGACCATGGCCGTGGCCGCCGCATCCAGCGCCGACGTGGGCTCATCCAGCAGCAGTATTGTCGGATCGAGCTGGAGCACGCGCAGAAGATTCAGCAATTCGGCCTCGCCGCCGGATAGGTCACGGGTGGCTTTGCCGAGAAAACTTGCCCTCCGCCCGGTGGCCTCGAGCAGCAGCACCACTGCATCGGGATCGAATCGGCGCTGGCGGTGCTCGCGCAGGGTGTAGGGGAACCGCAGGTTGTCTTCCACGGTGCCGGGGAAAAGGCCCGGCTGTTGCGCGATATAGGCGACGCGGCAGCGATAGGCGGGCACGCCGCTGGCGGCAACCGGTTGGCCAAGAAAGCGCAGATCGCCACCGTCGATGGCGTCCAGCAGCGCCAGGCTGCGCATCAGGACGCTCTTTCCCGAGCCGGAAGGACCCATCACGACCGCATGTTCTCCGGCTCGCAACTGCAGATTGGTCGGATGCAGCAGCACCGTCCCGCTTACCGGGTCGCGGCGTTCAATGTTCTCGACGGACAGTATGGCGACTGACATTCAACATGGCTTATTCGTCAATCGCCTCGCGCATGAGCGGAATGTTGCATCTACTTTGCCTGCAGGCGGTAGACGTACTCCGTCAACGCAAGGATGCGGATTTGAACCACGGCTTCCGGATTATAGTAATCCGGACCAACAAAGTAGCCTTCCCGGTTCGTAGGCGTGTAGCGGCTGCCCCACACAGGCATGTCTTTCGCCCCGTGGGCCCTCACCATCTGCCTGCCGTCAATGAATTCGTATACCCGTTGCACGGGAAATACGCCGTTGTTTTTCTTGGCAAGCGTCGTCAGATCCGAGGCGATGGCGTAGCCAAGTGATACATAGGGCCCGTCTCCCTTGCCCGCTGAGCCGTGGCACACAGCGCAGCTTGCATTGTATTCACTCTTGCCGAAATCCCCTTCTTCGGCGTAGATGTTTCCCGCAATTCCCAGTGCGCCCGCCGCTAGGACGGCGGTCGCGATTCCGATTCCTCTCATTTATGACCTCTACGCTCATTCGTTTAGTCGGATTGACTCACAATGTGAACTGTCGATCCATTTTTCCAATACTGAACGCGTTTTGATTGGTCATATTGACAGTTATCAGAGACATGGCCATTTTCCAATAAGGAGTGGAACCCGAACTTGTGTCGGCTGGCGTTTCGCCAGGGCATGCGCGCAATCAGGCCAAAAACACGCCGGTGAACTAGAATTGGAATATTGTTGAAAGCACGGGAGCGCAGCATGGACTGGTCGTCGAGCCGGACAAGGATTGGCGCTGTCGCGGGTTGCGTCGGACTTTTCTGCATGCTCATGGGCGGTTCCCTGCCGGGCTACCCGGCTGCGGCGGCCGAGCCCGCGGCGGCGGCCGCGGAAGCCGGCAGGCGATTCGCCACCGTCTGGCGCATACGCGGCGAGGTCGCTGCATCTGCGTCGGAGAATAGCGCCGGCAAGGAAAGAAAATTGCGCGAGGGTGATCTGGTCTACGTCGGCGAACAGGTGCGCGCCGCCGCCCTGGCCGAGGCTGTCCTCAAGACCGGGGATGGCGGGTTCGTTGCCATTCGCCCGCGCACCGAATTTGTCGCCGAGCGCTTCGCTGCCGAGGACAAGCCGACCGACAGCCTCGCCCTGCGTCTCGTCACCGGTTCCCTGCGAATCGTCACCGGCTGGATCGCTCGCACCAATCGCTCCGGCTACAGGGTTGCCACTCCTTCGGCCACCATCGGCATTCGCGGCACCGACCATGAGCCTTACGTGCTGTCGGCGGAACTGGCCGAGGCCACGGCCAACCGCGAAGGAACCTACGACAAAGTCAATCGCGGCGGAACGACCATGGAGGTCGGCGAAAACAAGCTCGAGATAAACCCGGGGCAGGTCGGCTTCGTCCGCGCACCCGCCAGGGAAATCAAGGGACCCTTCCGGGAAAAGGCCCTGATGACCATCCTCCTGCCGGTATTGCTGGACAAGGTGCCGAATTTCTATGTTCCCGGCGAGTTTGACGCCGAACTCGACCGCTACTCGCAAACCGCCGATCAAGACAGCCGGCGGCAATTGGAACAAAGACGCAAGGCGCAAGGTGCGGCACCTGCAGCGGCACCTGCAGCGGCGCCGGTCGCCGCGCCACCCGTGACGCCACCGGTCAGCGCGCCGGCGACCGTACCTGCTGCCGCAGCCGCCGCGGCACCCGTTCCCGCACCCGTCGCCGCACCTGAGGGGAAATGCGCTCCGGCCAGTGTTGCCAAAGCTTGGCTGGGGCAGCTGGACAGGGCGATTGCGCGGCGCAACGCGCCGGCCATTGTCGCCATGTTCGCACCCGAGGCCGCCATCAGGGCTACCGTACGCGGCAACGACAACAAGATCACCAGTGTCGATCTCGGCCGCGAAGAGCTTGCGCAGAGCACGATTGCCGCACTGAAAGGGCTGAAGGGCTATAAACAGCGCCGGGTGTGGATCGAAGGCAAGCTGACAAATCCCGCCGAGGCCGCTGCCTGTGATCGCATCAGTCTAAGGTCGGTGGTCATCGAGCAGGGACGGCAATCCGGAAAACCCTATCGATTCGAATCGCTGGAAGAGTACCGGCTTGAATTGCGCGCCGGCAAGTGGCTCGCGATCAAGGCGGAAACAACCCAGCAGTAAGGGCGGCGGGGGACCGGGGTCATTGATATCGAAGCGCGTCGATCGGCTTCAGCCGCGCCGCCTTGTTGGCCGGGTAGAAACCGAAAAAAATCCCCACCGCGGCCGCCACGCAGAACGCGAGCATGATCGAGCCGCCGGTGATGACCACGGCGAGCTTCGCCACCAGATTAGCCGCGACCGCGGCGCCCACGCCCAGGATCACCCCCACCAGGCAACCGATGACCGAGATGATGATCGCCTCGAGCAGGAACTGAACCAGGATGTCGCGTTCCCTGGCGCCGATGGCGACACGGATGCCGATCTCGCGCGTGCGCTCGGTAACGGACACGAGCATGATGTTCATGATGCCGATTCCGCCCACCAGCAGCGAGATGGACGCGATCGCGCCGAGCATGAGCGACATGACCCGGGTCGTTTCCGCCTGCGCGTTGGCGAGCGCGGTCAGGTTCCGAATATCGAAGTCGTCGTCCGCCCGGTCGGGCAGGTGATGGCGCTGGCGCAGGAGCTGCGCCATCTCCCGCTCCGCCTGAGCCATCGCCTGGACCGAGGTGGCCTGCGCCATGATGAAGCGCACGGTGCCCGGGAAACGGCTGCCGAATACCTTCCTCTGCGCCGTGGTCACGGGGATCAGCACGGTGTCGTCCTGGTCCCGCCCGTCCAGGCTCTGGCCTTTGGACGCCAGCACGCCGATCACCTGGAACGGGCTTTGTCTGATGCGCATGGTCTTGCCGACCGGGTCTTCATCGACGAAAAGGTTCTTTACCACCGTCGCGCCCAGGAGAACGACGCGGGTCCCGGCGCGCACGTCGGATTCGGAGAAGGCATTGCCGGCGGTCACCGGCCAGTCGCGCACGTCGAGGAAGCTCGGCGTCGTCCCCATGACGGAGGTGGCCCAGTTGTTGGCCCCGTACACCAGTTGCGCGCTGCCGGGCGAGACCGGCGCCACGGCCGCAATGGTTGGAAGTTCGGCGATCGCTTCGGCGTCGGCCGTGGTCAGGGTCGGTGTCGCCCCGCCGCCCAGGCGCACCCCGCCTGACGTGGTCGAGCCCGAGAGGACGATGAACAGGTTGCTGCCCATCGATGCGATCGACTGATCCACCATGAACTGCGCGCCCTGACCCACCGCCATCATCATAATGACCGCGGCCACGCCGATCATCATCCCCAGCATGGTGAGAAACGAGCGCAGGCGGTTCGCACCCATCGCATGCCAGGCCTCCTGCAGCATCGGCACGATCATGGCGTCGCCTCCGCGGACATGCCCGACGCCACACCGCCGTCATGCGTCACGCGGCCGTCGACGAATTTCACCAGCCGCCTCGCATGGGCCGCGATGTCCGCCTCGTGGGTGACGAGGACGATGGTGATGCCGTCCTGCCGGTTCAGCGCGACGAACAGTTTCATGATTTCGTGGCTGGTCCCCGAATCGAGGTTTCCGGTCGGTTCGTCGGCCAAGATGAGCCTCGGCGAGTTGATCAGCGCGCGTGCAATGGCGACGCGTTGCTGCTGGCCGCCGGAAATCTGATTCGGCGCGTAGCGCGCGAAATTCGCAAGACCGACCCGGTCGAGCAGGTCACGCGCAAGCGCGTCGCGCCTGCCCCGGCCCACGCCCGCATACACCATCGGCAGCGCCACGTTGTCCGACAGACTCGCCCGCGGCAGCAGGTTATAGCCCTGGAACACGAAGCCGATCACCTCGTTTCTCAGCCGGGCCAGTTGATTCTTGTCCAGCGTGGCGACATCGCGCCCGTCGAGAACGTACTTGCCGCCCGTCGGCAGGTCCAGGCATCCCAGAATGTTCATGAAGGTCGATTTGCCCGAGCCCGAGGGCCCCATCACCGCGACGAACTCTCCCGCCCCAATCTCGAGATTCACATCCTTCAGCACGGGAACCGGCCCGGCCTCGGTTTCATACTGCTTGGACAGGTGTTCGGTGCGAATGACCGTCGTCCCGGACATCAGAACATCCTCATGCGCAGCGTGCTCGGCGGTCCGTTCGCGGCGGCACTGACCGCCGTGCCGATGACGACATGATCGCCATCCTTGATTTCTCCGGAGACGACCTCGGTGAACCGGCCATCCGAAATCCCGATCTGGATCGGTTTCGCATCGAGCCGCGATTCCGCCAGCGTGTAGACCGTCGCTCTGGTTCCGTCCCCGCGCTCCTGCGGCGTCCTGCGCCTCGGCGCCGCCGCGTCTGCCGCGGTCTCGGGGCGGAAGCGCAGCGCGGCATTGGGAACCAGCAGGACGCTCTTGCGCCGCGCGATGACGACGTTCACATAGGCCGTCATGCCCGGCCTGAGGATTTCCTCAGGATTTTCCACCGCGACCACCACGTCGTAAGTCACGACATTCTGCTGCACTATTGCGTTCAGGCGCACTTGCCTGACGCTCGCGGAGAATGTACGGTCGGGGAAGGCATCCACACCGAACAGCACCGGCTGACCGACCTTGATGTTGCCGATGTCGGCCTCGGCGAAGTTGGAATCGATCTGCATCTTGCGCAGGTCCTGCGCGATGCGGAACAGGGTTGGCGTCTGGAAGCTTGCCGCAACCGTCTGGCCGACGTCGACCGTGCGGTCGACCACAACCCCTGAAACCGGCGACCGGATGACCGCATAGTTCAGATTGGTGCGGTTCCTTGCCAGCTGCGCGTTGGACTGTTCGAGCTGCGCCTGGCCCGATTTGCGCACCTGGATCGCGGTGTCGTAATCCTGCCTCGATATGTACTCCTGCCGATACAGCGCGCGGCTGCGCGTTTCATTGGCCTCGGCCAGTTCGAGCGCGGCCTTCGCGCTGTTCACGTTCGCCTCGTCCTGCCTGACCTGCGCCTGCAGCAGCGCGGGGTCCAGCTCGAGCAGAATCTGGCCCGCCTTCACGCGGTCGTTGAAATCGACGTGCAGCTTTTTCACCGTTCCCGAGACCTGGGTGCCGACGTTGACCAATACCACCGGATTCAGCGTGCCGTTCGCGGACACGGTCTGCGTCACGTCGCCGGTCTTCGCTGGCGCGGTCCGGTACTTCTCCTCGGCGTTGCCGGGCGCGAGCTTCCACCACAGGAAGACGGCGCAGCCCAATGCCAGCGCCAGCACCACCGACACGGTTGTCTTGCTGAAGGAGAGTTTTCCGCTGTCCATCGCATTCCACCCGATTCGCCGTTGCGCGCCTTAGGGTTTGGGCCCGGCGTCGCTCAGGACTTCCCGATCGATCCGCCCCAGGGCCTGCGCCAGCGCCGCCTTGAATATGGACAGGCCGTAGAGCGCCTGAATGTTCTGCTGGCGCGCGGCCGCCAGCGCCGACTGGGCCGTCACCAGATCGAGGATGGTCCCCGCACCGGCCTTGTAGCGCCCGAGCGCCACCCGTTCCGAGGCAGCGGCGCTCGCGACGAGGTCGGCGCTGCTGCGCACGGCCTGCACGCCCGTGGAGAGGTTGTGATATGCCTGCCACACGTCCAGCGCGACCTGCAGCCTGACGCTGTCGCGCTGCGCCGCCTGACTTTCGACCCTGGCCCGTGCCGCGCGAATCTGATAGGTGTTGTTGAAGCCGGTGAAGATGGGTATGTTCAAAGAAATGCCCAGCGTCTGGCTGTGAAAGGGGTCGGCAAGGCCGGAGGCCGAATAGTTCGCGTTGGCCGAGAGCGACAACGTGGGCATGCCCGCCGCACGCGCCGCCTGCGCGCCGGCTTCGGCGGCCTTCACTTGCGCTTCGGCGGCGGCAAGGTCGGGACGCCGCCGGCGCGCGTCGTTGATGAGCCGATCGAGGTCGCGGTCGAAGTCCTCCTCCGGCTGCTTCAACACCGGCGCGGCATAGCTCAGCGGACGGTTGGCGTCCATGCCCATCGCAGTTGCCAGCGCGCCCTCGGCATTCTTTGCGTTGCCCTCTGTCTGGATGCGATTCAGCGTCGCCTGCGAATAAGCCGTCTGCGCCTGCAGCCGGTCCGCCGGCGTGGCGGTGCCCGCATCGTAGCGCGCCGCGGCCGCTTTGAGGCTCTCCAGGCTCGATCGCTCGGCTTCCGCCGCAGCCTCGACGGCAGCGCGTGCGCCGAACAGCTGGTAGTAGGCCTGCACCGCGGACAGGAGCACTTTCTGCAAGGTCGCGTCCTGGGTGAAATTCGCGGCCGCCAGCGTTTGCAGCGCGTTGTCCAGGTTCGCGTCGCGCGATCCGAAATCGTACAGAAGATACCCTGCCGCGAGGCTCGCGCTTTCCGCGTTGTAGACCGTAGAGCCGCCCGACAGGGCGCCGCCTGCGCGCGAGCCCCCATCGGTGCGATTGCGCGAAGCGCTGCCGGAAGCACTCAGCGTGGGCAGGTAGGCCGACCGCGCCACGCCGACCTGAGCCGCCGACACCTTGGCGTTTGCCCAGGCGCTTCGCGTCTGCGGGTTGTTGCACAGCGCCCGATCCATGACATTCCATAGAGAAAGCGGGATCTGCGCCCGGCCGTCCTGCGCACAGGGCGACGCCGCCTCGCCCGGCGCGTGGCTGCCGGCCTGAGACGCGCTCGTCAGCGCGCCCACCGAGAACGGGTCGAAGACATCCGCCGCCATGGCCGCGGCGCTCGATCCGAGCCCCGCGAGAATAGCAAGTGCCATTAACCGCACCGGTTTGAACAAACCATTTGAATGCACCGTGTCGACCATGGCGTCCTTCTGCCGCAAGGACGGGGAGCCCTCGCGGGAACATGAAAATCACTCTATAGGGGACACCGCCGGCCATGTTGATTTTTCTCAACTGCCGTGTAGAGCGCGGGCGCTGCGCCGAATCATAGGGACGGTAGGCGCAGTGGTTCAAGGTCCGCGGCCAAACGGCACGGGGCCTTCGCCGGAGATTACCGGCGCATACCCGAGACGAGAATCCGCTTGAGGTCCCTGACGAAGAATTCCGTCAGCCCGGTCCGGTTCAAGTGGTCGGTGTCGAAATAGAAGCGCGGGTCGCTCAGCTCGCGCGACAGGTCATGCAAGGGGACGGCAGGTCCCGCGACCAGGCGCAACAACGCTTCATCGAACGCGGCCTCGCCTGGGAGCTGGCTGCGGTACTGTGGCGGCGTCGGCATTTTAATGACTACCACGCCTGCACCGTTGTTCCGGGCCAGCTCGATCAGGGATGAGAACTCACCGAGATAGCGCGTCAAAGTCTCCGCCGGAGTTTGCTGCGGGTACAGGTATTCGATCCGCTTCCTCACCGCAGTGCTCGAGGCCGGATAGACGCGATCAAATTGCTTCTCGCCTTCCCAGATGTCGCGCTCGAAGCGTTCCCGGTTGTTGATCTTGGAGAAGCCGGTGACGTAGTCGAGGACGGCGCGGAAATCCACGTCCTCATGCCGGGCGTAGTCCCACAGGCGGCCGGCTATTTCCGGATCGAGCGGCGTGCGCCTGAGAAGCTTGGCATCGGCGAAGCGCTCTTCGTTCCAGGTGCGCGAGTAGAACGCGAACGCATCCACGGCGTAGAGAACATTCCTGGCGCGGTGCGTGCGCAGGAAGTGCTCCAGCACGAAACGATTATAGAGCGGCCCCGTCCCGGGTGCGGCCAGATTAAGGATCCGCAGCCCGGTCTCGTCCTGCATGTACGCGTTAAATTCGGCAAAATCCAGGGGCATCGCGTGCGAAGCGCCGAGAATCACCCAATCGACGGTGCCGTCCCGCGCAGCGGCGATCTTGAACAATGGATTGCTGTGCCCGGTGCGAAGCATAAGCCGCTCGGCCGTGCAATAGACGCCGGTGTAGATCGCGAGACCGATCGCGATGAACAGGAGTGCGGCTTTGCCGAGACGTTTCATGCGTCAGAACTGCATGTAGATGAACTCACGCGCCTGCCAGCGGCCGAGGATCAGCAAGGCGAAGATGGCGAGATAGTAGACGGTCCAGCGCACCATCACCGGCGCGGCCGTCAGCCTCTGGAACATCGACCGGCGCTCATCGGCGAGCTCGAAGCCGATCAGGAACGCAATCAGGGCGAATGCCGTGTAATGATCCGCCGTGAACGGAAATCGGGAAAGCAGGGACGGGATCTCGATAAGGTTCAAGGCGATTTTCTTTAGGATCAGCCATGCGTCGCCAAGCGAGCGCGCACGGAAGAACACCCAGGTGATCGCGATCAGGTGAAAGGTCAGCAGCACGCGCAGCGCGTGCAGCGGCGCGCTTTGGCTGATGCGCGGCAGGCGTTCGCCGACGCGGCTCCAAAACGGGCGGGAGGCCACGCCGGCCCATTGATAGGCGCCGTTGAGCGCGCCCCATGCGAGGAAGGTCCAGCCGACGCCGTAACCGAGCCCCGCGTGCCACAAGCCGCTGGCGATGAAAACGAGCATCAGGTTCAGGTACTGGCGCACCGGTCCGGCACGGCTGCCGCCAAGCGGGATGTAGAGGTAGTCGCGGAACCACCGGCCAAGCGAGATGTGCCAGCGCTCGCCCCAGAACTCGGCCGTGCTCCTGGCGAGATAGGGCCGGCGGAAATTCTCCATCAGCTGCAACCCGAACAGCAGCGAGACACCGATGGCAATGTCGGTGTAGCCGGAGAAATCGCAGTAGATCTGAAAAGCGAAGAAATAGACGCTGAGCAGAAGGTCGATCGGCGAGGCGAAGGCTGCAATGCCGAAAATCTTGTCGACCACTGGAGCCAGGTTGTCGGCGATCACGACCTTCTTCACCAGGCCCCAGCCGATCAGCTGGAGGCCCAGCACCAGCCGTTCGGGATTCGCGCGCAGGCCCGCCGACAGCTGCGGCAGAAAGTTCGTCGCGCGATCGATGGGGCCGGCCAGGATTTTCGGAAACCAGGCGAGGTACAGCGCGAAATCCCCGGCATGCTGCTGTCCGGACAGGCGCCGCGTAAAGATGTCGATCAGGTAGCTCGCCGCCGAAAAGACGTAGAAGGAATAGCCGGCCGGCGCGCTTACACCGAGCCGCGGCAGGGTGATGGCGGAGTCCGCACCCCGGACCGCGCCAGCCAGCCGCTCCAGCTCCCCGGCGATGAAATCGTAGAACTTGAAGCCGAATAAGGACCCAATTACCACGACAAGCCCGGCGGCAAGCAGCAGGCGCCGCGAACGCTCGCTCGACGCGCGCTCCAGCGTCACTCCGCAGCCCCATACGAACAAGGTCACCGCGCCCAGGTAGGCGAGATTGAAGGGTCGGAACGCCCCGTAGAAAATGCAGCTTGCGGCAAGCAACCATGCCCAGCGCTTCCCCGCGGGAAGCGCCGCGAACAGAATCAACGCAAGCGGGAGGAAGACAAAGAATTCGAGCGAGGTGAACAGCATCTGTCACACCCCCGGGCTACGGTCGCGCCGCTAGTAAGTCGCGCCGCCGGCGCGCAGTTCCTCCGGCACCAGGTCGATCGGGATCGCCGCGTTGAGCACGAGGTAGCTCGCGAGTGCGTCGCGCTGCTCGCGCGTCAGCTTGATCTGGATGTGGCTCGGCTTGTTCATCGAGCCCAGCCAGGCATCCCTGGAACGCTTCTGCGTAATCACGACCGTGATGATATGACAACTCTGGCAATACTCCAGCGCGAAGTCGCGCCCGTCCGGCGGCAACAGCTTGTCCCAATTCGCCTGAGCCGGATTGGCGGGAATTTTGGCCGGCGGCAGCGGCATGTTGAACGACATGTAGTCCGCAAGCGTCAGCAATTCCTTGTCGTTCAGACGCTGCAGTGCAGTCACCGCCTTGCTATGTTCGCGCAGGTAGCTCAGCCACTCTTCACGCGTGCGCTTTGCGCTCAGCAGCCCCTTCGCTTCGTCGGCCGAAGGGCGGCTCGCAAGGGCTTTGGCCAGAAGCGTCCTGCCGCCTGCAGGAATGAAGTCAAACACGTCGGCGGCCTGTGCTGCCGAGGGTCCGAGAAACAGCGCTCCGAGCAACAGCAAGGCAGCGAGCGCAAAAGGGCGAGAAATATTCATGAAAACCTCTAGAATCCATTTCAAATGAGCGCATGCAGTCCGTCGCGCTCCGCCTGTGTCGGGGGCCATTTCGGCAATTCCGAAACGGCCCTTTATATCGTCATGACTGCGATCAAAAGCGCAGGTCCTCCGGCACGTCCCCGATTTTCATCGGCATGTTGAGGGCCGAGTAGCGCGCGAACTCCTCGCGCTCCTGCGGGCTCATTTTCAGCTCGCGGTGAAAAGGCGACAGGAATATGTTGCGCCAGCCCTGCACATTGCGGCGCTGCGTCAAGTGGCTCGCAAACAGCGAGTGGCAAGGCTGGCATCCGGTCCAGGCGAGGTCGCGTCCGTCCGGCGGCAGTGCGGCGCCGAGATTGCCGCGCTTCACGGTTTCATCGGACAGCGGCATGTTGACTGCCAGGTAGGCGGCCAGCGTCGCCAGCTCGCGCCCGGCGAACGCGTTCTTGCGCGAAGCGACGAAATCGCGCCATTCCGGCTCGGTGCGGCGCGCTTGCGCAATCGCGCGCAGCTCCGCCTGATCAGGTGGAACGCCGAGCAGGTCGAGCAGCAGCGCTCTACCGCCCTTCGGCATGAATGCGTTGTCTTCCCCCGCCCCCTGCGCGAAGGCAAAAACGGCAACGGCGACAAGGGCAAGGAACAGCCGGCCCGCGCTTGCCGCCCGTCTCATAGCCCGCTCTTCGCCGAAACCCTGTCGCCGAAAGAAAACACCGGCACGCGCAATTCGGCGCGTGCCTTTTCCGCGGGAAAACCCCCGCCGCGGAGCAGGTCGAGCCCGACGACGGTTGTGTCGTCATAAAACCGCTCGGCGCACGCCCCGCAGACGAGTGCGGGAATTCCCTCCACGACCACGAGCCGCTCGTCCTGCCAAAACGCGGAGCGCACGCGGCTCTCTTGCACGTCGGCGCTGCCGCAGTTGGTGCAGATCATGGACGACTGCTGCTGCACGGTCTCCATCAACCGACCAGTTTCTTCGCCGCAGCGACGATGTGATCGGCGTTGGGCCGCATCCACAGCATCATCTCCGGCGCAGCCGGTGGCGGCGCGTCCGGGAAGGCTATGCGCTTGAAGCGCGCACCACGGACGTTTTCCGCCACGCGCGCGATCACTTCCGCACCCGGGCAAAGCGTGTAATAGGACTGGTCGACGGTGAGCAGGCGCTTGGTCTTCTGCACCGACTTCACCAGCGTTTCGGTGTCCATCGGCTTCAAGCTGCGCAGATCGATTGTCTCGACTTTCATGCCCTGCTTTTGCAGGGCTTCGGTTGCCTTGAGCACTTCGGGCATGCCGCCACCGGAACCGACGATAGTGATGTCGCTACCCGTGGTACGCACGGCCGCTTTGTCCAGCGGTGTCTCGTACTGCTCATTCGGCACATCCTCCATCAATTCGCGCAGCCCCGCCGGGTACAGATAGACGACCGGATTGGGATCGCGGATCGCCGCGGCCATCATGCCCTTCGCATCCGTCGGCGTGGACGGAACCACCGTCTTGACTCCGGGGATGTGGGCGTAATAAGTGTCGATCTCGTAGTCCGAATGCTGGCCGGCGAAACCAGGGGTCTGTCCGGTCATCTCCAGGAGGAACACAATCGGCATTGACGCCATCCCCCCGGTCATCGAGCGCAGCTTCCCTGCGTGATTCTGGATCACCTGGAAGCACATGCAGTTTCCCTGGTAGGGAATGTAGGTCACCGCCTTCGAACCGGCGAGGCCCGCGCCCAGAACGCATGAGGCCATCCAATTTTCGTCGATGCCGGTGTTCACCACGCGTTTGCGCCCGAACTCCTTTTCCAGATTGATCACCGGCAAACCGGGGGTCGAAGCCACCGGCGGGGTGAGCTCGAAAATCCAGATCATGTCCTTGTCCTTGCGCATTTCGTACTGCACAGCCTCGAGGACTGCGTACATCCAGCTTTTGCGTGCCATGGTTTTCTCCTCAGCCAAACTGCCGGGCGGCTACTACGCCCTCGACGAACACATGTTTGAGACCGTCCTCGGGCTTGCAGAACGGTTGCCGGTCTGCCCAGGCGAAGGCTTCGATCGCTTCCTTCTTCGCCGCCGCTTCGATCTCGTCCGCTCGGGCGCGGGTCAGCACGCCCCAGTTGACGAGGGTGTTGCGGCAGATGTCCACCGGATCACGCTGCATCCAGGCGCGCACTTCGCGTTCCGGGCGGAAAGAAGAGATGGCCAGCGGGTCGTAACCGAACGCCCCGAGCTCACCGGCCTCGGCGCCGGGCGCGCCCCAGTGGTTGTAATAGCGGTAGGTCTTGGCCTCGATCAACGTGGGCCCTTCGCCAGCGCGCGCGCGATCCACGGCGGTTTTCGCGGCGTTGTACACCTGGAACACGTCCTGTCCGTCCACGACCACGCCGGGTATGCGGTAAGTCCGCGCCGCGTCGGCGATGTCCTTCATCGGGCAGGAGTACGAGTAGTGCGCGTACTGGTGATAGAGATTGTTCTCCAGCACGTAAATGAACGGCAGTTGCAGCAGCGCCGCGTTGTTAAGGGCGGCATGGAAATGCGGCGTGGCGTAGGTGCCATCGCCGCCAAAATTCACCGCCACCTGCTTGCTGCCGCGGGCGCGGAAGGCGAAAGCGGAACCGGTCGCGATCACCGGGCCGGGTCCGATCATGCCGTCGGCGCCGATGAAACCGCAGGACTTGTCGGATATGTGCATCTCGCCGCCATAACCGCCGTTGAGACCGGTGGCGCGGAAGTCGTACTCTGCAGCCATCTTCTTCGTGTCCACGCCTTTGGCGATGGCATGGCCGCTCGGCCGGTGGGTGCTGTACACCAGGTCGATCTGGTCAAACGGGCCCTTGTTGTTCAGCGCCGAGCAGACGCCAACGGCGACCGCCTCCTGGCCTGCATAAAAATGGTTGTAGCCCCGGTATTTGGGGTCGGTGATCATCTTGTCGACCATGGTCCGCTCGTACCAGCGGATGCGGACGATGGTGTTGAACATCTCGGTCAACCTGTCGTTGGGGAGATCCTTCGCCCAGAAGCCGATCTCTCCATTTTTTGCCCAGGCATTCTTGCTGATCAGCGAAACCGCCGCGCCTGCGCCGGCGACGCCTTTCAGAAAAGTACGCCGACTCGGGGATGCAATCCGATCGTCTTCCGGCGTTTGCCGCGAAACCTCATTCTGCTCAAGTTCAGACATGGTAGCTTCCTCCATTGATCTGCATACGGATTACGCGAAATGAATGTTGAGCCAACTGGAAACGCGGCTATTGATTTTTGTCACAAAACCACTTCGCTTCCCCGACGGCTGCGCAGGCGCTGCTTTTCTGAATCATGTTTGATGAAGATCATCGCGGCCTCCGCACCGTCGCGCCGGTTACCGTGATGAAGAATTGCGCTGCCTGGTCGCGCGGCTACCAACGCCGCTCAGGTTCCCATCTGTGCGACGAGTACGAATTCACCTGACAGCCCGCCTGAGCCGGGAACGCGTCCATAAGGTTCGCAGCGTTGCGGTGCTCCGCCATTCGGAAGAAGTGCTGGCTCCGCCATGCGGACCCGCATTTCCTGCGTATTGCAGTGAAGGTCCAGGGCGCGGAAAAAAAACCGATGGCACTTTTGAGGCGCCATCGGCTTAAAGACGGGATTCCAAAGGAGGAGGAGAAGAAACCCCGTGTAAAAAGGCTAAGATAAATATTGCTGCAAAGCAATAGTCCTATTGTATGACATACCGAAAATAGGGTATATCAATATGTCATTCAGGTCTGTGCCTTCCGATGAAATACTCGCTGCGTTGCGGCAATCTGACAGAAGTTTCACCTCGCGCGACACCGTGCACGCGCGCGGCCTGGGCCGGTCGACCGCCGCCGCGGTGTGGCGCACAAGGCAGGTCTGCATGGTGGGGCCGGTCCATCTTTCATCCACCTTCGCGACGAATGCGAGATCGGTGTCGAAATCGAATACGTCGAACTCCGCCAGGCTACGCCGACTGGTACTGAAATCTATACCCGGTTAATGCTATTTTGACCCGCTCGTGAGCTCCCCATGCCATCGGCTGCACATGGCCGGATGCCCCGCGCGCATATCGATCCACGTCCTGTGGGGCATGAAACAGAAGAACACGGTGCTCGCCGTCGGCAAGTCGATTCTCAACCGCGCCTCGAAAACCGACATCGGCGCGTTGATGCTCGAACACGGCGGCGGCCATGAAGCCGCCGGAACCTGCCAGGTGGGCAACGACCAAGCCGATGCCGTCCTGGCAAAGCTGGCGAAAACCATCAACCGGGAAGGTTGATGTTAAAGCGGAGGCCGAGTAGCCTAGGCGGGCGTCAGCGCCACCCGCCACCCGCAACCGCGAACGGGAGATGGCCTTATTGTTCTCGCACTCGAACGGATCCTCTCCATGAATGGCGCCGAAAGCCTCGTCCGCACGCTGCTCGCCAGCGGCGTAGATACCTGTTTTGCCAACCCCGGCACCTCCGAGATGCATTTTGTCGCCGCGCTCGACAAGGTCGAAGGCATGCGCTGCATCCTCGGCATGGCCGAAACCGTGGTGACCGGCTGCGCCGACGGCTACGGACGCATGGCCGGCAAGCCTGCCGCGACGCTGCTCCACTGCGGGCCGGGCTTCGCCAACGGCATCGCCAATGTGCACAACGCGCGCCGCGCGCATACGCCGATGGTGAACATCGTCGGCGACCAGGCGACCTACCACCGGCCGTTCGACGCGCCGCTCACCTCCGACACCGAAGGCCTGGCGCGCGCGGCGTCGCATTGGGTGCGCACCAGCGCCTCGTCGGCGAGCGTAAGCGCGGACGCCGCGGACGCGGTGCAGGCGGCGAACACGGCGCCGGGACAAATCGCCACGCTGATCCTGCCGGCGGACACCGCCTGGAACGAGGGCGGCGTGGTCGCCGCGGCCTTGCCTGTGCCGGCGCGCACTGGCGTCGCACCGGACACCGTGCGCACTATCGCGCAGGTGCTGCGCCGCAAAGAGCCGGCAATGCTGATTCTGTATGGGCAGGCATTGTCCGAGGTCGGCCTCGCCGCGGCCAACCGCGTTGCGCATGTCACCGGCGCAATGCTGCGCACGCCGACCCAGGTGTCGCGCATGGCGCGCGGACGCGGGCGCGTTCCGGTGGATCGCATCCCCTACGTCGTCGACGGCGCACTCAAAGTGCTCGCCGGCACCAAGCACCTGATCCTCGTCGGTGCGAAGCCGCCTGCGGGATTCTTCGCCTATCCGGGCAAGCCCAGCCTCATGGCGCCGCCGGACTCGGTCACGCACGTGCTCGCGCGGCCGGAGCAGGATGCCGTCGCCGCGCTGGAAGCGCTGGCCGACGAACTCGGCGCGCCGAAGACCGTGCCGATTCCAGAAGCTGCGACCAAGCCGCAACTCGCACGCGGCAAGTTCGACCCGGAAGCCTTTGCCAGCACGCTGGCGGCGCTGCTGCCCGAGAACTGCATCGTCGCCGAGGACGCGGTGACCTCCGGCCGAGGCCTGTTCGCGCCGACCTTCAACGCCGCGCCGATGGACTGGCTGCAGAACACCGGCGGCGCCATCGGCCACGCGTTTCCCTGCGCGACCGGTGCCGCGCTCGCCTGCCCCGGACGCAAAGTGGTGTGCCTGCAGGCCGACGGTGCCGGCATGTACTCGCTGCAGGCGTTGTGGACCCAGGCGCGGGAGAAACTCGATGTGGTGAACGTGGTGTTCGCCAACCGCATCTACAAAATCCTCTATGGCGAACTGGTCTCGGTGGGCGCGCAGCCCGGCCGTGCCTCGAACGAGCTGTTCGATCTGGCGCGCCCCGAGCTCGACTGGGTGAAGCTTGCCGGCGGCATGGGCGTGGAGGCGGTGCGAGTGGAAACGCTCGAGGTCTTTGCCGACGTGTTCAAGTCGGCCTGCGGCCGCCGCGGTCCGTTTCTGATCGAATTTCGAATTTAAGGAATCCCGGCCTTCGCGAACAGTTCGCGCTCGAGTTTCGGGTGCGCGGCGAAACGGGCGATGAATTCGCTTTCGTCGGGGCCGCCCTTGGCGCGGATAACACGCGCCAGGTCGCGTCTTTCCGCCCGGCTCCAATGCGAAATCCCGGGGAGCGCAAACACCACGAGGGGACTCCAGCGCTGCCAGGCCAGGCGCTCGTCCGCGCTGAAACCGCGCAGCGAGCGCAACCCGGTAAGTATCATGGCGTCCCGGTTGCATTGCGCCAGAAATCGCTCGCGCTCACCCGCCGCTCGTGCCGCGAGGCCGTCGCCGATGCGCAGGCCCAGTTCGGCCGCCGGCGGCAGCAACGGCGCGCGCGCACGATCGAAGTCAAACACGAGGTGCGACTCGGCCAGGGCGCGCAGGGTCGCTGCGCGCGAACGGTGCGCCGCATCGGCGCGCTGGGCTGCCAGTTCCCGGCGTAAAATGCGACGCGCGTCCGCGGTCAAAGGCCTGAATCCCAGCTTGTAGTAGAACCACCAGGCACCCGAGGCGATTGCCTCGTCGTTGCCTTTGCCGAGCTGATAAGCATCGAGGCTGAATGACTCCGCGCCAAACACATGCCGCACCATCGCCAGAGTCCGGGCAAAGGTCCAGGCCGTTTCAGCGCCGCGAAAGGTCGCGAAAATGTTGAATGACATCGCAGCCGAGCGCCCGGTCACGAACGCCTCGCCGTAGCCGATTGGCACGCCGTTGCGCAGAATCAGATAGCCGCAGGTCGCGGCGATCAGCGCGCGCCGTTCGGGGATGATTCCGATCAGGGCAAAGCCAAGTCCGCCGCCATCATCGACCAGGCGCACGTCACGCGCATTGCCATAGGCGAACGCATCGAGGTCGCGCGAGCGGGTCACCATCGCGCCGCGCGCAAGCTCGATCAGCTGCCCGCCCTCGCGCGCCGACGCAGGGCGCACGGCGCGGTAAATGCGCCCCAGTTCCCGGCGCAGATCAGGACGGGCGCGCCGCAGCGGCTCGCGCTGATAGGCCAGCGGCGCCGCGGCGTGTTTGGCGCGCGTAAGCGAGGGCGTGTCGGCGGCGGGTTTGAGTTCGTACGTGGGCTCGATCGCATCGTGGAAAGCCTCGCGCGTGAATGCGTCGCCAGGCATGGCGTCGATACGGCGGGCAAAAAACGCCGCGTCGCCCTCCCCGCGCGCGCGCAGCCGGTCCAGCACTACGAACGCCGGCGGATTGAGTTGTCTCAGCGCGGCGGCCTCGCCCCAGGTGACCAGCAGCGGCAGAGCCAGGGCGATCTTGTCTGCAATCTCAGGTTCGCTGCGGTCGATTTCGATCCGCGCCGGCCAGCGCCGGACGAGCCAGCGCAGCGTGGACCAGAAAAAGCGGTAGCGAATCGGCGTGCCGGCAATCCCGGTGTCGGTGAGCGCCTCGCGCTCGCGCCTCAGATCGGCGCGCCCGGAGAAGCGCTCGAGCAGGTGCTCGACCTGGGCGAGCACGCGTGCATCGTCCGGGTAAGCGCGCAGGAAGCACAGCACCTCGTGCAGCCGCCGGACCGCGCGCGCCGAGGGCAGCTCTACGCGATCGAGCCGGCGCAGCAATACCAGTTTCGCCTCGGCCTCGCCTCGGCCATAGCGGTCCTTCGAGCGTTCAATCTCGTTGAGAACTCTGGTCGTCATGAATTTGCGCAGTCAATGAATGGCGGGCATTATACGTGGCGACTTGAATCGCGCCCCTCGTTGTTGCAGAGTTGCGATGTTGCGCGGACGAGAAACTGTCCGCGCGGACCGCCGATTGCGCACGGATGAAAAGCACATCCGTGCGCAATCGGCGATCTTGTACAAAACCCCCGCACTGTCCTTGTTGTTAACAATAACCGTGTCTTCCGCGCGGATGCGCTTTTCATCCGCGCAGAAAACACGGTTGGCGCGCGCAGCGCGCAAGTCCGCTCGCAGCATGCGACAGCACTTAAGATAAGACGCCGCAATTAGCGCCTGATGCGGGCCGTTCTATCGCCCTTTGAGTAAAGCCTCGATCGTTTCCTGAACCGATAGGGCTTCGGCGAAGCTGGGCAAGGTATGCGATCGCCCATCTATCATCGCCACCAGCTGATCGAGTTGCGCCGCCTGGCCGATCTGGCGGTTGCCTTGGGGTGTGCCGACGGATATCCATTCGCCGTCGTTGCCACGCCGGCGCACGCCAAACCAATCGTGTATCTCGAGCGCCCCCGCGCTTCCCACCAGCGTCATGCGGTTGAAATCCGGATGGCTGCCGTCTACCCGCGCCTCGATCGCCACCGGCAAGCCGCCAGCGCTGAGGCGTGCCTTCAGCGCCCGCTCTGAACCGATGCCGTCGGCGGGATAATCCGGCCTGGATTCCTCCACCGTCGCCTGGCCCAGCGCCCGCTGCAGAACGAAAACGAAATGCGACAGCACCTCGCGCGAAAAGCCGCCTTCGGCGCGTTCGGACAGCCAGCGGCCGGCGGCCGACTGCCAGGTGCGCGGCCACTGGTCGAAGGCAAGCTCGATTTCGATTCGCTCCGGCTCGCCGATGGAGCCGTCTCCGACAGCCGCCTGCATGGCGGCGAGGCCGGGAGAGGACGCGAGCGAGAAATTGACTGCCGCGCGGCGGCTTTCGGCTTCGATCCGCGCAATCGCCTTGCGGCCGGCCGCGAAATCGACGGTGAGCGGTTTTTCGCAGAACACCGCGAGTCCGGCATCGAAACCCTGATGGGCGTACCCGAGATGGCTCGCCGGCGGCGACGCGATGTAGAGACAGTCCAGCGCCGGTGTGCCGAGCACGTCGGCCGGCGTCGCCGCGATCCTGAGGCCGGGATAGCGTTGCCGCGCTTCGGCCACGGCTGACGGATTCGGATCCCAGGCTGCGAGCACCTGCGCCCGCGGGTGTTCGACCAGGCGCGCCAGCATGCGCTGTCCCATGACACCCAGTCCGATGACGCCGATTTGCCTGCGCTCGCTCACGCCGGAAAGCTTATCAGATTGGCGCCCTCGGTCAATCAAACCGGCTCGCGCCGGCGACTCGGCTCGGACAGCCAGCGCAAAATATGTCACATTGTCAAAAATCCGCCGGAACGCAGAAAATGGCACACGAACATCACGATCATTCGCACGAGCATCCGAGGCACGACCGCGCCTTCGCCCTGGGCATCGCGCTGAATCTCGGGTTTGTCGCGATCGAGTCGGTGTACGGCGTGCTGTCGCATTCCATGGCACTCCTGGCCGACGCCGGCCATAACCTGAGCGATGTTCTGGCACTGGCTCTTGCCTGGGGGGCCGGCGTTCTCGGCCGGCGCGAGCCGTCCCAGCGCTTCACTTACGGGCTGGGCAGTTCCTCCATCCTGGCAGCCCTGGTCAACGC
>ERZ1292640.716-Hain-H43-02um-R1-716-length-27258-cov-8_pt1 | contig 27258 bp, 21 predicted proteins | sample MGYA00564404_ERZ1292640 | MGnify/ENA primary metagenome ERZ1292640 (study PRJEB36523, sample SAMEA6512636) | groundwater metagenome | collected 2019-01-08 | study: AquaDiva: Metagenomics assemblies of 32 groundwater samples | reverse complement strand
TGGCGAAGGGATTTGAACCCCCGACCGGCTGATTACAAATCAGCTGCTCTACCGGGCTGAGCTACGCCAGCCTAGACAAAACGGGAATGCTAGCACGTCTTGTGCCAGCCATGCAACCGGAAGGGACACCTGTCTTCACAGTGTCCTCCAAAGGGTCTCTCAACAACGTTCCTATCTCCTCCGGGGTCCAGACGGTCAGAATCCTCAGGATTCCGGCCTCCCCCGGCTTCGGCTCCGCCGCTGACGCACCGCCTCATACAAGACGATCGCTGTGGCGGCCGAAACATTAAGACTACCCACGTGGCCCAGCATGGGAATGCCGACCACCTGGTCACACCGTTCCCTCACGAGCCGTCGCAGCCCGTGACCCTCAGCGCCTACTACCAGCGCCGTCGGAAGGGTGAGATCCCATTCATAGTAGGACATTTCCGCGTCGGCGTCGAGTCCCACCGTCCACACCCCCGCTTTCTTGAGTTCCTCGAGGGATCGGGCGATATTCACGACATCGGCCACCGCCACGTAGTTGACGGCGCCGGCCGAGGCCTTGGCCGCCGCCCCGTCCAGGGCGGCCGCCCGCCGGGTCTGGCGGACCACCCCCGTGGCGCCGGCGGCGTCGACGGTGCGCAGGATGGCCCCGACGTTCTGGGGGTCCTCGACCTCGTCCAGCACCACGATCAACGGCGGGCCGCTGGCGCCGCTGGCCAGGTCGTCCAGGGTGACCTCGGCCCGCCTGGCGACATCGGCCACCACGCCCTGGTGGGCGCCGCCGCGCGATTCGTTATCGAGCGCCTCGCGCGGCACCCGCCGCACCCGCACCCCCTGGCGCGCGGCCTCGTCCAGCAGCCGCTGCAGCCGCTCGTCAGCACGCTCCGCCACGCGGATCTCGCGCACCCGGCCAGCCTTGATCGCCTCGGCGACCGGGTTAATCCCGTAAATGATCATCGCAGTTCAGGAGTTGAAACAGGAGATCAAGAGTTGAGGAGCAGGCATTTCAAAAACCTTACTCCTGATCTCCTCTTCTCCTGTTAAGTCTACTGCCTCGCAGCGACGAGTTGCCCCACGTCGTGCAACCGGCCATTGGCCATCACCTTCCGGACCTTCACGGTGTTGGCGATGTTGGCCAGCGGGTCGCCATCGATCATGATGATGTCGGCGAGCTTGCCGGCCTCGATCGTGCCGGCCTGCAGGCCAAGCGCCTTGGCCGGATTGACCGTCGCGGTCTTGAGGATGTCGAACGGCGCCATGCCGGCCATGCGGTACGACATCAGCTCGCCGTGAATGTTCACCGCATTCGGCGTGTCGGTGCCGGCCACGACCAGCCCGCCGGCCTTCATGATGTCGAGCACCATCTTGCCGTTGCCGCCGGTGGGATCGGCGCCCCCGCTCGGACTTGGGGCGTTGGGCTGCGCCGCCACCTGCCGCTGGATCCAGCCGGGATAGAGCTTGAAGCGCGGGTCCAGCTTCAGCGCCGGATCGTCCTCGAACAGCTTGCGCGCGCCACCACCCGAGATCATCGGACAGAAGATGCGCTGGCTCTTGCCGAACAACTGCACCACGTCTTCATAGGCGGTCTGGAGCGTGGCCTGCTTCGGCGAGTAGCCGCGGCGGCTGGTCGCCGCCGTGTGCTCGGTGTTGTCGACGCCGACCAGCGAGGCCGGCCAGATCTCGTGCGTCGCCACCGGCACGCCGATGCTGTGCGCGAACTCCACCATCCGCTTCTGCTGCAGGTCGGGCAGGCGCACGTAACTCTTGATCAGGTCGTGCTCCAGCACCTTCGCGCGCTGCAGTTCCATCTCGAACTGGCTGACACTCGAGATGGCAATGCCCATCTTGTAATAGACGCGGTTCCATTCCATCAGGTAGCCGGTGCCATAGACGCGCGGGCCGGGGCGGACACCAGCCTCGTTGGCCTCGCGATCCTCCACGGCCTCGTACGGCGTATTCCCGGGGCTCCGCACCGTGGTCACACCGAAGGCGAGCCAGGCGCGGCCCTGCGCCTCGCCGTAGTCCTTCTGCAGGTGCGAGTGGAACTCGACCAGGCCCGGCATCACCGTCAGGTTCGAGGCATCGACGACGGTGGCCTGGGCATGGTTGGCCGCGGCGTGTGGGACGACCGCGACGATCCGGTTCCCCATCACCGTGATGTCGACGTTGCTGCGCGGATCGGCGCTCTTCATGTCGAGCAGCCGGCCGGCATGGATCACGGTGCGCGTCCGCGGGATGGCCGGCGTCCACGTGAGGTTCAGCGGCACGGTCCGGGTCTCGCCGGTTTCGATGTCGACGATGCGCAACTGATCCAGCGACTGGTAAAGGATGTGACGCGAGTCGCCCTGCCAGCTCGGCGCATGGGCGCTCTCGGCGGTGACGCGGCGGGGTGGCCCCTGCGGCTCGCCGCTCGCGGCGACCGGCCACACCGACAGCACGCCCTCGTAGATCGCCGCCATCTTGGTGCCGTCCGGCGACCACACCGGTCCGCCGCCGCCCCGCGAGTCGATCGACAGCATGGGGATGGGCGCGTACCACTTGACGTCCCCGCCCGCCGCCGAGATGGTCTGCACCTGGTTGGTGCCCTCGCGGAAGCGCACGGTCATGGGCGCAATGCCGGCGAGCGCAATGCGCTTGCCGTCGGGCGACCAGGTCGGCGTGCCGGGCTGCGGCAGCGAGTCGTGGATCTTGGTGACGCGACCGGTGTCGAGGTCGAGAATCGACATCTCGGCCACCCGCCACATGCCGTCGACGTTGAAGAACACCAGGCGCTTGCCGTCGGGCGAGAACGACGCCCCTTGCGGCTGCGTGGCCAGACTGGTGACCTTGCGGCTCTGCCCGCTCTTCATGTCGCGGATCCAGAGCTGCAGGTGCTCGCTGTCCTTGTCGGAGGAGTAGACGAGCGACGCCCCATCCGGCGACCACGACGGGTCGGTATCGAGCGCGGCGTCCCGGGTGACGTTCACCGCCGCGCCACCAACGGGCATCACGTAGATGTCGCCGACCGCGGCGAAGGCAATCTGCGTCCCATCCGGCGAAATCACCGGCCGCACGATTCCCAGCGCCTTGCGCGGCATCGTCGAGGTGAAGTCGCGGACGCGGCGGGTGTACTGCGGGTGCGTCACCTGCATGGTCGCCGTGAAGTCGAGGGTCTGCATGGGCAAGCCGGCGAGCGAGCGCTTGCGAATCTTGCCGTCCGAGACGTAGATGATCTCGGACGAGGACGCCCACGCCGCACGGAAGGCGAACACGTTCTCGGTACCGGTCACCGGCTTGCCGTCGAGTTCGAAGCGCGTCTGGTTGCCGGCCGTCACGTGATACAGCAGTTGGCCGCCCGGCCCCCACGACGGCGCATCCACGCGCCCGCCCTCCACGGTGCGCACCTTGCGCTCGGCGCCGGTCGCCACGTTGATCACCCAGACGCCGTCGTAGGCATCGCGCGACGAAGCGAAGGCAATCTCGGTGTCGTCCGGAGACCACGTCGGCATGAAGTCTTCGCCGGGGGCCTTCGTGATCTGCGTGATGGCGCCCGAGCGCGTGTCGAGCATCCAGATGTTGTAGTCGCTGCCGAGCATGTTGCCGCGATCGGACGAGAAGGCCACGCGCGTGCCGTCGTGCGACCACACCGGCTCGCGATCGTCAAACGTGCCCCAGGTGAGCTTGCGCTGGTTGGAACCGTCGGGGTTGATCGACCAGATGTCGTAGCCGCCATCGCGATAGGCGAAGAAGGTGATGGTGCGGCCGTCGGGCGACCACATGGGCTGGCGCGCGTCGTTGAACGGGTCGGTGATGCGCGTCATGGCGCCGCCCGCGGCCGGCAGCGTCCAGATGCTGCCCTGCATGTCGACGGCGAGTGTGGTGCGGTCGGGCGACAGCGCCACCGACATCGAGGTGCCTTCGCTGACGGTCACGTCGATCGGCCCGGCCGCCGCGGCGGCCGCGGCAGGGCGGCGGACAACTGGCTTCTGTTGAGCCTGGGCGACGAGGCCGGCGACCATCGCACCCAGAACGAGCAGCATGAATTGGCGCTTCATGGGGCGCATCTTACAGGACTTGGGGCTTGGGGCTTGGCCTGCCTAGCGCGGCAACTTTCCGGCGGCATGCGCTGCTCGCTCGCGGCAACCCGCGACCGGGGCCAGTCCCGAGTCACGCAGGTCAGCTGCGCGATCGATGGCCGGGAGAATGAGGTCGAGTTCCGGGCCCTCTGCCGCGCCGGTCAGGATGACGCGAATGGGATGGAACAGCGCCTTCCCTTTCAGGCCGGTCGTGTCTTTCACCCGGCCCGCCAGCGCGCGGAACGTGTCCTTGTCAATCAGCCGTACGCCGGTGCCAAGCTCCGCGGCCAGCGCGGCGGCCACTTCCGGCAGGCCGGCTTCGTTCTCGAGGGGAGCTGCCGGCTCCCGGAACACCGACTCGAGTCGATCCGCGAGTTGCGGCAGGCGGTCGACCGACGTCGCCATGGCGGGCAGCACGGCCTCGAGCCAGGCTCGCCCCTCCACCGATAGCGGCCCCACGATCTGTCCACGGGCGCGCAGGTGCGGCTCGGCCAGGTCCGCCAGCCGGCCTGGAGCGCAGAGCTTTAAGTAATGCCGATTCGCCCACGCCAGCTTGTCTTCGTCGAAGACGCCGGCGCTGTGCGCCACGTTCTCCAGGCGGAAGCGGCGCGCCAGTTCATCAGCCGGCAACAGCTCCTCGTTCTGGCCCGGCGACCAGCCGATCAGGGCGAGGTAGTTCACCAGCGCTTCCGGCAAGTAGCCCTTGTCGCGGAACTCGCGGACCGACGTGGCGCCATGGCGCTTCGACAGCGGCGCGTGGTCCGGCCCCATCACCAGCGACAAGTGTGCAAACGCCGGCGGCGTGTAACCGAACGCCTCGTAGAGCAGGATCTGCCGCGGCGTATTCGAAATGTGATCCTCGCCGCGGATTACATGCGTCACCTTCATCAGCTCATCGTCGATGACGACGGCGAAGTTGTAGGCGGGGATGCCGTCGGACCGGACCAGCACGGGATCGCCGATCACGTCGGTGTGAAACGTGACCAGTCCGCGGACGACGTCGGTGAACGCGACCTCGCGGCCTTCGGGGACGCGCAGGCGAATGACGGCGGCCTCACCGGCGCTGCGTCGCGCGGCGGCGTCGGCCGGCGGAATGTTGCGGCACGTCCCGGCATACTTCGGCGGCAGCGCCGCCGCCAGCTGCGCCTTGCGCTGCTCGTCGAGCGTCTCGGCGGAACAGAAGCAGTAGTAGCCCTTCCCATCGGCCAGCAGGCGGGCCGCATGGTCGGCGTAGGTCTGCATGCGCTCGGTCTGGCGATACGGACCGTACGCGCCGCCGGCTTCCACCCCCTCGTCCCACTGCAGGCCCATCCAGCGCAGGTCGTCCAGGATGGCCTGCTCCGACTCCTTCGTCGATCGTTCGAGGTCGGTGTCTTCAATCCGCAGGATAAAGGTGCCGCCCTGGCCGCGGGCGAGCAGCCAGTTGAACAGCGCCGTCCGGGCATTGCCGACGTGCAGGTGGCCGGTGGGTGATGGGGCAAAACGGACTCTCATGACGTGCGGTCGATCTTATCAGCTGGCGCGAGGCCTTTGGCGTATGCTCCCGGTAACGTCGGGGCGGGATTGGACATGTCGATTGAAACGCTGCGCCTCGAGAGCGATCGCCGGTTGGCGACGGCGGTGCTCACTGCCGTCTTAATCCCGTCCGTGTGGTTTGGGGCCGTCACCCCGAGCGACCGGGACTTCTGGGCCCTGGATGGCCTGGCGCCTCACGTAGCGTCGGCCGTGGTGGCGATCGTTTCACTCTGGTTCGTGCGGCGGGCACGGACCCGGGCGCAGTTCTCCGGCGCTTTATTCGCGAGCACGCTGGCCATCGTCCCGGTGCTCGTGACCATCGCCCTGCAACAGCCACAGGGCTGGTTCTACCAGCCAAGTCAGGCCGTCCTCCCGCTAATCGCGATGTACGGAGCCCTGCCCAACAGCATCATCCGCCAGGTCATTCCGCCGCTGCTGTTGACGGCGTGCTTGATCCTGGTGCGGCTCTGGTTGCCCGGGAGCGCCGACCAGCCGGTGGGGGCCGATGTCGTGGTGCTCGCGCTCGTCAACGGCATCGGCATCGTCATGGTCGTTCGCCGCGCCGGCCTGCAAGGCCAAGTGTCGGAGGCGTGGAGTCGCGAGCGCGAAGCCGGCGAGCGGGAGCGTGCGGCCCGGGCGGCGGCCGAGCGCGCCCTCAACGAGCTGCAAACGCTGCGCGGCATCATTCCAATCTGCGCAAACTGCAAAAAGGTGCGCACCGGCGCCGGCGAGTGGCAGCAGGTGGAGCAGTACGTGCGCGAGCACAGCGCGGCCCAGTTCTCGCATGGCATTTGCCCGGACTGTGCCCGGCGGCTGTATCCGGATCTCCTGCCTCCCGAGTCAGGCGCCGGCTCCTGAATGCCGTGGAGAAGGGGGCGAAAGGACGCTTGAAACGGACATTCGATCTTGTCAGCTTGAATCGCCGCCCTTGGCGTATCCTCCTTGGGGCGCGATTGAGCGCCCTTGGAAGCCTGTAACCTGGGAGGTTACTCATGAAACGAACAACCGTATTGGCGGTCGGCCTGCTGGCATTCGCGACCAGCGGATTCGCGCAAGCCCCGGCTGGCAACTTCGACGCGGCGCTCGCCGCCGCCCCGGCCAACATGCGCGACGGCGCCATGGTCATCAAGTGGAAGGCGGACGGCTCGTACGACACGCTCCGTCCCGGCACCAACCGGCTGATGTGCTACGACCAGGCCGGCGATGCCGGAGAGCAGCCGATCTCGTCGCAGTGCACGAGCGTTGGCAATCTCGAGCGCGTCAAGCAGAACAAGGTTTACGAGGCAAAGATCGCCGACCGCGCCGCCCGCGAAGCGGCCTTGACCGAGCTCGAAAAGGCAGGCACGCGCGTGAAGCCGGAATTCGGCTCGGTGTTCTACACGCGGCAGGGCAAGGATGCGACCGCGACCCGATTGCACGTCACGATCGCCGTGCCGGGCGCCACGGCCGCATCGCTGGGCATTCCGGACAACAACAAGATGGGCGGCGCGTGGATCATGGCCGCGGGCACGACGGCGGCGCACATCATGACGCCCGGCTCGTAAGGCCGCCGATTCACATCGCTTAGACGCTGATTAGCAGGGCCACGGCGTGGCAGGCCATCGCCTCGCCGCGGCCCATGCTATCGACCCCTTCGTTGGTCTTTCCCTTCACGCTCACCGCCGCCACTTCCACCTGCAACGCGTCCGCCAGGTTCTCGCGCATCGCCTGGAGGTACGGCAGCAGCTTCGGTTTCTGCGCGATCACCGTCACATCCACATTCGAAACCTGGTAGCCGGCGGCGTGCACATGCGCCAGGGCGCCGCGCAAGAGCGCGATGCTGTCGGCGCCCTTCCAGGTCGGATCGGTGTCTGGAAACAGCCGCCCGATGTCGCCGGCTGCGGCCGCGCCGAGCACTGCGTCGGTGACGGCGTGACACACGATGTCGGCGTCGGAGTGTCCGTCGAGGCCAAGCTCGTAGGGGATGGTGACGCCAGCGAGTATCAACGGCCGCCCGGCGGCCAGCCGATGCAGGTCGTAGCCGTTGCCGATCCGGGGAACCGGGATCGGGGATCGGGGATCAGGGAAGCGTTGGCGCGCTGTCTCGAGATCTTCGGGTGTCGTCACTTTCATATTTCCGGGATCGCCCTCGACGATGTGAACCGGCAGGCCGAGACGCTCGACAAGCATGGCCTCGTCGGTGGCGTCAATCGCCATTCCGGCCGTGAGCGCCCGCGCGAGCACGTCACGCCGAAAGGCCTGCGGCGTCTGCGCCAGCAGGACCGACTCGCGCGGAATGGTGGCCGTGATGGGGCGCGACCCGTCCACCCCGCTCGCGCCCGCCTGCTTGACCGTGTCACGCACCGGGATGGCGGCAATCGCGGCGCCGTGGGTCATGGCCGCATCGATCGCGCGGCTAATAATCGCGGCGGTCACGAACGGGCGCGCGGCATCGTGAATCAACACGATGTCGGCCGAGGCTGAGGTGTGCGCGAAGGCATTGCCGACAGAGTCTTGCCGGCGCGCGCCGCCCGCGACAAACGTCACCGGCGTGCCGCCGCCGTTTGGCCACGCCGATTGCGCCGCCGCCAGGTGTTCCTGGGGCACCGCCACGACAATCTCGTCGATGCGATGGCAGGAGGCCAGCGCGCTGATGCTGAGTTCCAGGATGGAGCGGCCGCCAAGCTCGAGAAACTGCTTCGGACGATCGGCGCCCAGGCGGACGCCTCGTCCGCCCGCGGCGATGATGGCGGCTACATGCATGGACGCCGAGGATTGTACTCCGGCCGGTTACTTCACCTGGTAGACCAGGAACAATTGCCGCGGCAGGAAGGCATGGCTGGACGTCAGCCGATAGCCCGCCCTCCCCAGTTCTTCGGTGATCTGCTCCGCGGTGAAGCGGAATTCCACTGGCGGACCGTCGGGCGCGTCCTTCTTGAAGTCGATGATCGCCAACTGGCCACCGGGCTTGAGCGAAGCGCGCAGCTTGTTGAAGTACGCCTGCCGGTTCGAAATGTGGTGGTAAGTGTCCACTACCAGAATGGTATCGACCGGCGCGGGGATGTTCGGCGAATCGGCGCCGCCCTGCACGGGCGTCACGTTCTTCAAGCCTTCCTTCGCGGCGCGGTTCTTGAGGTGATCGATCATCTTCGGCTCGATGTCGACGGCGAAGACCACCGGCGCCGCCGGTGACCGGGCCAGGCGCATCGAGAAATAGCCGGTCCCGGCGCCGATGTCGGCGACCGATTGGCCGGGCTTGAGGCCCAAGGCCGCCACGACGCGATCGGGCAGTTGCCACGCGTCGCGGGCCGGGTCATCGAACTGCTTCGCGTAGCGATCGGGATCGTCGAAGCGGTGCTGCATGTGGTCGGGCTTCTGCCCGGCCGGAGGCTGGTGCTGCTGGGCCGACACGCCCGCCACGATGACACCGAACATGGAAGCGATCAGGGTTATTTCCTTCACCATCTGTTTCCTCTCCTCACCGCGTCAGCCCTTGACGCCGGCCTTTCGCAATATCGCCATCATAGGGCACCAGCGCGTGAACGCGGACTGAAACAGGTTCAACCCGACGAATGCTGTGAACCAGAAGAAACCGGGATGCACGTACATCCCCGCCAGCACACTCGCCATTACAAACGCGCCGGCAATCAGGCGCAGCATCGGTTCAACGGTCATCGGGCAGGCCCTCCATCGGCCTCGGGAACAAACAACACAGGAATCGCGCATTTTTGCAGCAGCGGCTCGCCCACGTGCGAACGCCAGGCCGCCGTCCGCGGCACCGGCACCGGAATGGCCGCCCAGGTCGCGTCGACCCGCGCGCGTGCCGCGGGCGCGTCATCGCCGGACATCTCGGTCACGGTGCCGGCCACCCGCGCGGCAATCGCGCCGGCGATCTGCCGGGTGCGATCGGCCGGGGTGTGCGCGTCGACCAGCAGCAGGCCACGGGCAAACAGCTGCTGCGGTGGCGGCGCCCCTTCACTGGCGTGCACCACGAGCAGCGGCACCTGCGTCTCGCGCAGCACGCGTTCGGCCACGGAACCAAGCCACCAGCGCGACGGGCCGCGCCGGCCATGGGTGCCCATGACGATCAGGTCCGCGTCTCTCGCGGCATGCAGGATGGCGTCGACCGCCGTGCGGCTCTCGACGATGGTCGTGAAAGCCTGCGGCGTCTGGCGCTTGCCGAACTTCAGCAGGTACTCGCCGGCTCGCTTCAGGTTGGCCCGCTCCTCACCCTCGAGCGCCTGTAGCTGGGCCGGCGTGAAGTACGGCGGCGCATCAAGTGACTCGGCGTGCATCAGCCACAACGCGGCGCCGGTGCGCGCCGCGAGCTCGCCGCCAATCGCCACCGCGCGGGCCGAGGCATCGCTAAAATCCACCGCCACCAGGATCTTGCTGGGAAGTGTCGTCATCTCGTCCTTACGCGCCCTCGGTGGCGGCCTCGACCAACGCGGGCGCCACGGCAGCGGGCGTCCGGTGAGTCATGTAATAGGTGATCGGCACGGTCATCCGCGACAGCAGCAGCGACGCCACTTCGCCCGCCATCAGCGAGATGGCCAGCCCCTGAAAGATCGGATCCGACAGCATGACGGCGGAGCCGACGATCACCGCCGCCGCCGTCAGCACCATCGGGCGGAAGCGCACGGCGCCGGCGTCCACCACGGCTTCCTCGATCGGCATGCCATCGGCCACCCGCAGTTCGATGAAGTCCACCAGGATGATCGAATTGCGCACGACGATGCCGGCGCCGGCAATGAAGCCGATCATCGACGTGGCACTGAAGAACGCGCCCATCGCGGCATGCGCCGGCAGGATGCCGGCCAGCGAGAACGGGATGGCCAGCATGATGGTCATGGGCGTGATGAACGACTGGAACCAGCCGACCACCAGGATGTAGATCAGCACGAGCACCGCGGCAAAGGCGATGCCGAGGTCGCGGAACACCTCGTAAGTGATGTGCCACTCGCCATCCCATTTCATGGCGTACTTCGAACTGTCGGTGGGCTGCGTCGTGTTGAAGATCTCGAAGCCGTAGCCCGCGGGCAACTGCAGCGCCTCGAGGGCGCGGTTCATGGCCAGGATGGCGTAGACCGGGCTTTCCACCTCGCCCGCGACGTCGCCGGTCACGTAGGTCACCGGCAACAGGTTCTTGTGATAAATGCTCACGTCCTCGACGCTGGTGCCGGTCTCGACCAGTTCCCCCACCGACACGCCGCCCCCCCCGCCGAGGCGGACGGAGGAGAGTGCGTCGGTCGAACCGCGTGACGATCGCGGCAAGCGCATCACCACAGGTACCGGCTCGCGCGAGGCCGGGTCATGCAACAGTCCCGCGACTGTACCGGCGCCGGCAAGGCTGGCAGCCGCCATCACGTCGGCGGCCGAGACGCCCGCCGCCGAGGCCTTCTCGCTGTCGACAACGAACTGCATCTTCGGTCGCGCCGACTCCACGTACCAATCGACGTCGACGACGCCCTTGGCGCCCACGAACACGTCGCGCACCTGCTTGGCCAACGCGAGGCGCTTGTCCGGGTCGGGCCCGTACACTTCGGCGACCAGCGTCTGCAACACCGGCGGGCCCGGCGGGATCTCGACGACCTGCACCTCGGCGCCCAGCGTCGCCGCCACCGGCTGCAACTGGTTGCGCAGGCGAACGGCAATCGCGTGGCTCTGGTCGTCCCGCTCGTCCTTGGCCGTCAGCATCACCTGCAGGTCGGCGAGGTGCGGCTCGCGGCGCAGGAAGTAGTGCCGCACCAGTCCGTTGAAAGTGTAGGGAGACGCCGTGCCCGTGTAGCTCTGCACGCTCACCACGTCCTGGTCGCGCAGCGCCTCGTCGGCCAGCAACGACGACACCCTCGCAGTAGTTTCGAGCGGCGTGTCGTCGGGCATCCGCACGACCACCTGCAGCTCGTTCTTGTTGTCGAACGGCAGCATCTTGACGGTGACGAGTTGGGCCGGCACCAGCACGACCGCGGCCAGCAGCAGCGCGGCGACGCCGCCGAGGAACGCCCAGCGCTGGACGGGCTTGGCAATCAGGCCCGCCATGACCCGCCGATAGAGTGCGGTCAGGCGATCGTCACCCTCGTGGTGATGACCGGTCGGCTGCTTGAGCAGCCGGACCGCCGCCCACGGCGTGACGATGAAGGCGACGAGCAGCGAGAACAGCATGGCAGCCGTGGCGCCGACCGGAATGGGCCGCATGTAGGGCCCCATCAAGCCGCCGACAAACGCCATCGGCAGGATCGCGGCGACGACGGTGAGCGTGGCCAGGATGGTGGGGTTGCCGACCTCGTCGACGGCGCGGATGGCCACGTCCTCGATCGACCGCGAACCGCCGGCCAGGCGCATGTGCCGGACGATGTTCTCCACCACCACAATCGCATCGTCCACCAGGATGCCGATCGAGAAGATCAGCGCGAACAGCGTGATGCGGTTCAGGGTGTAGCCGTAGAGATAGAACACGAACAAGGTGAGCGCCAGCGTCACCGGGATGGCGGTGAGCACGACGACCGACTCGCGCTTGCCGAGGGCGAACCAGATCAGCGCCGACACCGACAACACCGCGATCAGCATGTGCCAGAGCAGTTCGTTCGACTTGTGCTGGGCGGTCTCGCCGTAGTTGCGCGTGACCGTCACCTGCACGTCGTGAGGCACCAGGTAACCGCGCAGCGTCTCGAGCTTGCGATCGACGGCGCGGGTCAGTTCGATGGCATTGGTGCCGCGGCGCTTGGCGATCGACAGCGTGACGGCCGGGAACGCCTGGCCGCGCTGGGGATGGTAATAGACAAAGTCGGTCGGCTCGCCGGCGCCGTCGGATACGGCCGCCACGTCACCGAGGCGAACGGGGCCGCCGGCCGAACCCACCACCAGCGCGGCAAGGTCGCCGGCGGTCGCGGGCCAGCCGCCGGCCTCCAGGCGCGTGCTGCGGTTCGCGGCGACGATATCGGCCGCCGGGCCGCGGGCGTTGGCTCGCACGAGTGCCTGTTGCACCTGCAAGGGATCGAGCCCGCGCGCCGACAGCGCCGACGGATCGACCTCGACGCTCACCTGCCGCGGGCGGCCGCCGATGATGGTGACCTCGGAGACGTTCGGGACTTCCTTCACCGACTCCTGGAGTTGTGCCGCCAGCCGCCGCAACTGCTGGTCGTCGTAGCCTTCCCCCCACAGCGTGAGCGCCATTACCGGCACGTCGTCGATGGAGCGCGCGCGGACCACCGGCGCCGACGCGCCGGCCGGCACGATCTCGGGACTGGCGGCCAGCTTCTGGTTGATTCGCACCAGGGCGCGGTCGTCGTCTTCGCCCACCAGGAAGCGCGCGATGATCATCGCGCGGCCGGGACTGGAGGTCGAATACAGGTACTCGAGACCCGCCACCTCCCACAGCAGCTTCTCAATCGGGCGGGTGACACGCTGCTCCACTTCCGCCGGAGAGGCGCCGGGCAGATCGACGAACACGTCGATCATCGGCACCACGATTTGCGGCTCCTCCTCGCGCGGCAGCGCCACGGTGGCGTAGACGCCGAGCAGGAGCGATGCCACGATCACCAGCGGCGTGAGCTTCGAATGAATGAAGGCGGCCGCCAGCCTGCCGGCAATCCCGCGACGCGAACTCATTTCCGGGCTCCCTCGGCCGCGCCGGCGATCGGCGTGCCGTCTTCAATGGATACGGGCGGCGCCAGGACGACGCGGTCGCCCGCGGCGAGGCCGGCAAGCACTTCGACCCGGCCCTGGCCCTCGCGGCCCGGCGATAACATGCGCAGGCGCGCGACGCCGGCCGCGTCGACCACGAAGGCCAGCGTCAGCTGGCCGCGGCGCACGACGGCGGCGGCCGGCACGGCCAGCACGCGAGCCGACGGCCCCATCACGCGCGCGCGCCCGAAGACGCCCGAGCGCAGCCCCGCTGATTGCGGCAGGTCGAGCTTCACCAGGAAGCTGTGAAGCGCGGGATCGACACTCTCGACTTCGGCCACCGTCGCCTTGCCCCAGGTGTCTTCCGCATCGGCGCTGCGGTCAATGCGCACTTCAGCCGGCGTGCCCGGCGCCACCAGATGCGCGCGCGATTCGTCGACGCGCACTTCGAGGCGATAGGCAGAGGTGTCTTCGATGGTCAGCAGCGGCACGCCCGGCGCCGCCATGCTGCCCGGATCCACCTGGCGGTTCGAGACGAGACCGTTGAACGGCGCGGTCAGAACCGCGTACGACGCTCCAACCGACGCGACCTCCTCGCCGGCCTTGGCGGCAGCGAGGCCCGCTTCGGCCTCCGCCACGCGGGCAGTCGCACCGGCCAGCCGCGCTTCGGCGGCGGCGAGACCCGCCACGACCTGGTCCAGTTCCTGGGCCGTCGCCGAGTTCTTCTCGCGTAAACCCTTGACGCGGTCGTGGGTGGCCCGCGCCAGCACCACGGACGATTCGGCCGAGCGTCGTTCGGCCTGCGCTGCTTCAAATGACAGCCGCATGCCAGTCGCCGAGGCCGAGGCGCGGGTGGCCTGGGCGCCGGCCTCGCGGTCGTCGAGCCGCACCAGCACCTGGCCGCGGCTCACGCGGTCGCCGGCTTTCACGCGCACCTCGACAACCGGCGCGACAACGCGGCTCGAGACGACCGCGACCTGACGGGCCCGCACGACACCACCGGCCTCGTAGCTCGACGCCCAGTCGACCAGCTCAACGCGTCCCAGCGACGCTTCGAGAGCCGGCGCCGCCGCTGGCGCGGGTTTTTCGCCGGGTGTCTGGCAGGCGGCGAGTGTCACCACGCCAGCGCCGATCACCAACCATGCCGATGCTTTCACCACGATGCCCCTCACGTTACGGTCTCCTTCCAAGCGCCCGGTTGAGCGCCGCGTGTGCTTCGATTCGGTCGACGAGCGCCGCGACCCGCGCGGTCTCGGCCTCCATCACTGCCGTGGCCCCGCTCAGCACGTCAGCCACACCGGTCATGCCGGCGTCATAGCGGTCGCGGACAATGCGCTGGCTCTCGCGCGCCTGATCCACGGTGGCCCTGGCGACCACCTCGCGCCCGCTGGCCGACTCCAGGCGGCTCAGCGCCGTGCGCAGATCCACATGGACGGCAGCCCGCGCGTCTTCTTTCGCAAGCCTGGCGCGGCGCTCCGCCTCGGTGGCCGCGCGCACCGAGGCGCGAGCCGCGCCACCGGTCGAGAACGTCCACCGCACTTCGCCGCCGACCACCCAGGCCGATGCGCGGTCCGCCAACGAGGTGCCGTCAAACTGGTAGGCGGCCTGGGCCGCCACTTGCGGCCACCAGGCCGCGTTGGCCTGCCGGCGCCCGGCGACGGCCATGCCGATCGCGGCGTCGCCGCCGCGCAGTTCGGGACGCGCCGCTTCGGCTTCGGCGACCAGCGCGGCCCAGCCGGGTAGTGCGTTCACGGCCGGCGGTGCCGGTTCCTGCGCGGAGAAGTCGGCGTCGATCGCCGCCCCTCGCAGCCGGTTCAGTTCGGCCCGCGCGATCGCCGACTCGCCGGCTGACTGGATGGCGCGCTGCCGCATGGCCGCGAGATGGACGCGAATGGACAGCACATCCGCCTCGGTCACCGTACCGGCATCGCGCCGCCGCTCGGCCCGCGCCACGTCTTCCTGCGCGGCCGTCACGGCGCTGACGGCGGCGCGACCATCGGCGTCGGCGCGCAACACCCGGCCATACGCCCGGGCGACGTCAACAATCAGCCCCAGCGCTACCGCGTCGCGGCCGGCTTCGGCGAACGTGCGCGCGTGACCGGCCATGCCGGCGGCGCCGCGCGTGCGGCCACCGTCGAACAACACCTGGTCCACCGAAACGGCGCCGTGAAACAGTCCGAGCGCGTCGGGATGATTGAGGCCGTCGAGTGCGAAGTTGGCGGCGGTGAACTGCCGGGCCGAGAGCAACGCGCCAAATACGAACACCGGGGCGTTACCGCGCTGCCATGATTCGGCTACCGACACGCGCGGGAAATAGCCCGAGCGCGCCTCGTCGGCGCGGGCAGCGGTTTCGCGCACGTTGGCGTTGGCATCCTCCAGCGTGCGGTTGCCGGCCATGGCCTCCGACGTCGCCCGCTCGAGAGTCAGGACGGTCTGGGCCGAAGCGGTCGTGGCCACCACGAGGGCGGCCAAGGTAAGCGAAGGGAGAAATCGCATCGCCTACAGAGATGCAAGGTTACGAAGAAAGGTGACAAGGTAAGTTGGAGATTGGCAGTGAGAAGCAAGGAAAGGCGGGCTATCATGTTGATAGCACTGGAGATGGCGCACTCACCTCTGAACCACCCCCACGCCGACAGCTCTCGGTACGCCGCCCTGCTTGCCGAAATCGGCCGCGACGGCGATGGTCCGGCCATGGAAGAGCTGCTGACCGACGTCCAGGCGCTGGCGTACCGGTTCAGCCTGCTCGTGTGCGGTAACGCCTCGGATGCCGAAGACGCGATGCAAGACGCGCTGCTCCAGACTTACAAGAGCGCGCGCCGCATCCGCAAACCCGACGCCTTCCGCACGTGGCTCTATCGCACGGTGAAAAACTCGTGCCTCATGTCGCGCCGCACCGCCGCGCACGAGCCGTTGCACCTGGCATCGCTCGACCAGGATCGGGCGGAGGAGGTGGCTTCCGCTGCGCCCAACCCCGAAGAGCAGACGGCCGCTGGCGAGCAGCGGTATCGCTTTCGTGAGGCGTTCCGTTCGTTGCCCAGGCCCTACCGGCTGGTGGCGTTTCTGCGGGACGTTGAAGGCCTGTCCACCCGCGAGGTGGCCGACGTCGTGGGCATCACCGAAGCCAATGCCAAGCAACGGCTGCATCGGGCGCGCACGTTGCTGAGAAAGGCGCTGGCATGAGCCTGGCGCGCAAGCGCCCGGCATCGGCTCATTGCCGCATTACGCCGGCGCACTGGTCGCAGTTCCTGGAAGGCGAGTTCTCGTCGGCCGAGTGCCGGCGTTGCGAGACGCACTTGAAGGCATGCGCGGACTGTCGCCTGGCGCTGAAAGGCGTGCGCCAGGTTGTTGGCGCCTGCCACACCGCGGGACGCAGGGCGGTGCCGGTGGCGGTGAAGGCCATCGCGAGACAACGGGCGCGAGCGGTGCTGGCGCGTCGACGGGGGTAGACCGGACCATGGCCATGAACCGCCGCGCCTTCTTGCCGACAACCACTTCTGGATTATTCGCCGCTCCTGCCGTGATGAGCCGCGTGCTGCAGGACGCGGCGGGGCCGCAGATGCCGGGCGGCGTGCAAGTCGGCGATGTCACGCCGACCCGCGCCATGATCTGGAGCGCCACCGATCGTCCGGCGCGGATGCTGGTCGAAATCGCCCGTGACGAACGCTTCTCATCGTCGCGCCTCATCGAGGGGCCGGTCGCGCTGCAAGACTCGCAGTTCACCGCGAAACTCGACCTCGGCGGCCTGGCGGCGGGCGAACCGGTCTTCTATCGCGTGTGGTTCGACGACCTCGCCCGGCCCGGGCTGCGCAGCACGCCGGTGACGGGCCAGTTTCGTGCCGCGCCGGCTGCGGCTCGACCACTCACCTTCTGCTGGTCGGGTGATGTCGTCGGCCAGGGATGGGGCCTGAACCCCGAGTTCGGCGGCATGCGGCTGTACGAGACCATGGCCAGGCACACCCCGGACCTGTTCATCCATTCCGGCGACATGATCTACGCCGATGCCCCGCTAACAGCCGAAGTGAAACTGGACGATGGGACGACCTGGAAGAACCTGGTGACCCCGGCCAAGAGCAAGGTCGCCGAGACGCTCGACGAGTTCCGCGGCAACTTTGCCTACAACCTGCTCGACAGCCACGCGCGCACATTCAACAGCCAGGTACCCATGGTGGTGCAGTGGGACGACCACGAAGTGCTGAACAACTGGAACCCCGGCACCGACATGGCCGCGCGGCCCGGCTACAGCGAACGCAGCGTGACGTTGCTGGCGGCACGCGCCAAGCGGGCGATGTTCGAATACCTGCCCATCCGGTCGCATCCCGACGAGGCCGAGCGTGTCTACCGCGCGTATCGCTACGGCCCCGTCGCCGAGGTGTTCGTGCTCGACCAGCGCAGCTATCGCGCCGCCAACGGGGCAAACCGGGAAGACTTACCCGGTGCCGCCACCCGCATGATGGGCGCGGCGCAGGCGGGATGGCTGAAGCAAAGCCTGGCGGCGTCGAACGCCACCTGGAAGATCATCGCCAGCGACATGCCCCTGGGCTTGCTGATCGGTGATGGCCAGGTCAACGGGGTACCCGCGTGGGAAGGCTGGGCCAATGGCCCGGGCGCACCGCTTGGCCGAGAGCACGAGTTGGCGGACGTGTTGTCGTTCATCAAGCGCGAACGCGTACGCAACGTGGTGTGGGTCACCGCCGACGTGCACTACGCGGCGGCGCATTATTACGACCCGAAGGCGGCCATCTTCAAGGACTTCGACCCGTTCTGGGAATTTGTCGGCGGGCCGCTGCACGCCGGAACCTTCGGCTCGAGCATCGCCGACCCGACATTTGGATGCACGCAGGTGTTCAACAGCGTGCCGGTGAACCTGAAGCCCAACCGCCCGCCCAGCGAGGGCCTGCAGTTCTTCGGCACGCTGACCATCGATCCGCGAAGCCGGCGGCTGACGGCGGCGCTGTGGAACTTGAAGAACGAGCGGTTGTGGAGCCAGGAACTGGACGCCGCGAAATAGACCGCAAGCCTGGAGCAGATAAGCCATGAAACGATTGCTCAACGTCCTCGCACTGCTCGCGCTGACCGTAACGCTCGGGACGCTGACCGAGGCCCGGCAAGACGCGCCCGTCACGATCGACGCGCTGATGGACACCTCGTTCGAGACCGACCTTGTGGCCGCCCCCACCGGTGGCCGCATTGCCTGGGTGTCGAGTGACCGCGGCGCGCACAACGTGTGGCTCGCCGAGCCGCCCGACCACAAGGCGAGGGCGATCACCACTTACACCGGCGACAACGGCCTGTGGATTACCGATCTGGGCTTCACCAGCGACGCCAGGAGCCTGGTGTTCGTTCGCGGCGACGGCGCCAACCGGCAGGGCGAGTCGCCCAATCCAGCACAGTTGCAGGACGGCACCGACCAGTCGGTGTTCGCGGTCAGCCTTGATGGCGGCGCGCCACGGCGGCTGGGACCGGGCAGCGGCCCCGTGCCATCGCCACGCGGCCAGCGCGTCGCGTGGGTGTCGCGCGGACAGATCTGGAGCGTCGATCTCGGCTCGCCCACTGACAAGCCGGCACAACTGGTCAACGCGCGCGGCAGCGCGTCGGGCCTGGCGTGGTCGCCCGATGGCTCGATGCTGGCCTTCACCAGCGGCCGCGGCACGCACAGCTACATCGGCGTTTTCACCCTCGCCGGGCGCGAGCTGCGGTATCTCGACCCGTCACTCGATCGCGACGGCAACGCCGTGTGGTCGCCGGATGGCTCGCAGGTCGCGTGGATCCGGCAGGGCGCCGCGCCGCGCGCGCGAATGTTCTCACCCCGCCGCGAAGTCGACGAGCCCTGGTCGCTTCGGGTCGCCGACGTGAAGTCCGGCCTGGCCCGCCAGGTGTGGAAGGCCGACCGCGGGTACGGCAGCGCTTTCCAAGGCGTCGTCGCCGACAGCCAGCTCTATTGGGCGGCGGGCAATCGCCTGGTCTTTCCATGGGAGAAGGACGGCTGGCTGCACCTGTACTCTGTTTCGGCCTCCGGCGGGAAGATTGGCAGCCAGGATCCTTCCGGTGGAGCGGCGACGCTGCTGACGCCGGGCGCGTTCGAAGTCGAGTACGTGAACATCACCCCCGATCGATCGCGGATGGTCTACAACTCGAACCAGGACGACATCGATCGCCGCCGCGTCTGGTCGGTGCCGGTCGACGGCTCGGCGAAGCCGTCGGCGGTCACCACGGCGGGAATCAGCTGGCAGCCCTCCGTCACGAGCGATGGCCAGACAGCCATGCTGCACGCCGACTGGATGATGCCGCCGCAGGTAATGGTGGTGAACGCGGCCGGCGTGGGCCACTCGCTGGCCGAGACGATGCCGTCCAGCTCGTATCCCGGGAAGCAGTTGGTGGAACCGCAGGCGGTGACGGTGACCGCCACCGACGGCCTGCCCATCCACGCGCAAGTGTTCGTGCCGCGCGACCTCAAGGCCGGCGAGAAACGGCCCGGCCTGATTTTCTTCCACGGCGGCTCGCGCCGGCAGATGCTGCTCGGCTGGCACTACAACTACTACTATCGCAACGCCTACGCGATGAACCAGTGGCTGGCGAGCCAGGGCTACGTGGTGCTGTCGGTGAACTACCGCAGCGGCATCGGCTACGGGCTCGAGTTCCGCGAGGCCCTGAACTACGGCGCGACGGGCGGCGCCGAGTTCAACGACGTGATGGGCGCCGGCCTCTACATGAAGGGCCGGGCCGACGTCGACCCGTCACGCATCGGCTTGTGGGGCGGCTCGTACGGCGGCTACCTGACGGCCATGGGCCTGTCGCGCGCCTCGGACCTGTTCGCCGCCGGCGTCGACTTCCACGGCGTGCACGACTGGAACCAGGGCATCCGGACGTTCGTGCCCGACTACAACGTGCTCGACGATCCGGATTTTTCGCGCAAGGCGTTCGCGTCCTCGCCCCTGGCGACGGTCGATGGCTGGAAGTCGCCGGTGCTGCTGATCCACGGCGACGACGACCGCAACGTCTCGTTCATCGAGTCGATCAACCTGATCATCGCGTTGCGCAAGCGGAACGTCGAAGTCGAACAACTGGTGTTCCCCGATGAGGTCCACGACTTCCTGCGGCACGGCAACTGGGTGCGCGGCTACAAGGCCGCGGCCGAGTTCTTCAACCGGAAGCTCAGACACCGACCCAACTAAGGCCGCAGACAGCGCTCGCAATCAGAAGCGATCGGGACGCGCGGTATCCCACGCGCGGCCCATGCTGCCGTTGACCGATCCGTTGAGCAGCGCGCCCGGTTCGATCGACGGATAGATCTCGTGATAGCTGCGGACCTCGCCGGAGTTGACGCGGCGCATCACGAACCAGGGCTTCAGGTCGCCCGGCTCCTGGAAGCCGGCCGATCCCAGGACGTCGAAGAAGCTCTTCACGGTCTCGCGATGGAAACGCGCGACGCGCGTGGACTTGTCGCCGACATGAAGACCACGCACCAGTTCGGGGTCCTGGGTGGCCACCCCGGTGGGACACCGGTTGGTATTGCACCGCAATGCCTGGATGCAGCCAATCGCAAACAGCATCGCCCGCGCCGCATTGCACATGTCGGCGCCAAGCGCCACCTTGGTGGCGATCTGGAACCCGGTGTTGACCTTGCCGGAAGCAATGATCCGGATCTGATCTCTTATGCCCGCACCCACCAGCGCGTAGTGCACGAACGACAAGCCCTCGCACAGCGGCGTCCCCACCGAATCCGAGAACTCCATCGGCGCCGCGCCGGTGCCGCCTTCGGCCCCATCCACCGTGATGAAGTCTGGCGCGATGCCCGACTCGAGCATCGCCTTGACGATGCCAAGGAACTCGTGGCGCTTGCCGACGCACAGCTTGAAGCCCACCGGCTTGCCACCCGATGCCTCGCGAAGCGTCTGCAGGAACGCCAGGAGTCCGAGCGGGGTCGAGAACGCCGTGTGCGCCGGCGGCGAGACCACGTCCTGCCCCGGCACGACCCCGCGAATCGCCACGATCTCCGGAGTCAGTTTGGCCGCCGGCAGAATGCCGCCGTGCCCGGGCTTGGCACCCTGCGACAACTTGACCTCGATCATCTTCACGGTGGGCAGCGTCGCGCGGCGCTGAAACTCGTCGATACTGAAACGCCCATCTGGCGTGCGAGCGCTGAAGTAGCCCGTGCCGATCTGCCAGATCAGGTCGCCACCCGGCTCGAGATGATAGGGACTGAGTCCGCCCTCTCCGGTGTTGTGTGCGAACCCGCCAATCTTCGCTCCCGTGTTGAGCGCCATGACTGCGTTCTTGCTGAGCGACCCGTAGCTCATGGCCGACACGTTGAGGATTGAGGCCGCGTAAGGCTGCGTGCAGGCGCGGCCGCCCACGCGAACACGGCTCAGGCTTTCGTCCGGCTCCACCGGCGCCAGCGAATGGTTGATCCACTCGTAGCCCACGGCATACACATCGCGCTGGGTGCCGAACGGCAACGTATCGAGTTCGCCCTTCGCGCGCTGATACACGACCGAGCGGTCGTTACGGCTGAACGGCCGGCCGTCGTGGTTGCTCTCCACGAAATACTGGTTGATCTCCGGGCGAATCTGCTCGAGCAGGTAGCGGCCGTGGCCAATCACCGGAAAATTGCGCCGCACCGCCTGTCTGGTTTGCACCAGGTCGGCAATGCCCCGGACGATCACCGGCACGACCACCACCAGCGCCCACAAGATCGGCGGCCACGCGATGGCCACGCCGGCAATGATGGCGAGGGTCGCTCCGGAAGTCGCCAGGAAGGCGCGTCGCATACCCCAGGGGAATCGGCCCCAGGGTGACTGAGTTGAAATGACGGCGGTTTACGGGCGGTTTCTGGCGATCTCTCGGCCACCGGCGATGTCGGCCAGCCGGGCGGCAGTGACGTCAAGCACACGCGTGGTTTGTGCGGCCGGGATCTCGACCGGCGCGTAGACGACGACCAGGGCCTCGGTGCTGGCGGTCGTGACCATCGTCCGCGCGGAATCGGAGGTCGGGTTCCCGAACGCGCCCGCGCTGTCGGCCATCGTGATCCGGCCGCCGACATTCACATCATCCTTGCGGATGCCCCCGTATGACTCCCCGACCGCGCCCAGCCGCATCGTCACCGGCCCGACAATCTTCGAGAGATCGTACAGTCCATACGGCAGCTGGAACTCCAGCGAGCACCAGTTCACGATGTCCACCAGCGAGTTGATGCGCGGAATGGCGTCGCCCTTGCGCACGCGGCGCAGCAGCGCCTCGTTCGACGGCCGGGTCTTGGTGGGATCGATCCCCACGCGCTTGTACATTGTCCGCACCGCGGCCGACTCGGCCGGCGGCGACAATCGCACGCGCGCTTCGGCCTCGGCCAGCAGCGGGTCGAGCCGGTGTTCGTGCGAGACGACGGTGGCGCCGCTCCACCACAACAGTCCCGGCCGGACGATCGCCACCAGTTCAGGCGCCAACGTGAATTCAGCCATCGAGGTCCGCCTTCGCTCCTGGATCGTTTGAGTTTCGACGCGACGCTTCCGCCTCGACGGCCGGGCGAATCACGTCGCGCACGCGGTCGGCCAGCTCGCGGATCTGCGCCGGTGTCGGCTCGGCGCTGGCCACCGTCTCAATCGGCTCGTGCACGATCAGCATGACCTGCCCGGGCCGCGTCGTCAGCTCGCCTTTCTTCATGACGTGCCGGCTGCCAACGACCGAGATGGGCACCAGCGGCAGGCCCGCCTGCATGGCCAGCAGGATGCTGCCACCCTTGAACTTCCCCATCATCCCGTCGCGGCTGCGCGTCCCCTCGGGGAAGACGATCAGCGACAGGCCGTTTGCAGTCAGGCCGCTCGCCCAGCCGAGAATGCCGGCCTTGTCGGGCCGGCTGCGGTCCACCAGCATGTGGCCGGTGCGCTTCAGGTGCGGGCCGAGCATCGGAAAGCTCCCGAGCGACTCCTTGGCAATGATGCGGAGTTGAAACGGAATGGACCAGAACAACACCGGGATGTCGTAGATGCTCTGGTGGTTGGCGACGAACACGTAGGTCTTGCCGGGCACGAGGCGATCGAGCCCCTGCACGGCGACGTCGACGCCGGTCGTCACGAGGATCAACCACGACCACGCGCGCGCGCAGCCGTGCGCGAAGTGGCCGCGGCGGTCGAAGAAGCTGGAGGTGATCGACGCGATGCCGAGGACGATCGTGTAGACGGCGATCGCGGGAATGAGAAAGAAGACCGTCCGCAGCAGGTGGAACAACGACTTAGCGGCCCTTCGCGACGATCGGCGAGGGTGGCGCCACGGCCTGGGCCGAACCGGCGGCGGCCTGGCCGGCCCGCGGCACCTGCGCGCCGCCGGGCTCGAGGAAGCGGCCGAAGATCATCTTGCCGGCGGTGGTCTGCAGCACGCTCGTCACGACGATATCGATGGTCTTGCTGATCATCTTGCGCGCGTTGTCGACCACGACCATCGTGCCATCGTCAAGGTAGGCGACGCCCTGGTTGTATTCCTTGCCTTCCTTGAGGATGAACACCTTCATGATCTCGCCGGGCAGCACCACCGGCTTGAGGGCGTTGGCCAGCTCGTTGATGTTGAGCACGGCGACGCCGCGCAACTGCGCGACCTTGTTCAGGTTGAAATCGTTGGTGACGATCTTGCCGGACAGCGTGCGCGCCAGCTCGATCAGCTTGAGGTCCACTTCCTTGACCTCCGGAAAGTCGACGTCAGAAATCACCACCTCGACACCCGACATCTTCTGGATCTTCTGCAGGATGTCGAGGCCGCGGCGGCCGCGGTTGCGCTTCATGGAGTCCGACGAATCGGCCACCATTTGCAGTTCCTTCAGCACGAACTGCGGCACGACCATGGCGCCGTCGATGAACCCGGTCTCGCACAGATCGGCAATGCGGCCGTCGATGATCACCGAGGTGTCGAGGATCTTGTAGTGGCGTTCGGGCCCGGTCGCCCGGAACACGGCGATCAGGCGCTGCGGCTCGAGCCACTCGCCCTTCCGGCCGCCCATCACCGCGCCGATGTACGGGAACACCAGCAGGATGAAGCTGTGCATGAAAGCGACGCGCTGGTCGCCGTGGTCGATCCAGAACAGCGCCTCGCTGATGCCCTTGGCCAGCAACAGGCCGACTGCGCCACCCAGGAAGGCGCCCAGCATGTGCGTGACCGCGGTGTTGCGCAGCAACCACTCGAACGTCACCGCCAGCAGGGCCAGGCCGCCCCCGAGCAGGACGTTGCTCGGCACATCGTCGCCCAGCGGCCTCAGCATCAACGCCGACACCGAAACCGCCGCAATAAATGCGAACCGCGCGAGTATGAACCAGGCCATATGAAAAACCCGCGACATCCGCGGGGAGTTATCCGGCAACCTTAGAACCGCTTGGGTAACCAGGTCAAGGATGTCTTGGGGCTTGGGGCTTGGGCAAGCTACTGCAGCAACATGTCGAGCGCCTCGCCGACGGAACGGACGCCGACGAGCTCCGCTTTGCCCGCTTCTTCACTGGCGTCCATGTTTGACGCCGGCAGGACAATGCGGGTGAACCCCATTTGCTCGGCCTCGCGAATCCGCAAGTTGGCCTGCGAGACGCCGCGAATCTCGCCGCCCAGGCCGACCTCGCCAAACACCGCCGTCCCGGTGGCCACCGGGCGGTTGCGCAGGCTCGAGCCAACGGCGGCGACAATCCCCAGGTCCACGGCCGGTTCGTCGATGCTCATCCCACCGGCGATGTTGACGAACACATCGTCCGACACCAGGTGGAGCCCGGCGCGCTTCTCGAGAACGGCCAGCAGCAGCGACAGCCGGTTCTGGTCGATGCCCACTGCCATGCGGCGCGAGGTGCCGTAGCTGCTGGTGCTGACCAGCGCCTGCACCTCGACCAGCAGCGGGCGCGAACCTTCGAGGCAGCACAGCACGGCCGAACCAGGCGTCGCGGTCGGACGCTCCGCCAGGAACATCGCCGAGGGGTTGGGCACGGGCCGCAGGCCGGTGCCGGTCATCTCGAAGACGCCCAGCTCGCTGATGGCGCCGAACCGGTTCTTGACCGCGCGGACGACGCGATGCGAATGGTGGCGCTCCCCTTCGAAGTACAACACCGTGTCGACGACGTGCTCGAGGGCCTTGGGGCCGGCGATGTTGCCGTCCTTGGTGACGTGCCCGACCAGGAAGGTCGGGATGTTGTGGCCCTTGGCCATGAACAGGAACTGCGTCGCGGCCTCGCGGACCTGGCCAATGCTGCCGGGCGCCGACTGGAACTTCAGCGAGAACACCGTCTGCACCGAGTCGACCACGAGCAGCGCCGGCTTGACGCGGCCGACCTCTTCGAGAATGCGCTCGATGCACGTCTCGGACAGGAGGTAGAGGGGCGCGTCGCCGACACCGAGGCGGTCGCCGCGCGACTTGATCTGGTGCTCTGACTCCTCGCCCGAGGCATACAGCACCGGGCCGACGTGGTGGGCGAAGTTGGCCGCCGCCTGCAGCAGCAGCGTCGACTTGCCAATGCCCGGCTCGCCGCCCAGGAGAATCAGCGAGCCCGGCACGATGCCGCCGCCGAGCACGCGATCGAACTCGTTGATGCCGGTGGAGATGCGGTCGGCGTCCGAGGCTTCGATCTCGGCGTACTTCTTCGCCCCGCGCGAGGTGACGCCCAGCGTGGAGTAGCGATGCTCGGCCGGTCCGGCGCTGGGCTCTGCCACGCGTTCCTCGACAAACGAGTTGAACGCGCCGCAGTCGTGGCACTTGCCCTGCCACTTCGGCTGCTGCGTGCCGCACTCCTGACACACAAACACGGGTCTATTGGCTTGCTTCATCGCCTGTCACAAACGTTGGCCACAGAGGACACCGAGAACACAGAGAAGACCTTTTTAGGAAATGCAAATACAAGCGCCGACGACCACCATCTTCTCATCGTCGCAAGAGCTTTTTTCGAGAAGTATTTCGAAAAGTGTTCTCTGGTCTCTGAGTCTTTGTGGCTAATACCTTCGTTCGACGCGAGCACCGAGGCGGCAAAGGATCTCATAGGGGATCGTCCCAATCCACGCCGCCATCTCTCTCGCGTCGATGGTTTGCTGCGGCTCGGTGCCCTGCGATCCCAGGAACACGACTTCATCCCCAGGCCCGACGGCCTCGATGTCGGTCACGTCGACCGTCAGCATGTCCATGCTTACCGCCCCGACAATCGGCGCGCGCCGGCCGCGAACCAGCACCGCCCCTCGCCCTTCGAGGCGGCGATCCAGGCCATCAGCGTAACCGGCGGGAATGACAGCCAAGGTCACGGGCCGTTCAGCGCTGAAGCGTCCGCCGTAGCCGATGGTCTCCCCCACCCGGACCCCCTTCACAGCGACGACGCGGCTGGTGAGCGACATGACCGGCGTCAGCGGCAGAGTGGAACCGAGCGGCGGCGGCACCAGGCCGTACAGCAGCAGGCCGGGCCGCACAAAGTCGTACCACACTCGCGAATCGCGCAGCAGGGCGGCGGAATTCGCCGCGTGGCGCACGCGCGGGCCGGCGGCCAGCTCGTCGAGGACGCGGCAGGCAGCCTCGAAACGCGTGCGTTGTTCATCAAAGAGCTGGTGACCCGGCTCGTCCGCGCTGCCGAAGTGGGTGTGCACGGCGTCGAGCGCCAGGTTCTCGCTTCCCAGCAACGCCGGCAGCGTCCGCCCCAGGTTGTCGTGCCGGAACCCGAGCCGATTCATCCCGGTATCGATCTTCAGGTGATAGTGCAGGGTCGTCTTGCGCCTGGCGGCCGCGGCCTGCAAGGCGGCGCCGGCGGCCGGGCTCGAAATCGTCGGGGTCAGGCCGTGATCGAAAACGCCGTCGAGGTCGCTGACGCTGAGCGCGCCAAACACCAGGATCGGCGCGCGAATGCCCGACCCGCGCAGGTCGACGCCCTCTTCGATATCCGCCACCGCCAGCATGGTCGCGCCGGCGGCTTCGAGCGTCTTCGCCACTGGCCGCGCGCCGTGCCCGTACGCGTTGGCCTTGACGACGGCGATGATGCCCGGCGGACGCACCGGCCCGCGGCCCGCGCCTCGGTTCAGTGACGCTTCGTCCTGCAGATACGAACCAATGGCGCGGAAGTTCTTGTCGAGGGCGGCGAGATCAACGTGCGCGGCGGTACAACGAGTCACT
>ERZ1292640.715-Hain-H43-02um-R1-715-length-27262-cov-11_pt1 | contig 27262 bp, 28 predicted proteins | sample MGYA00564404_ERZ1292640 | MGnify/ENA primary metagenome ERZ1292640 (study PRJEB36523, sample SAMEA6512636) | groundwater metagenome | collected 2019-01-08 | study: AquaDiva: Metagenomics assemblies of 32 groundwater samples | reverse complement strand
ATCGGAACTTTGAATTCTTCACTTGTTCATCCCCGTGAAGTCTTTAAGGAAGCGATTAAATGCTCTGCAAATTCGATTATATTGGTGCATAATCATCCTTCTGGCTCGGTTGAAGCTTCTGATGAAGATTATAGAGTAAATAAAGTTTTAATTGAGACCGGAGAGTTGGTTGGAATTAAAGTTTTGGATCATTTGGTTGTTGGAGATGGAAAATGGGAAAGTTGCCTTTAAAACCAAAAAATTTATATAAGAGGTGTACTATTTAGTGTACTCTATGGCGTACACTATCAAGATTTATGAAAAATATCAAGTTGTATATTTCAAAAGATGTAGAAGAGAAGGTACTCTACAAGCATGGATTAGAATTAGAAGAATTAAATAACGCGCTTGAGCATGGTAATTCAAGAATTTTCAAACAAGGACATGGGGTTTATATTATGATAACTCATTATACAAGGTATGTAACTTTTATCTTTAAGAGGGATAAAGAAGAAGCATCCATGATAACAGCTTATCCTTCATCAGATTCGCAAATAAGAAGGTATAACAAAAAATGAAACAAAAATCAAAATACCAGCAGGAGCTTGAGAAAGAGCCTTTTTATAACATAAAAGATGAAGAATTTGGAGAAGAAGTAGAATTTGAGATAGATAAAAATGCATTTAAAGGCGGCCCTTTCACATGCCATGGCAAAAAATCTGCTTTGGTAGAGAAGAAGGCTTCTTATGGTGATTTGGAGTTTACATATAACATATGGCAATGCAGGAAGTGCAAGAAAGAGTATTTAGACTTTGATCAGGCTAAAAAATACGAGAAATTCCTTATGATGAAAAAATTGTTGCAGGAAGATAATATCACTATGGAGAGAAGCATGAATTACGATGGCAAAACTTATTTCTTCAGGTTTCCGAAAGAATTAACCAAGAACCTAAGCAAATCTAGCCTGGTCGACATTAAATTATTATCAACTAATGGAAGAATGTTTCTGGTTGAGATTAAAGGGTAGATTATTTCTTATATTCTTTTGGCTTGTCTGCAACAGCATAAACATTTTTTGGTTCTTTCATAATATACTGATCAAAACTTCCCTTATGATGACCATTTGTCTCAGCCCAATCTTTGCATATTAAATTAGCTTGTTCTAACACTAGATCAGTTGCTTTTTTCTGTTTATCTGGAGGATACCCATATTTATTTAACAATTTTTTAATCATAACTCTCATTTTTGCCTGTACATTTTCTCTCATAGTCCAGTCTATTGTGACATTTCTTCTTATAGTTTCCAAAAGTTCTCTGGCAATGACTGCTAATTTTTCATCTCCAAGCACTTCTCTGACTCCGTTATGATCTACCAGAGCATCATAAAATGCTACTTCGTCATTAGTTAATTTTAGTTTTTGGCCTGATTTTTCGTCATCTCTTATTCTTCTCGCTAGTTCCATTAACTCTTCTATGACCTGGGCAGTTTCTATGCTTTTGTTTATGTACATCTTTATCGCTTTGTCTAACATCTCAGAAAATAATCTTCCTTTCACAAGATTCTTTTTTTGCCTTATTCTAATTTCATCAGTTAGGAGCTTCTTTAGCATTTCAAATGCTAAATTCTTTTGCGGCATTTCTTTAACTTCTGCTAAAAATTCATCAGATAGTATTGAAATATCCGGTTTTTTTAATCCTGCCGCAGCAAATATATCTATTACCCTGTCTGAGATTATAGCTTTTGATATTATTTGTTTGATTGCAGAATCTAAGTTATCTTGTTCTTTACCGGCCGGGGTTGTTGTTTTTATGATAACTGATTTTATTAACTGGAAAAATCCCACTTCGTCTCTGATTTTTAACGCTTTTTCATGCGGAACAGATAGTGCAAATGACTCTAATAATTTCTTGACGTATTTTAGATATCTTTCTTTTCCTTCTTCATTTTTTAATACGAAATCCATTGGCTCTTTTATGTTATCAAGCCTTTCTTTAGTTGACATTGCCAAGAATTTTTTGTAGTTATAACCATGAAATAATCCTTTAACTATTTCGTATTGCTCTAACATTAGATCTACTGCATCCTCTTGATTGAAAGTTGGCTTTCCTTTACCTCCGCTTTCTGTGTATTCTGCTAAAGCTTTCTTTAAATCATAAGCAATTCCTATGTAGTCTACTATTAGTCCGCCTTTTTTATCTTTGAACACCCTGTTCACTCTTGCAATTGCCTGCATTAATCCGTGGCCGCGCATTGGCTTGTCAACATACATGGTATGCAAGCTCGGAGCATCAAAACCAGTTAGCCACATATCTCTTACTATGACAAGCTTAATTGGCTTAGAAGGATCTTTGAAATCTTCTCCTATTTTTCTCCTTCTTAATTTATTTCTTATATGCTCTTGCCATTCTGGCTTATCAGAAGCAGAGCCAGTCATTATTACTTTTAAGAATCCTTTATCATCTTCTTTATGATGCCATTCCGGTTTTAGTTTGATTAATTCGTTATGTAAATCAACACATATTCTTCTGCTCATGCAAACTATCATCCCTTTGCCTTCTAGTGTGTTTATTCTTTCTTCAAAGTGCTTTATAATATCTTTAGCAATTCTTCTTATTCTTTTTTCGCTTCCAACAACTGCTTCCAGTCTTGCCCATTTTGATTTTAGCTTTTCTTTATGCTCTGCTTCTTCTTTTTCAGTTACTTCTTCAAATGATGGGTCAATTTTTGGCCTTTCTTCGGGCTTTAATTCAAGTTTTGCTAATCTTCCTTCGTAATAAATTCTTACTGTGTTTTCATCTTCAACTGCTTTTTGTATATCATAAACATCTATGTCATTACCAAAAACTGCTCGTGTGTTCCTATCTGCTTTTTCTATTGGTGTTCCTGTAAATCCAATAAATGAGGCATTTGGCAGGGCATCTCTCATGTGCTTTGCAAATCCATCAATGAAATCATATTGGCTTCTGTGAGCTTCATCTGCAATAACTACAATATTTTTTCTTTCTGATAATAGGGGAAATTTGTCTCCTTTTTCTTCCGGCAGAAATTTTTGAATTGTAGTAAAAACAATTCCTCCTGAGGCAACTTTAAGAAGTTCCCTAAGTTTAGCCCTATTGTCTGCCTGGACTGGCTTTTGCCTTAGTAAAGAATTACATCTACTAAACGTTCCGTGCAATTGGTCGTCTAAATCGTTTCTGTCAGTTAATAGGATGATTGTTGGGTTATCTAAAGTTAAAACTAGCTTTCCCGTATAGAAAACCATTGTTAAGCTTTTCCCAGAGCCTTGCGTATGCCATACAACACCTGCCCTTTTATCGCTTTTTGTTGCTTTTATTGTGGTTTCTAATGCCTTGTTTACTGCATTGTATTGGTGATAAGCAGCTAATTTTTTTGATATTTCCTCTTCCTTTTGCTCAAATACAATAAAATGCCTTATTAGATCCAGAATAATATTTTTGTTAAACATCCCTTTTAATAAAGTTTCAAGTTGGGAGAGTTTTTTAGGCTCTTCGCCTTCTATTGTTTTCCATGGCATGAACCTTTCTTTGTCTGATGTAATTGTTCCTGCCCTTGCTTCAAAGCCATCGCTTATGATGCAGATTTCATTAAACCTGAATAAAGAAGGAATTTGAGTTTGATAAGTTTTGATTTGATTAAAAGCGCTCCAGATTGTTGCTTCTTCATCTGCTATGTTTTTTAATTCTATTATTACTAAAGGGATTCCATTGATGAATAAGAGAATATCCGGCCTTCTGTTGTTATGCTCTTCTATAATCGTGAATTGGTTTATTGCTAAGAATTCGTTATTTTTTATATTTTTAAAATCAAACAGCCAGACAATATCATTAATTATTCTTTCTCCTTTTCTGTATTCTACATTCACGCCATTTACCAGCATGTTATGGAAATGCTGGTTGTTTGCTGTAAGATTTTGGCTTTCTGTTCTTATAACTTTCTTTATTGCCTCTTCCCTTGCTTCTTTTGGAATGTTTGGATTTAGCTTGTTAATTGATTCTCTTAATCTATTAACTAGAATTACATCCTGATACGTTCTTTCTTCGTTATTTCCATCCGGTGAAATATCAGGACCATTGATTATACTGTAACCTAAGTCTTTCAGGATTTTTAATGCAAGTTCCTCAACTTCAGATTCGGTTATTAGTTTAGACATTTTGTTTTATTCTTTCTTTTATTTTCTTTACAAGGTTATTGATTGAACGTCTGCTTCTCCACCAAATTATAAAAAGAATTGCGCAAGAAAAGAAGCCCAAAACAGTTATAACAAAAAAGAGAGTTAATAACTTCTGAGAATCAATCTTAGTTGTAAGTAGCGTAATTAAAAAGGATAATGCAACTGATAAAGCAAAAATTGCAAAATTTAGAAAAATTGGCTCCGAACCACCAGTTTCTAGTTTCTCAAGTTCATCTTCGGTAATTTCATATATATTCAAGGAACCCAATCTCCCTTTATTTATAGTAAGACTTCCTTGGTCCCCGGAACGAATAGATTTACCCATTTTTATTTTCCTCAATATTTTGTTTAGGTTGTTCTTCACTTAGTCCGAGAATCTTGGCATTAAGGAAAAAAGTATTTCCGCAATTAGTACACACAATGGGTATGCTTGGAAGAACCCGTCCACCTAAAATTATATTTCCACCTATAGTATCTATCAATGAATCATTAGTAAATCCGTCAACTACTGTGAAATTATCATTTGTACAAACAGGGCATTTAAGATTTGTTTGTCCAGTTTTCCTTTTAATGGATTCGTCTATTTTCTTTATTATCTCTTCGACTTTTTCTTTTGATAAAACCATATTAATTCCTCATGGCGATATTTTTAACTCTTATTTCTCCAGACATAAGTTTTGGAAGAAGAGAATCACGAATTTGGGATAAAAGATTATTCTCTCCCCAGTTTTTTATCATTTTAGTGAATATTTTTTCAGTTGCTGCGGTAAATTTGTTAACTAATCCTTTAGGTGGAACTACTAGCTTTATCTTTTGTATATCTGTATTACTAATATTGCCCTGTGCACTACTTGTAGAGGATACTCCTTTCATTAAAGATTGGACTTCATTTTGGATTAAATAAAGATAAAATAAAAATTTGTGATTAGAAACGACTTTCCCAACACGTTGATTAAGTAACATAATTCCATTAAAATAAGGTATTATTCCAACTTTTCCAAGTTCAGCACCAGTCATTGCTATTAATACATCACCAGATTCAAGATAAAATTTTTTGTCTATATTATTAAAAATTTCATCATTAACATAATCATCTACATTAACAACATCTACTATTGGACTTTGAATATTTCTAATCTTAATTATTTTGTAACCATCTTCAATAAAATCTTGACTTTTAAAAGCAAATCCTGGTTGAATATTCCCAAAATCCCCTAATCTTCCAATTTCCCATCCCTTCGGTATTTTTCTTAATTCACTATCAACCATATCTCCGCCTGAGCTTTTGTATGGCTTGCCTCCTTCATTTGGAAATTCAAAGTCAATAAACCAATGCTTGAAGATTGCTTTTCCTATTTCTTCCAAAATTTTGTTTATTTGCTGGTTTAGTTCTATTTTAGAGTCGAGGTCTGATAGAATTTTGGCGATAGATCGTTGTTCATTTATATTTGGAATGGGAATATAAGATTCTTCAATAACATCCGGATTAATGGCTGGATATGTTGAAGTGTGAGAATCTGCAATAGCAGATAAGTAATTTGTATATCGATTAGTTGTAACGTAATGATACAGGTACTGTGGGTCAATGTGTTTAGAACTTATAACCGCAAACCCAGTTGATGCAACTGTATTTTCGTTACATTTTTTAATAAAAGTAAAATGTTTTAAATTTGGTCTCACAGTTGAAATTAAAATATCATTATTTCTGACTATTCTTTGTGCCCTGCTCGGCGCATATTCTCTTTTTAATTTTTGAACTTCCAACAGCCTCCCGTTATCTACCGAAGAAATATCTATATATTCAATTTCATCAAACTTATAGTCTTTTGATACGATTAATTCATTAATTTTAGAAATATCTTTAATTTTCTTAATATTCCAATCTTCAGGGATTTTTCCTATTTCAGTTTGTTTGAATTTGGTTTTCATTTTAGAACATTTCACATTCAGGAACGATTTCTTGAATTTCATTGATATCATTAATTAGGGTAGTTACAGTAAACTCTATTGAAGATTTAACATCTTTCTCTCTTTCGTACAATACTTTTATAACTGAATCAATATGGTAAAGAACTATACCTTCATCAAGTTCTTCCTTCCTTAAATTTTTACATGGGTTAATTAACTCAATCTTTGAAATAGGGTAATTAACTTCATTGGTGTTAATATTTTTATAGTCAGACAAAAACTCCATAAATAAATCTTTAAAATAATCACTTTTAGCCCATTTAACATACTTATCTAATTCCAAGTCAATCCCATTATCATTAGCAACCTCTTTAGTTACTTCTTCCAAAGTATTTAATATATAAAAGAAGTTATCTTTATTTGTTTCTTTAAACTCATTAACACAATCTTCATTAAACGCTTCTTTGTCATTTGTAAAAAATATTATTTTTTCAAAATCTTTGTAATTATTAAAATTTAGAATTGATTCCCAAATTACTACATCTTTAAAACCATAATCTGAATGGTCATTTTTCTCAATAAATGGCTTCTTTTTTTCAATTGCTCGTGTAAGTATTCTTTTAAAACAATCGTCTGAAGGATAGTCTAAAAATATAATATTATGTGTACCTAAGTAATTTTGTTTAGTTTCCATGATGAACCTTTCATAATCTGGAGTCAATGGAGGTATACTCAATACGGCACCATCTAGTTTTGAAAACGATTCAAATTTGCTTTTTAGAGATTTTGATTCATTATCATAAAAAAATCGCTTTCTTTTCATTAACTCTTCTATGCATAAATGCGGGACAGCTAATGTCACTTTGTCTTTTAGATTGTATGTATTAATAAAATTCTTAACATCGATAAAATCCTTATTAAACTCAAAGGTGCCATATGAGTAACCCTTCCCGCCATTTATGATTAATATATTAGTATCAAATATAATCAGAGTTTTTTTAGACACCATACCCAATCCCTTCCAAATTCTTTCTTGCTTTCATTTTTCAAACAATCCCAAACAAACAGGGCATGGCTGCACAACACTTCCGTCTTTTGCAATTGCCATAAAATACAGCCTCCCGCATTCTCTGCAAACAGTTCTCTTGAGGTTTGCCTTTACTTTGTTTTCTGCTATGATAACTCTTTCAATGCGCTCCATCTCAAAACCTATCAGCCATTTTTAGCCTAGCTCGGCAATTATATTTAGCTAAATCATAATCTTTTTTTCGCAATGGATAAGCGCCTTGCAAATGGGGCGGCATATCTCCCACTGACAAACAAATATTTGCTGTTGCAAGCCTCATAAGCAACTCGTTTATCTTAACTAAACATTTTTCATCGCTTATGTCTTTCTTGCATTTAGGGCAAATTATAAGATTTTTTACAATGAGTGTTTCCGATGCATTTTCAGGCAAATAAAATATATCACCCAGCGCAAAATTTCTTGTTCCCTTGCCGCAGTCCAAACATTTTATGTCTATCTCCATCTTATCATTATTTCAGCACTTCCCAAGATCCGCCTTTGTCTGGGCCGATTCTTCTTATCAAACCACCTTTTACCAACTTTCTCAATTTAGACTGAATTGTAGTTGGCTCTTCATTGAGTTTTTCAGCCAGTTCAATTCGTGAAATATCGGGTTTTGCTACCAATTCATCAAGTATTTTCTGGTACTTTTCTGGTACTTTTCTGGTACTTTCTTGGGGGGCAGTAGGCCTTTTGAAAATTACTGTGAAAAATCCGGTGCTTTTGAATTCAACACCCAAACCATAAGCTCTCATTGAATCCTGAATTCTGCCAATGCCTGAACCAACTTTTTCAACTTTGTTAACTCTTAACATTAAATCCATAATCAAAGGATTGCGGGGCAAGCTTACCTTCCCAAAGTCTTTTTTGCTCAATCCCTTAACAAGGCCGCCGGGATTGCTTATTTCAACTCTATCAAGAAATATGTCAATTTGGATGTGCCCTGTGGAAAAATAATCCCTGTGAACTGTGGAATTTATGATTGCCTCCCTTAAAGCCTCTTCCGGCAATTCGAGCTTTTCTGTTCTTTCTCTCTTTATAATGTAATTAGTATTTAGCTTAGAGATTGTATACAACAAAGCATTATCATAATTTGACAGCACATCAGCATTAAATTCTTTTTTATCCAGTATATTCGTCTTATTTGTGCCCTGATATAAAACACAAGCTATAGTTGCACCCATAAAAAATTTAGTTACCCTGTGGCAAAAGAATAAAACGCCGGCATTTTTCAAATATTCTCCATCAAGAAGGAATAGGTTTCTCAAGATTTCCTTTTTGTTTAAATTGTCCGTTATTTTTGCCAATCTTAGGAAGCTTTTGAATTTATATTCATCAAAATCTTTCTCAATATCAAAACCAGTATTTTGCTGGTTATCAAATAAAATTAAGTTTTCTTTCTGAAAAAATTCCCTTACCTCGTCCCTGTTCAACTGCTGGCAGTTTGCTCCAATCCTCAAGAAAAATTGGCCATTTACAGAATAAGGTTTTTTCTTTCCTTCAGGAACACTAATAATTAAAACATTTTCAACTTCATCAATTCCAACAGAAAAAGCAGGATCAATATTTCTTGCAAAATTCTGAATCTGTGATTTTAATGAATTTGTAATTTTTATACCCAAAATGTCCCCATTATCTTTAACCCCTAAGATTACTCTTCCTCCTTTAGAATTAGCAAATGCGCAGATTTCTCTTCCTAGATGAGAGCTTACATTTTCTTTGAATTCTAAAGTAAGCCCTTCTCCTGTTTTAATTAACTCTGATAGTTCTTCTTTATCCATATTATACCTTAAACCCAATCCCTTCCAAATTCTTTTTTATCTCTTCTTCAAGTTCGTGCGATTTCTTGAACTGTTTTTTGAGTTCGGAATTTAATCTATTCATCTTCTGATCAAAAGGCTCAGAATCTTCTTCGGCTTCTTCTGTGCCGACGTAACGTCCGGGTGTCAATATATACCCATGCTCTTGTATCTTGGGAAGTTTAACAGAAGCGCAAAAGCCTGCAATATCAGAATATTTTCCTCCTTCGCCTCTCCAAGCGTGATATGTAGAGGAAATTTTATTTATTTCATCTGGAGTTAATTCCCTATGCCTTCTGTCGTACATTACTCCCATTTTTCTGGCATCAATAAAAAGAACTTCGCCTGAACGATTTCTAAACTTATGATTTTTCTTATCACGGGAAACAAACCACAAGCATGCAGGAATCATTGTGTTATAAAATAATTGAGAAGGCAAGGCAACCATGCAGTCAATTAAATCAGATTCAATTATCTTTGAGCGAATTTCGCCTTCTCCGGAAGTATTTGACGACATCGAGCCATTAGCAAGTACAAATCCAGCAATTCCAGCTGGACCTAAATGATAAATAAAATTTTGAACCCATGCAAAATTCGCATTTCCAGCAGGGGGAACTCCAAACTTCCACCTAACATCCCCCCTAAGAATTTCACCTTTCCAGTCTGAATCATTAAAAGGGGGATTTGCAAGAATAAAATCAGCCTTCAAATCTTTCTGCTGGTCATTATGAAAAGAATCTCCCCACTTAATTGTTGCATCTATGCCCCTGATTGCAAGATTCATATTAGCAAGGCGCCAAGTTGTTTGATTGCTCTCTTGCCCATAGATTGAAATTGAATCTTTTTTTATGCTGCCGCCTTGATGGGATTCTATAAATTTTATACTTTGAACAAACATTCCACCGCTTCCACAACAAGGATCAAACACCCTTCCCTTATATGGTTCAATCATTTCAACAAGCAAACTAACAATGCTTCTGGGAGTGTAAAATTGTCCGCCTTTCTTTCCTTCAGCATCGGCAAATTGCCCTAAAAAATATTCATAAACTTGACCTAAAATGTCTTTGCTCTTGCTTTCTTTATCCCCTAAACCAATAGTTCCAATTAAATCAATTAATTCTCCTAACCTTTGCTTATCAAGAGCTTCACGCGCATATTGTTTAGGCAAAACCCCTTTTAGTTTAGGGTTTTCTCTTTCAATTGCATCCATTGCGCCATCAACAATAATTCCTATTGTTGGTTGTTTTGCGCTTCTCTGCAGATATTCCCATCTTGCATCTGGCGGAACCCAAAACACATTATTCATAGAATAGGCATCTTTTTCTTCTTCCAAGCCTTCATAATAATCAGGCTCATTTTTAATCTCATTTCTGCGTTCCTCAAAGGCATCAGAAATATATTTTAGAAATATTAATCCAAGTACAACATGCTTATACTCAGCAGCATCCATATTATTTCTAAGCTTATCAGCTGTCTGCCAAAGCTTCTGCTCAAATCCTAAACCAGCTCCGTTATTAGTTGCTATTGTCACCAACCCCCATTTACTCCGTCTAATTCAATACTTTCTTAATAATCTTTCCCTCTCAAACTCCTTCATTCTCTTTAATCCAAGTGCAATACCCGCACTCTTCACTTGCATTAGGAATATTAGAATTTAAAACTTTAAGAGCTTCAGAAAATATCTTCTCTGCGTTTGAAACGGAAATCTTCATCTTAACCAAATCAGTATTAAACACAACGTTTCCGGAAGATTCAACATTGGAAGGATGGTAAAATAATAAATAAGCATAATTCAAAGTCTTATATCCGTTCTTGCGAAGAAGAAAATTATAAATGTCAAGCTGGTTCTGGTAATGGGTAGCAGTATCTTCCTTCAAGGGAAAGCCGCGGGTTTTGTAGTCAAGCACAACAAGCTTTCCATTTTTAACAAGGATATTGTCAACAGCGCCCCTAAACACATTTCCATTCTTATCAGTATACGTAATCCCTTTGAAATTATTCCTCCATACGGCAAGGAGTTCAGCATCGTTAAACAGCTTATACCTGCTATCCAGCTTAAGCTCAGGAGGCAATTCACCCTTCACCATAAAAGAATCAAAATGAGCTTTCAAAACTTTATCCATTCCGGAAGGAAGCGAAGGGAATATTGAATCCGGCCTTTTAATATTTTTATTGAAATGAATCCAGAAGCACCTAGGGCACTCTTTTAAAAGTGATAATGATGATGGTGAAAATTTGTATGGCATTTTAATCAGCAAGCTTTTTCTTTAGTGAATTATATTCTTTCATGAAAAGCCTGATTGTAGGCTTCAAATCATGGTCTTTTTCATATGACTGCAATGAATTATAATATTCAATTCTATTCCTTAAGTTAATATTTATTGGCGGCAGGTTGTGTTTTATTAGTATATTATTCAATAATATCCTTCCAACTCTTCCATTCCCGTCACTGAATGGATGGATATTCTCAAATTGGTTGTGGACAACAGCTCCAAGAACCAATCCAGGATACTTATTTTTATTCAGCCCATACCAATCTATTAATTTTATCAAAAGGTGGTTTACCCTTGCCTGAGGAGAGCCTTCATGGACAACATTTCCTTTGCTGTCCATCACAACAACTTCTTCTCCTTTCTTCCTTAATTTGCCTGCAAAGGGCTTTGAATTCTTGAATACGATTTTATGTATTTTTTTTATGAATTCGACTGATAGGTGCTCTTTAGTATTTCGTATATAAGAAATTGCCTCATCAACTCCGAATGCTTCCGCAATATCCTCTTTGGATTTGTTCGGCCACTTATCTTTCTCCAGCAGTTCGCCAACTTCATTCTGGTTTAGCCTGCTCCCTTCTATGGCGTTTGTATTATATGTGAATATTTTTGAGAATTTTTTCCAATTGCTTTCTGACAAATGGCTTATTTTCAAAGGTATCTGCGCTTCAAGATTCCTTATTAAATTTATTTCCTCTTCTGATAACTCTACTTTTAAAGGATCTTTTATGATGTTGTATTTGTGAATTTCCTCAAGCACCAGTTTTTCGGCTATTGCTTTTCTTTCTTCAAGCAAGCCGGGCTTTAAATCCTGGCCAAGATATTTCCTGAATTTGTGGACTTTCAGGCCTTCTCTGTACGAATGTGCGAGAAAATACTTTATCTTCTTTCCCAGCTTCCTTTTCTCAACGTGCATACCTATTATATAGGTGACTACATATTTAAATCTTTTGGTGTCAGGTGACTACATTTCAGCTGTTTTGTAGACACCTTCTGCCAGCCAGTAATTAACCTATCTTCTCCAACATATATATTCCAGCACCACTGGACACTGGACATCTTCGGCTGAAATATATAAAGAAACTCTATCTATATACTGTTTGAAGTTGTCGCAAGGCAATTTTACCCAGTCTCTGGGACGTGCGTGGTTAATGGCGTAAATCCGCCTAAAACCGTTAAAACACGTTCATAATCAAGGAGGCTTTGAAATAAAACGCGAAAGCAAGGGTAAAGAAAATGAATGAAATAAAAAACATACCGGAAAAGAGATTTAGTACAGGCGCAGTTACTGCAACTGTCTGGCAAAACCAGGGAAAAGGCAGGAATGGGGAAGTAGTGCCCTATAGGACTGTTTCTTTGCAGAGAAGTTATAAAGACAAAAATGGAGTATGGCAGCATGCCAGTTCTCTAAGAGTTAATGACTTGCCACGGGCATCTCTAGTGCTTCAGAAAGCATTCGAGTACTTGGTGATAAGAGAGCAGAATGCAAATGCAGCCGTAGATTATGTTGACGAAGACATAATTGAAGAAGTAATTTAACTCTATGGAGTAAATGAATTAATTTATTTTTTTATTTTTAACAAACAAAATAATAACAAAGTATAAAAAACCAAGGTGATTAACGATGGAACAAGAACTAATAGAATTAGAAGATATTAAAGAAACAAAAAGAAAAAGAAAAGAAATGAAATCAGAAAAATCTGAAGAACCAGAAACCAAGAAAGAACAGTCAATCTATGACCTGCCTGGAGTAGGCGCAGCGACAGCTGAGAAATTAATGGCAGTGGGCTACACTGACCTGATGAGCATTGCAGTAGCGTCTCCGGGAGAATTAATAGAAGCGACGGGCATGGGAGACGCAGTCGCAAAAAAACTCATAGCAATTGCAAGAAGCAATCTTGAAATGGGATTTGAGTCAGGAGAAGAGCTGTTAAAGCGAAGAGAAAAGGTAATAAGAATCAAAACAGGAAGCAAAGCTCTAAACACATTACTTGGAGGAGGCTTTGAGACTGGAGCAATAGTGGAATGCTTTGGTGAATTCGGCTCCGGAAAGACCCAGATAGGACATGCTTTAGCTGTTACAGTTCAAACTGTAGAAAAAGATGCAGTTGCAGTCTACATTGACACAGAAAACACTTTCAGGCCAGATAGGATTATTCAGCTAGCTAAAGGAGCCGGACTAGACCCAGACCAGGTTTTGAAAAACATAAAGGTTGCAAGAGCTTACAACTCTGACCATCAGATGCTGCTGGCGGAAAAAGTTGAAGACTTAATCAAGAAGCAGGGGCTGAATGTCAAATTAGTTGTTGTTGATTCATTAACAGCCCATTTCAGGGCAGAGTTCATTGGAAGGGGAACTCTGGCAGAAAGGCAGCAGAAATTAAACAGGCATTTGCACGTTCTTGCCAAATTAGCAGACCGATATAATTTCTGTGTTTATGTTACAAACCAGGTAATGGCAAAGCCGGACATGTTTTTCGGCGACCCTACACAGGCTATCGGCGGGCATATTGTAGCTCACGCCTCAACTTTCCGAGTCTACCTAAGAAAAGGAAAGAAAGGAACGAGAGTTGCCAAACTGATAGACAGCCCCAATCAGCCTGAAGGAGAAGCTGGATTTTACGTTGATGAGTCCGGAATAAAAGATGTTGAATAAACGTTTTTTTATTTAATTTTTATTTTTTATTATTTGATTTATTGAATTTTAAAGTGTTGATTCTTTCTTCAATATGCTTAATTCTTGTATTATATAACAAACTTTTTAAAATAGCATAAAAACCATGATAGATTCAACTGCAGTGAATGACTTATCATGAAAAAGAAAAATATAGCGGCATTCTTTGATTTTGACGGCACAATCTATCATGGGCTGGTTGCTTTTGACATTTTCAGATTTGCTTTTGGAAGGGGAATTATGAGCTTTTCCGAGATGATTAAATTATCAACACTTTCTTACTATTACATGCTTGATAAATTCAACCTTGCAGGAAGGATATCTATAAACAAGAGGCTGTACAAAAAAATCAAGGGGCTGAATTCAAAAGAATTATTTGAATCAGCATCAGAGAAATTTTTTTTACATAACAAGAATAAAAAATTTTATGCCGATATTATGGACATTATCGAGTGGCATGCAAAAAAAGGGCACCGGATTGTGGTTGTCACATCCACCATTAAAGAAATAGTAAACCCGGCAAGAAAATGGATTAAAATTGATGAAATACTTGCCACAGAAGTGGAAACAAAAAATGGGATATATACCGGTACTGTCAAAATACTGCCTGTTGGGCAGAATCGCATAAATGTCATAAAAGACTATTGTAAAAAATACGATATAGATTTGAGCAGGAGCTATGCATATTCAGACCACTTTTCTGACATACCTTTGCTCGAGAGCATAGGCAATGCTATTGTTACCGGCCCTGACAGGAGATTAAGGGCGCATGCAATGAAAAAAGGATGGAAAATAATAGACCACAGGTAGCGCATGGCATGCCCAACCAGCTGCATATAACTCCTCCACCAAAACCTTTTTAATGCTGTATTTAATTGTTACAGTATGGCATACCCTATATCAAAATTTATTGTACCTCCTATTTTCAAACTGTGGCTCAGAAAAGTAAATGGGCTTGAGAATATTCCACGTGATGAGCCATTCATCATGGCAGCAAACCATACAAGCTATTATGAAACATTGCTCTTGCCGTGTATAGTTGTCCAGGTGCTAAACAAAAAAATGCACGCATGGGTTAATGAAAGCTATTGGAATAATCCCGCCACAAAATTTTTCCTTGATTTATGGGAGTGCATCCCGGTTTATTTGGGAAGAGAGAAAAATTTAAAGGAAAAAAACAGCGCAGCATTTCAAAGTGCGCTGAGATACTTAAGAAATGGCGAGATAATGATGATATTTCCTGAAGGCAGAAGAAGCAGCGACGGGAAACTGCAAAAAGCATATTCAGGCGCTGCAAAGCTGGCGCTGTTATCAAAAGTGCCCGTGCTGCCCATAGGAGTAATAGACTCCAGTAAAGTCCTGCCCAAGGGTAAAATTTTTCCGAGATTCGCAAGATGCGAAGTAAAAATAGGCAAGCCAATGTATTTTAAAAAATATTATAATAAAAAAATAAATGACCAGATGCTTGAAGGCGCCACAAGAGATGTCATGGAACAGATAGGAAAACTGATAGGGCAAAAATACAATTACTAAAATGGTATTCGCATTCGAAAAGCTTACAATTATACCCGTCATAAAGCTCTGGGTTGGAAAAACAAGCGGACTGGAAAATCTGCCTAAAAAAGGCGCTGCAATAATCGCTGCAAATCATGCAAGCTACATGGACCACCTTATTATAGGAGCATATTTAGCTTCATATGCAAACCGCAAATTTCATTTTATGTCAAAGAAGGAGCATTTTGATAATTTTGTGAAGGCTGCATGGCATACCTATGTTGGCGCGATCCCAGTCGATAGGGAAAAAGGAGGAGATGAGGCACTAAAGATTGCTGTCAATTTTCTTAGAAAAGGAAAACTAATAGTAATTCATCCCGAAGGCACCAGGACCCTGACAGGAAAAATTCAAGAAGCAAGAACGGGTGTTGCAAGGCTTGCATTACTGTCCAAAGTTCCTGTTATACCGATTGGGCTAATAGGCACATTTTATATTTTGCCAAAAGGAAAATATGTGCCAAAATTCAAAAGAGCGACAATGAACATAGGCAAGCCGATGTATTTTACTGAATATTACAACAAAAAGATTAATAAGAAGATGCTGAGAGATGTAACCAACAGGGTAATGAAAGAGATTGCCAAATTGTCAAATCAAAAATATGAATTTGATTAAAACTAATTTAAAATATAATGATTAATAATAAATTAATGAGAACATATCCCTATAAATAATAATTATTAAAAATCTTGTTAATAAAAACAATAAGATGAAACCTGTTTGAAAAATAAATTAAAGAAGAAAAAAGGTAAAAAATAAAATGAACAAAATATCTGTCATAGGGGCAGGAAGCTGGGGCACAACTTTAGCTATTCTCCTGAGTGAAAAAGGCTTTGACGTAAAGCTGTGGGCGAGAAGGGAGGAGCTCGCAGGAGAAATAGAATCAAAAAAAGAAAATACACAATATTTGCCAGGAATAAAAATTCCGAACAATCTGGTCGTAAATCACTCCCTTAGGGATGTACTTGAAAAATCTGAAATGATATTTACCGCTGTCCCGAGCGAATTCCTGAGAAACACTTTAGGCGAAATCAAGCCATTTTTCAAGAATCAAATTGTTGTTAGTGTTACAAAAGGAATTGAGCATTCAACAGGAAAAAGGATGACAGAAGTTATCAAAGATGTTCTCGGGAAAAATGCTAAAGTTGCTGCGCTGTCCGGACCAAACCATGCAGAGGAAGTTGGGAAAAAGATGCCGACTGCAAGCGTGCTGGCAAGCGAGGACATGAAACTTGGGAAATTAGTTGCCGAAACATTAAGCACGCCTGCTTTCAAAGTTTATTATTTAAATGATGTTGCGGGAGTAGAGACTTGCGGGGCTTTGAAAAACATTACAGCCATTGCAACCGGAGTGTGTGATGGGTTTGGGTTTGGAGACAATGCAAGAGCTTCAATTATTACATTGGGATTGATGGAGATGAATAATTTTGGAAGGCATTTCGGGGCAAAAAGGGGAACAGTATACGGATTGGCGGGAGTTGGAGACTTAATTGCAACCTGCGTCAGCAAGCACAGCAGGAACAGGTTTGTAGGTGAGCAATTGGCAAAAGGAAAAACTATGAAAGAAATAAAAAATGAAATGCACGGCATGATAGCAGAAGGAATTCCTACAACAAAAGCCGTTTATGAATATTCTGTGAAGCACAAAATACAGATGCCGTTAACACATCAGGCCTATGAAGTTCTTTTCAATAACAAGGATATTAAGAAAGCGATTGTAGATTTATTGAATTTGGTTTAATAAACTCAAATGATAACTTTCAAAGAAAATAAATAAAAAATAATAAATTTATTCTTCTGTGAAATCTTCAATCTTCTGGGGCAGTTCCTCGTCTTCTTTCAATTTGCCTTTTGCCTTGAGGAATTCTTTTGTCAGGATGTAGAACAGCAATCCCAGGGATTTCTTTCCCTTGTTGTTGCAAGGTATGACAAAGTCAAGGAAATTGGTTTGATTGTTTGTATCGCACAGTGCAATTACAGGAATGCCGACTTTTACTGAATCAAGGACTGCATTTCTGTCCGGCCACGCATCAACGACCATTACAATTTTTGCTTCTGTGTAATCTTCAAGGTTGGGGTTTGTCAAAATTCCGGGAGGATAACGCCCGGCAAATGTTCTTACTCCAGTCAATTTTCCAAACAATTCAACTGCTTTCCAGCCGTTTTCCCGCCTGCATATGATTAAGATATCTTTTAGGTCGTATTGGGCCAAAAAAGTTGCGGCAACCCTTACCCTTTCATCTATTTTCTGCAGATTCAAAACTGACAATCCGTCCGGCCTTGTCTTGTATATAAACTGCTCCATGTAGGCAGTCCTGAACTTCGTGCCTATGTGTATTCCTGATTTGAGATAAACATCTCTTGGAACCAAAAACTTATCTTCTGCCATTTTCAAATCCTCCGTTAAATTTATTTTATTTGAATTTAATGTTATTTTATTTTTGAAATTTTATTCGACTTGAATTTTATAATTATTTTATTGAATATTTTTATGTTAATTTATTATTTATTCTTCATAATTAATTTCTTGAACAGCCCAGAATTAGTGTGTCTGAACCGCTTTTATAGCCCGCAGTTGAACAACCTGTGTTCTTAGGCAGTACTATGCAGAATGAGATGGCCATTTAAAAAGGTTACTAATCGAAATTGAACACTTCCAAATCCTCATAAACCGGGCCTTGTGGTGTTAGAGTTGATTTAACTAACCTAAAATCCTTTATTTCAATTCTTTTGTTCTCAACTTTGATTTTTTTAATGCCATCAACAAACGACTTTTTGTCTGCCGGATACCTGACTCTGGCTAAGGTTATGTGGGCTTTGAAATCTTTTTCTTTTTTAAATAAATTTTTTAATGATTCATCGGTTTGTTTTTGCAATTCAATAATTTTTTCTTCCGGGCTTAATCCAACCCAAACAACTCTTATGTAATTTTCAGTCGGAAATATTCCAATAGAATCTAGATTGACACTAAAAGTATTAAATTTAATTTTCTTTAGATTGTCAATAATTTCATCGACATTATTTGGCTGCACATCCCCAAGGAACTTTAAAGTCAGATGAAATGACTTAACTAAACTTAATTTTGCATTGGAAGGGAGATGTTTCTGCAGATCAACAAAATAATCTTTCAATTCATTGAAATCAATTGCAACGAATAGCCTCATTTTGTTAATGAAAACCAATTAATGCTTTAATAATTTACTGAAATAATTTTGTAGAGAACTTTGAAAAATTCATTATTTTTTTCAATTTCATTCAAAATTCTCTGTAAGTGAACCTATTGGAATCGTTTTGAGCTGCATATAAAAAATAAATAAAGAATTAATCCTTATTGAAAATTGTCGGGACAATTTTCAATCCCGCAAATTCTTTTGAATTTGTGTTATCTACTAATTTTCTTCTCCAAAGTTTTCCGTGTCTTGGCCGCCTTCGTAATCCTCGCTGGGTTCCTTGCTTTCAGATTCAGCAGGTTCGTAACCTCCTTCTGACCCTTCACGGCTTTCTCCGGATGATTCAGAAGACTCTTCAGTTTTCTCGCCTATTACTTCTGCAAAACCAACTTTGGGAAGGACTCTTGTTATTTTTACCCTTACCTCATCGCCTTGCTTTGTGTTCGGAATAAACAACACGAAACCGTCTTTCTTTGCTATGCCGTCGCCTTTCTCTCCGACAGCCTCTATCTTAACATTCAGCTCATCGCCAACCTTTACGGGTGCGAAATTTTGCCTGCTGAAATCTCTTCTTGGCCCTCTATCATTTCTCATATCTAATACCTCTATATTTATTTACCCTATCTTGTGCAATGCACAATACCCCGTAAAAAGTGACATCAGTATTTAAAGTTTGCGCGTCAAAAACTGAACCCGCCATCAACACAAATAACTTCTCCAGTTATGTAACTTGCCTTGTCAGAGGCCAGAAATCCTACCAGATTCGCAACATCTTCGGGAGTGCCGCTTCTTCCAAGCGGGATGAGATCAGCAAATTTCTTTTTTCTTTCAGATGGAATTGCTTTGAGAATGTCTGTTTCAATCAACCCGGGCGCAACGGCATTTACAGTTATTCTGTTTCTGCTTACCTCTTTTGCAAGCGACTTTGTAAATCCTATAATGCCTGCTTTTGAGGCAGCGTAATTAGTCTGGCCGAAATTTCCTTCCAAAGCCACTATTGAGCTTATGTTAATTATTCTTCCATCCGGCCTGAGCAGCGGGATAACATTTCGGGTTACATTATACACACTATTGAGATTTATTTTGATTACGCTCTTCCATTCGCTTACATCCATATTCGCCAGAGTCTTATCCATAACCACACCCGCGTTGTTCACAAGAATATCCAAATGGCTGAATTTTTCTTTTATAGTGTCTGCCATTTTTTTTACACTCTCAAAATCGCTCACATCTGCTTTGAGAGCAACAGATTTCCTCCCAAGTTTTTCTATTTCATGGACAACTTCCACTGCGCCTTTTTCATCCTTGCTGTAGTTTACAATTATATCAGCCCCCTGCTTTGCAAGCTCTATTGCTATTGCTTTTCCAATACCACGCGAAGCCCCGGTTACAAGTGCAATTTTTCCTCTTAGAGGCTGCTTTGCTGTGTTTTGGATATTTTTAATTTTTCTTGCTGTTACATAAACAACTTCTATAGTGAAACTTTCCTTGTCGGCAAGCTTGTTTGTTTCTCTTAATTCTTTGAACAGCATATTAGTGGCCATTGTTATCAAAGCGTCCCGGTCGCTTTCTTCCTGAGGGGTAGGATCATGGCCTCCTATTTCCGGCAATATTCCTGCCTGCAATCTTCTCACGCGCAGAAAATTCAGCCAGTCGGCATATTTGACTTTGAAGAGCTTGAAATCGGGATTCTGATACTCAAAACCTGCTTTTTTTAACGATTCAAGATAAAATTCAATCGGCCTTGGCTCAGGAAAAACAAACTTCCTTTGGGATTCATTCATACTTATGCGCTCGTCAAGGTCTTTCCTGTAAGCTGCAAACCTTGCATCTGTCCTTACAATCTGAAGCGCAATATCATGCACTCTTTTGACGCTGTTATCAACCATCAACGCACCATCCGGGCGGTTGTGCCTGGTTATGTTGCCGCTCTGGAAGAAAAAATATCCCCCAACCTTGAGAGATTCAGAAATTCCGGCAAATACTTCGTCAATACCCGGCACGAGGTGGACTGTGTTTGCGGAAATTACATGATCAACAATTCCCACGCCGACAGTGTCTGACAAGCTCGCATATCCATCAGGAGTTTTTTCCAAAAGAAAACAGCTCACATTCTTGTTTGGAATTACATCATATGCCTTGCCCAGCCATGCAGGAGAGTTGTCAACGAGCCACAGCTTGGCGTTTGCTTTCATAAACTCGAGCAGCCTTAATGCAGAAACCCCGGTTCCTGCTCCAAAATCAACAACAATATCATTATTTTTTATTTTTGGGGCTGCTATCTTCATTAATTCATCAAGTATTGCAACGTAATATTCTGCATTTGATACAGCATCATGGTAGGCTGTTGCTCCCTTTGAAGTAGGCCTATCTGGTTTCCATGCCATTTTAGAAAACAAAGCCTCCGCTCACGCTGATAACCTGTCCTGTTATGTAGCTTGCTTTTTCTGAAGCGAGGAAAGAAACAAGGTGAGCTATTTCCTCCGCTTTTCCTATCCTTTTGAGAGGAATCATCCATAAAACCATTTTCTTTTTCAGGAAAGGTATTTTTTTTGTCATCTCACTCTCTATAAAACCAGGCGCGATTGCGTTGACTGTTGTCTCATGCTTTGCCAGCTCTTTTGCAAGCGACTTTGTAAATCCTATAATGCCTGCTTTTGAGGCAGCGTAATTAGTCTGGCCGAAATTTCCGTATATGCCGACAACTGATGATATGTTTATTATGCGCGATTTTTTTTCAAGAATAGGCACGGCGTTTCTTGTTATATTGTACACGCTGCCTAAATTTGTATCAATCACTTTGTTCCATTCATCTTGAGACATCTTTTTCAGTGTCCTGTCAATAGTGATGCCTGCGTTGTTGACAATAATATTGAGCCTGCCAAATTTTTCCTTTATAGTGTTGCACATCTTACTTACCTGGTCAAACTCGCTCACATCTGCTTTAAGAGCAACAGCCCTCCTCCCAAGTTTTTCTATTTCATGGACAACTTCCATTGCTTCCTGCTCATTGTAATGGTAATTTACAACTATATCAGCCCCATCTCTTGCAAGCTCTATTGCTATTGCTTTTCCAATACCCCGCGAAGCCCCAGTTACAAGTGCAATTTTTCCGGATAGAATCAATTTTTCACCTGAAATTAGATATATGGATTATTTTTTAAATCTTCTTATAGAGAATTTTGAAAAACCATCAATTTGTCAAAATTCTCTTAGAGAACTTTGAACGACCCTTAGTTTTATATATTTGATTCAAAGTTCTCTATAATCTGTTTTAACTTATTTTTTTCTTGATTTTAATTTTGAAAGCACTTCCTTGGTGTGCTCTCCAAGTTTAGGCGCATTTTGGTATTTGAATGCTGCAAAAGAAGAAAAAATTGCAGGATAGCCTGCCTGCTTAACTCCATTCAAGCTGATTATCGCGTTGCTTTTATTGAGATGAATATCATTTATTACTTCATTTAATTGTTTCACAGGCTCACAGCAGAAATCGTATTTTTCGTTAAGTATGAGCCATTCATCCTGAGTTTTCTGCATGAATAAATTTCTAAGTTCCTGGACAGCGCTTTCATCAAATTGTCTTTTTATAAGATTTCTATTGCTGACAGAATTACAAAACGATTCCCAAAACTTTGTCTCTATTGCACCAAGGCTTACATATTTGTTATCTTTTGTTTTGTAAATATTATAGCATGGCTTTGTTCCTGAAAGAACCGTCCTTGATTTTTTTGAGACAGAGCGCTGCGCTATATGTATATTTATTAAAGACAGGGCACTGTTAAAAACTGAAACATCAATATTATTTCCTTTTCCTGTTCTTCCGCGATGAATTAGCGCAGCGAGTATCGAGACTGCGACTATTAAAGCGCATCCGACATCAGCAACCTGCACTCCTGGCACGAATGGAAAAAATGACATTACATCAAGTATTCCGCTTAAAGAAGCATAATTCAAGTCGTGACCTGCCTTGTTTTTAAGATGGCCCTTTTGGCCATAGCCGCTTATGGAGCAATAAACAATTTTTGGATTTAATTTTTTGATTGCACTATAGCCCACACCCAAATCATTTAATTTGCCCGGTCTGAAGCCCTCGATGATAACATCAGCATTTTTCGCAAGTTTCAGAAAACTTGATTTGCCTTCTTTAGTTTTAAGGTCGATAACAACACTTTTCTTGTTTCTGTTTAATGCTTCAAAATAAGGGCTTTTTTCGCCGCATATTTCGAAACGGCGCATCATATCACCTTTCGGGCTTTCAATCTTAATAACTTCGGCACCTAAATCCGCAAGAAACAAAGAGCACATCGGACCTGGAAGAAGGGCTGACATGTCAAGAACCCTGAGACCTTTGAGGAGCATTTTAATCCCTAGTTAAGATTTTTTAAAATATGGACAGTCGCAACGCTGCCAACACCGCCTAAATTGTGCGCTAAGCCTATCTTAGGCGTTTTTATCTGTCTCGCCCCTGCCTGGTTGCGCATTTGCTTTACAATCTCGTAAATCTGCGCAATCCCCGTCGGGCTTATCGGATGGCCTTTTGCCTTTAAGCCACCTGATGTATTGACCGGAAGCTTGCCGTCAATTTTTGTTGTTCCGTTTCTGATTAATTCCTTTCCTTCGCCCGGATTGCAAAATCCCAAATCCTCGTACGAAATAATTTCAAGAGGAGTAAATGCATCATGGATTTCAGCAATATCAATCTGCGACGGAGTTACATCTGCTTCCTTATAGGCAAGTTCTGCAGCTTTTTTTGTTGATTCCAGTGATGTCATTTCTTCCCGTTCAAAAGGGCTTAGATAATCACTTATCTCGGCTGATCCAATGATTTCAATATCAGAGGGCTCTTTGGACAATATCAGTGATGATGCCCCGTTGCATGATATGCTGCAATCAAACAGCCTTAAGGGAGAGGCCACAGCAGGGGAGTTTTTTATCTCTTCCATTGTGATTTTTTTTCTATAAAATCTCGCTTTCGGGTTTAGAAAAGCGTTCTGGTGGTTTTTGTAAGCCACTAATGCAAAATCATCAGCTGTTGCGCCGTACTTCAGCATATACTGCTGTGCCACAAGCGCGTTTTGGGCAGGAAATATCATCCCTTCTGTTTGTTCGTAGATGCGCTCGCTGCCCCTCAAGATTTCATCTGTTATTATTTTGGTTGTAGTTGCGACAATTTTGTCAAACCCAATTACAAGTATGTTGTTATGGCTGCTATTTTTTAATAATTTAATTGCTGTCCATAATGCCGTGCCTCCGCCAGCACAGCCAGCAGGCACATCAAGTATAGGAGATTTAATCTGCAGCAGGCTGCTTATCATCGAAGCGCTGTGCTTCTGCCTTTCTCCATTGGATATCATTTCTATGCTGGATACAACAACAGCGTCTATTTCCTGCATCGACATTTTCGCGTCATTCAGTGCTTCCATCACAGATTCATATATCATATGCTGGCTTGATTCTTCCTGAAAACCGAATTTTGTCATGCCTACACCTTTTATGAACATTAACGCGTCACCCTCGAAAGAAGTTTTGTCATTTTTGATTTTACTTTGTCAACACTGGTTATTTTAGGAATGCCTTCTGTGGTAAGCAATTTTTTCATCAGAACAATCTGCTCCACCGTATCAAGATTTTCAGGTATTTTTGCAATTGTACCTATTTTAATCTCTTCCATTTTTTTTATTGCACAATCGCCAATTGCAACTATTCTTTCCTTGCCTTCTAAAACTCTTTCGTCAAACTGTGAACCTATAAGTACGTACAATTTATTGCCCCTTAATCCAATCATCTTTGATGTTAAATTGTGCATCAGATTAAGGCAGGCAGGGCACGACTTGCAATCAATCACTTTTATATCTGAATGAGGGGTTTCCTCCGGATTAGCTGTTTTTATTGGATTTTTTAGAGCATCAACTTCATTGCCCACAACTTCTATCTTTTTGGTATCAGTTCCATTGCCCGCAGCTTTAACATAAGATGGGATTTTTATCATACTTATCTCGCAAAAAATACTGTCAAGCGCAGCAGCATTTCTGCCTGCAAGGATTAAATTTAGAAAAGCAGGCTCGCCTGACGCAAGAGGCCCTTGTCCCTGCATGCCGTTTGTCGCATCAGCTATTGTAAAAACATCTGGCAATGCTTTAACGAGTTTTGGCAATATATTATCTAATCCCATGTAGTACATACCGCGCTGGGTTTTTTCATCAACAAGCCTTGTTAGATTTTCTAATGCCCCGGAGATACCAAGCTGAAAATTTGTCTTCATTATAGGCACGTTTATTATTTTTCTGTGAAGGGCTTCTTTATAGATACTAAACTCGTAACCATCACACTCTACTTTTTCAAAAGGCCCTTTAGAAATGTCTGCAAAAGTAACGCCGCGCTTTTTGCAAACTTCTGTGATTCCGGCTTTTGAAGCAGCATCCACCACACTGGAGCCAATGAGCGCCTGCTCTGCAACAATCACATTTTCCTTTTTTATTCCATATTCGAAAAGAACTGCAATCAGCGCATCAAGCATGTCTGGGTTAACATTGACTGCCTGATAAGGATAAGCTGCTGCTACGACACTTGGTTTAATTAAAATCTTTTCTTCAGAATTAAATTTTATATCTTTAAGAAGCCCAAGGGCATCTTTTATCGCTTCAAATATATCATACTTTACTTTTATTATTACAACGGCGTCATCGCTTTCTGACTTCTTCTCTGTATAAACATCTCCTATTTTGTAATCTTTCATTGTTTTCTTCGGCAGCCTGTTGCCTAATTCGTCCTGAAGCAAAAGAATATTATATGGAATTATAGGGTGCGTTGGTGACGGAATAGTTACTTTTGTAATTCCTGCAACTTTCATTTGAGTTCCTTTCTGCTTTGTTATGGGCCCTTTACAATATATACACTTTTCAATAGGGTAAATCCATTTCTTGCTGCACTTTTCGCAAATCCATCTTATTATCATTTTTACACCTTGCCTAAGATATGCACTGATACCGTGCTTCCGGCACCGCCTATGTTCTGTGCCAATGCGATATTTGCATTGCTTACCTGCCTATCGCCAGCTTCCCTGCGCATCTGCTTGACAAGCTCGTATATTTGAGCAATGCCAGTTGCGCTTATCGGATGGCCTTTTGCCTTTAAGCCGCCGCTTGGGTTGACCGGCAGTTTTCCATTTAAATTGGTTATTCCTTTTCTTATCAAGTTTTTGCCTTCCCCTCTTTTGCAAAAACCAAGATCTTCATAAGAAATAATTTCAACAGGAGTAAACGCGTCATGGACTTCAACAACGTCAATGTTATTTGGGGATACTCCTGCCTGCTTGTAAGATTCTCCTGCTGCCAATACGCTTGCCTGCCAGGAAGTCATGTCTTCGCTTTCAAAAGTGGACAGCCTGTCTACAAACAAGCTTGAGCCCATAATCTTTATGTCTGTTTCATCTTTTGTTATTATTGCCGCCGCTGCTCCATTCACAGACAGGCTGCAGTCAAACAATCTCAAAGGAGAAGCAACCATTGGTGATTTCTTGATTTGCTTCAGCGTAACTTCTTTTCTATAAAATCTCGCTTTCGGGTTTAGAAAAGCGTTCTGGTGGTTTTTGTAAGCCACTAATGCAAAATCATCAGCTGTTGCGCCGTACTTCAGCATATACTGCTGTGCCACAAGCGCGTTTTGGGCAGGAAATATCATCCCTTCTGTTTGTTCGTAAATTCTTTCAGCTGCCATCAGAATTTCGTTTGTAGTTACAGCTGAATTGTTTGTAAGCAATCTTTCAACTCCCACGACAAGTATATTGTTGTAATCCAGTTTGTTTGCAGTCCATAATGCCGCACCACCGCCACCACAAACTGCTGAACATGTCACAATAGGGACTTTCCTTTTGAATATGCTGCTTATAATTGATGAAAATCCCCTCTGCCTTTCACCGTTGCTTTCTGAATCAACTATAGATGAAACTATTGCATCTATCTCATCAATCTTAGTGTTTGAATCTCCTAAGGCTTCCATTGTGGCTTCGTAAACAAGTTTCTGGCTGGTATCTGTCTGCGCCCCGAACTTGGTCATACCCACGCCTTTAACGTACATAGAACACACACCTCATTTGGAAAACTTGGTTCTGAAATCCGATTTGTCAACAATAGCCACAACAAAAAGTGCCTCTGCAACTAAGTTTTCTTTTACAAATGATTTGCCCTGGAATATCGCTCCTCTTTCATCCTGCGTAATTAAATCAATTTCATACCTTAACTGGCAGCCTGGAAATATAGGAGCTAAAAACTTAACTTCTTTTAGCTTGTGAGCAAGCACATCTTTAGTTTGATGATTGAGAATGTTGCTTCTTGCCAGCAAAGTAGCTGCCTGCCCCATACCTTCAACTGTCAATGCTCCAGGCATTATAGGGAAACCAACAAAATGGCCTTTCAAAAAGTCTTCTTTGCCGGTTATGTCTTTAACCGCAACAATCCGGTTAGTAGTTAAACTTAATACTTTATCCACAAAAAGAAAGTGCTCATTATAGGGAATAATCTTCATGACATTCTCTGTTTCTATCTCTCCTTTATCGTTTTTGTATTCGTTAAATTGTGCCATTTGCCCTGATTTCTAAACTTTGGTTGCTTTAAATAACTTTCTACTATAATGTTATCTAATAATTATCTTAT
>ERZ1292640.713-Hain-H43-02um-R1-713-length-27273-cov-7_pt1 | contig 27273 bp, 22 predicted proteins | sample MGYA00564404_ERZ1292640 | MGnify/ENA primary metagenome ERZ1292640 (study PRJEB36523, sample SAMEA6512636) | groundwater metagenome | collected 2019-01-08 | study: AquaDiva: Metagenomics assemblies of 32 groundwater samples | reverse complement strand
CAAAAAAGTGCAGGACTGACCCCGTCGCGCCCGCGATCTCCGCAAAAGTGCAGGTCTGACCCCTAGCCCTAAAGCTCGCGCAATGCCGTCGCGACCGGCAGGCGGGCGGCGCGAATGGCAGGGAAAAGGCCGCCGACCAAGCCGATCAGCGCCGCATAAACAATTCCTTGGATGAGCAACTGCGGCGTGACGGCAAAGGCAAACGCCACCTGGCTGAAACTTTGCCAGTTGATCGTCGAGGCGCGGAAGCCGTCGAAGGCCAGATAAGCCAGCGCGCTGCCGATCGCGCCGCCCCCCAACGCCAGGAGCAGCGATTCGATCAACACCGAGACGACCACCGGTCCGCCGCCGAAGCCCAACGCCCGGAGCGTGGCAATCTCACGTGTCCGCGCCGCCACTGCCGTGTACATCGTATTGAGAGCGCCGAAGATCGCGCCAATGGCCATGAGCGTGGCGATGAGCGTGCCCAGGCCCGTGACCAGGTTATAGACCAGCGTGGATTGCTCGGCATAATAATCGGATTCGCGGACGACTTTGACGTTGAGCCTTGGATCGGCGGTGAGGGCGTCCTTGAACTCCTGGAAAGCATTGGCCGAAGCCAGTTTCGCATAGACGGCCTGGAACGAATTGCCGCGCTGATAGGCCGGCTGCAGCACCCCGGCGTCCGTCCAGATTTCCGATTCAGAGATGCCGCCGTTGGCCGAAAAGAGGCCGACGACCGTCCATTGGTTTTGGCCGACTTGCAGTTTGGCGCCCAGGTTCAGCCCGGCAAATTCTGCGGCCGCGCCACGCCCCACAATCACTTCATTGCGCCCGCTCTCAAACCGGCGTCCTTCCGTGATCCGGACTTCGTCGCGGACCTTGAAGGCCGCGCTTTCCAGACCGCGGAGCGGCACATTGGCGTCGGTGCCCGTGTTGCGTTTGGGCAAATTGATGACGACAAACAACTCCGCCGAAGCGAAAGGACCCTCCGCCGACCGCGCCACGCCGGGAAACTCCTTGATGATCCGCGTTTCTTCTCCGCCGAGAATGCTCACCATCTCGCTGTCCGATCCGCTGCGCAGGACGATGGCGGTATCCGGGGAACCGGACGTGGTCATGGCATGGCGAAAGCCTTGGGCGATGGAGAGCACACCGATCAGCACGGCTACCACACCGGCAATGCCAAAGACCGACGCGAGGACCGCTCCTTTGCGCTGCGGTATCGACCGGAGGCCGAACTGCGTGACGGAAGCGAGTTGCGTGAGCCAATTGAAAGGGCCGGTCATGATTACATCCTCCGCAGCGCATCGGCAATGCGCAGTCTCATCGCTTGGAGCGCCGGCAGAATCCCGGTAGCGAGGCCCAACGCCACCACCAGCGCCATACCGAGCAGGATATCGCCTGTGGGCAAAAAGAACATCGGCAGCGCACCTTTGGTCGGGTCGCCCATCGAAATCAAAAACCAGGCCAGTCCCAATCCAACGAAGCCGCCCAGCGCGGACAGAAAGCAGGATTCAGCCAGGACCAACCCAAGCACCTGGCCGTTGGCAAAGCCCAGCGCTTTGAGCACGCCCAATTCTTCGGTCCGCTCTCGCACGGCCTGGGCCATGGTGTTGCCCGCGACCAGCAGGATCGTGAAGAACACCGCGCTCAGAATGGCGACCATGATCGCGCCGATGTTGCCCACTTGCTTGGCAAAAGCCTGCACGAAGGCGCCTTCGGTCTCCGCTTTGGTTTCAGCCGGCGAGTTGGCAAACTCGTCATCAATCTTCCGTGCCACTTCCACGGCCTGATCGGGATGGTCCACCTTGACGACGTACCATCCCACCTGTCCTTTGGCAAAAGCCCGGGCTTCGTCAAAGTAATCGTAACGAAAGAAGAACTGCGTCGTGTCGGTTCCTTTTTCGATGCCATCGTAAATGCCGACCAGATCGAATTCCCAGGTTCTGGTGCCATCTGCTTTTACCCAAATCGTGGCCTGGATGGGGATGCGGTCGCCCACTTTCCAGCCGAATTTCTCGGCGGTCTTGCGTCCGGCAATCGCGCCCGTGCGGGTCGCCATCCAGTCCTTTTTCGCCTGGTCGGAAAGGAGGAATTCCAGGTAAATGGCGAGGAACTCCTCCGGTATGACGGGCATTTGGGCGAAGAAATTCCTCGGTTCTTGGTAAACGCCGCCAAACCAGGTCTGATGTGTGGCCAGAGCCACGCCTGGAATGCGGGCGATGCGCGCTTTGTAATTCTCCGGCAGGAGCTGGGTAATGGAGACCCTGTGCCGGACGACGAGGCGATCGGCCCCCGCCACACTGACGCCGGCGTTGAGGGCCTGTTCGATGGCCGACAGATAGCCGTAGAGCACAAAGGCGACGAGGATGGAGAGCAAGGTCAGCAGCGTGCGCAGCTTGCGGCGTTTGAGGTTGCTCCAAATGAGGTAGAGAAACTTCATAGACTCGACGCGAGCAGAAGATTGAACCCCGCTTGTTCAAAGTGGTGGTCGCCTGTGAGGACATCAGAAAGGCCTTCATCGTTCATCACGACAAAGGAAATGCAATCCGTGAGCGACCAACTCTTGTCGGAGCGATCAGCATAGAGTGCCAGGCCGCGCTCAAACAACTCCCGGGTGGGAGGAATGATCCTGACCAATGGGTCTGTTCTCAGACTCTCAATAAAGCGCGCGACTTTCATCCGGCGTTCAACATCGGCAAGGGCATCAGCCACCTCCGTCAGTATCCAGGCCGTGGTGTAAATGCATCCTGAGAAAGTCCGACTGAAAGCCAGGGCCCGGCGGTGGGCAGCATCGCGTTCGTTGATGAAAGCGATAAAGTAAAAAGTGTCGGCAAAAACCGGATTCATTCCCTGGAACGCTTTGGTGTTCCGTGTATGTAATGGTCATGGTTTTCCGCAAAATCCTCGGGTAAATCGTGGCAGACTCCAACGAATTCAGAATACCGTTCGTAAAAAGTCTTGCCGCCTTCTGTTGTCTTCAGCGGTTCTATTCTGACTTCTGTTCCGTCAGGCAGAACGGCGTCAGGTGGCAGCACAACCACGCCTTGGGTAACTTTTCCTAAATAAGTCATAATTGGTTTCAAGGGTTACTTGAGATATCGCGAAATATCTTGCCAGTCAGGGGTGCCTTTCGCAATTCGTTCTTGCCACTCACTGATGGTGAACTCCTGGCTCATTCCGGTTTCTCCGCGCTGAGCTGGCCTTTGTTCAGGTAGAGCGTGCGGCTGGCGCGGGCGGAGGCATGCGGATCGTGCGTGACCATGATGATCGTTTTGCCATGCTCGCGGTTGAGGGCCTGCAGCAGATTCAAGATTTCGTCGCCCGACTTGCGGTCCAGGTCGCCCGTCGGCTCGTCGCACAGGAGCAGCGTTGGGTCGGTAACGATGGCCCGGGCGATGCCCACGCGCTGCTGTTCACCGCCGGACAGTTGCCTCGGATAATGGCGGGTGCGATGGGAAAGGCCAACGATGGAGAGCGCCGTGGCCACGTGCTGCTTGCGCTCGGCCCTGGAAAGATGCGTCAGCAGCAGCGGCAGATCGACGTTCCGCTCCGCCGTCAAGGTCGGGAGCAGGTTGTACAACTGAAACACCAATCCGACGTGGCGCGCCCGCCAGGCGGCGAGCTTGCGGTCCGACAATTGATCAATCCGTTCGCCGCCGACCACCACGGATCCTTTGGAGGGCCGGTCCAGTCCGCCGATGAGATTGAGCAGGCTGCTTTTGCCGGAGCCGGAAGGGCCCATCAACGCCAGGAACTCGCCTTTGGGAACCTGGAGATTCACGCCTTCGAGCACGTGAATATCCTCGGTGCCGCGATGGAAAACCTTTTCCACGCCTTCGATTCGAACCAACATGCCGTCGTTATCACTCATCGTTTTGCCTCCTCCACACGGTCTCCTTCCGCCAGGTTTTCCGGCCCATCCACAATCACCTTTTCCCCGGCCGCCAAGCCGGCCAGCACCACCACCTCATCGTTCCGGGCGCTGCCGAGCGTGATGGCGCGGCGTTCGGCGCGGCCGTTTTGCAGGACGAGCACCTGGTCGCGCCCCTCTTTCCGGCGCACGGCCGCTTTCGGCAACATGAATCCTTTCTGGCCGGTCTGGAATTCCTTCCCGCCCTGAAAGGCCACCTTCACTCCCATGTGCGGCAGAATTCGCGGGTCGAGCTTCTCGAAGGCCACCCGCACCTTGACGGTCGCTTTTTGGCGGTCGGCGGTGGGGATGATGGCAATCACCTTGGACGGAATCTTCCAATCCGGATAAGAATCAAGGGTGGCCTCCACGGGCTGGCCGGCCTCGACCCGGTTGATGTAACTTTCGTTGACGTCGATTTCGATTTCCAGCGAGTCCATATCGACAATCGTGCAAATACCGGTGCGGGTGAAACCGCCGCCGGCTGAAACCGGGGAGATCATCTCGCCTGGCTGGGCGTTCTTAGAGGTGACAATGCCGCTGAAGGGTGCGCGAATCACGGTGTCATCCATCTGTTGCTGCCAAAGCGACACTTGTTTTTCGCCGACCGTCGTCTCGACCTGCTGGCGGTCCAACCGTGCTTTCAGCGAATAGAATTCACCTTCAGCCCGGTCCAGTTCAGCTTGGCTGGAAATCCGGTCTTTCACGAGTTCTATCATTCGCTTGAGCTCGCGTTGGGCTTCCTCCAAGCGAACTCTGGTTTCAGCGAGAGCGCTCCGGGAGGCGTCCAATTGCGCTTCCGCCAATTGAAGGTTGGCCTTGACATTGGAGTCATCCAGGCGCGCCAGCACCTGGCCGGCCAGCACTTTCATGCCTTCCTCGATCAGCACTTCGATGACCTTGCCGGTGACTTTGGAGGAGACGGTGGCTTCGCGGCGGGCGGTCACATAGCCGGAAGAATTCAACAACGTTTTCTGCCCGGCGGTCGGATTCTCCCGCACCATCAACGTGCGAACCTCCATGGCCTTGGGACGGGTGAACCACCAACCGGAAACAATCGCCACCAGCAAAAGGACGAGCGCCACCAGGCCGAGGCCGGCCAAAGAATGGTTCTTCGCCGCCGCGGACCGATCAATGCGCAACTCATCAAGGGCGCCTTTCTCGAGACTCATATCGAATAACACCGGTTAGGAAACAGGGTTTGGCAGCCAGGGTCAAGCTGGCGATGATGGTTTTGCGCCGACACACTGACGATGAGGGCGCTGAACATGAGGAGAACCCGCCCGGTCTCCTTTCACCCCGGGAATAGCAGATTTTTCTAGGCCCCATTGGCGGGCGGACCAACGAGTAACTGGCGGAGCTCTGCCAACTCAGCATCAGGACAGTCGAGACCTGTCACCTCCGCTTGATGAAGAAGCTCGGCGCCCACCATACCGCTGCCGAGGTGCGCAAGGAACTGGAGTTGGGGCTCTGCAACTCACAGGTCCTGAGTCATGGCTCAACTTTTATTGAGAGACTTGGAGGGCAAAGCTCTGTCCTCAAATCCTCTGCTTTTCCAAACAACAAAACCCAGCAGGACGGTTCCGAGGAGCAAGCCTGCCAGAACTTCCCGGATCATCTGTTCCATGGGAATTCCCAGCGAGGCTGCCAGCACGGCCAGCAGTAAAACCGCGATGGTCTGGCCTCTGGCCTTGCGTTCCTGCCCTGACGCCCTGCGAAAAAATGCAACTTCCAAAACCAGAAGAAAGGTGAAAAAAGCGGGCCAATGGCCGGCGTTTTCTTGGGAAGAGGACCAAAACCTGGCGGTCATTGCAAGGGCAAAGTAGCCTGCAATTCGCATCAGCACGAGTGCCCCGTGACTGGCATTCACCCAGGAATAATCCGCGGTTTCGACGGTGGTTTCAGCGGCTTTGATGGCTCCAGCCCGCTGGAACACCCACACAATGAATCCACCGAGGGCCAACCCCAGGCCGAGGGCAATCCACGGTGTACCAGGCACCAGGAACGTCCCTCGAAATATAGGGTCCGTGGATAGTTTATAAGCTCCCAGCCCGGAAAAAAGGAGGCACAAAACCCCGAGAAAAAAGATAAAGTGTTTGCCGGCGTCTCGAGTGCCGCGCCACCAGGAAAAGGCCGGACATGCCATAGCCAGGTACATGGCAATTTGAGCAAACCACCAGGCGGTGTGTGTGCCGATAGAAATCAACGCGGCCGCTTGGTTGACGAACACTAGGGCGATGATGACCGCCAGTATCACCAGGTTAAACGCCTTTCTTTGGCCGATGGTCGATAACACCTCCTTGGGTTGGGGGGGAAACAACACTTCCTCATCCTTCCGTTCCACCCCAAATTGCAATCGGCGGTATTCCTTGATGACGTTCAACAGAAGCAAAGCGCCAAACCAAGCGGCAGAAAAACACGCAAAGGCAAAGATCGAAATTTTCCCCGTATTCTCCGCACGGAGACTGCGCCAGATCCATTCATGGACCATGGCCAGAGTGGAGTTAACAGATACCGCCATCTCGAAGAAGGCCAACACCGCATAGACCTTCAGGTGGCGCGCCAGCACTGAAAACCTCCGCTTGCGATCCACAAAATCAACGAAAACAAACGCCGCCAGTCCCATGCCAAGCGGAACTGCCAGCACGAAGGAAACAATAAACCAGACTCCAGAGGCGGGGGTTTTAGGGGCGGCGTGCGTTTGCAGCCAGACCAGGTAGCGGCTTCGGTCCCAGAACCCGAACGCCAATCCTGACACGCCCAGCACGACCGCGGCCAGGGCGGCTGTGATCATCCAGGGATGACGCTGGATCCAGGCGCCGGCTTTGCGAAAGGAGCTGGCCGGGCGCGCCCAAATCGGTTCGTGATTCAGGAACCGCCCCAGTTCCTCCGCCAGCATCCGTGCCGAGCTGTAACGGTGGTCCGGCTTCTTCTCCAGGCATTTCAGGCAAATCGTCTCCAGGTCGGACGGCAGCTTGGAATTCAGCTTCGAGGGCGGCGCCGGATCGTTGTCAATGACCTGGCGCACGGTTTCCATCGCGGTCTTGCCACGAAACGGTGGCTGGCCGGTCAACAGTTCGTAAAGAATTGCGCCCAGAGAATAAACATCGCTGGCCGGCCCCACCAAATCTTGCCGGCCCGCCGCCTGTTCGGGCGGCATGTAGCTGGGACTGCCCATCACCGCGCCTTCGGTCGTCAGGCTGGATTCCTGGTTCACCTGCTTCGCCAGGCCAAAATCGGTGATCCGGGGAATTCCCCGGCTGTCGATGAGCACGTTGTGGGGTTTGAGGTCCCGATGGAGGATGCCCCGTTGGTGCGCGAATTGGATGGCCTCGGCGAGAGTTTTGACCAATTCAGCCGCTTTGATCGCCGGCATGGGTCCTTCCTTTGACCCTGAGGCCAGGCTCGGACCATCCACGTAATCCATCGAGAAATAATGCCGGCCTTCGTGTTCTCCGATCTCATGGATGGCTACAATGTTCGGATGCTGCAAATTGGCCGCGGCCTCCGCCTCGGTGCGGAACCGCTTGACCTCAACGTCACCGGCCAACTGTCCGGCCAGGATCATCTTCACGGCCACGATCCGGTGGAGGCTCTTTTGCCGGGCCTTATAGACGACGCCCATCCCGCCCCGGGCAATCTCCTGGATCAATTCGTAATCGCCGAAATACCGGATGGTGGGGCTGACCTCGACGACGGAGGAGGCGTCTATGGTGAGAGTCTGGTCCGGTGATGGAGGCGAAGCGGTTGAACTCTGGGTCTTCAAGGCCGCCTGGGCAAGGCATTGTGGGCAAAGGCCTTGCGGCGCATCGGCGGGAAGCGGGGAGCCACAATCAGGGCAGGTTCCAGTGGTGCTCATAGCCGAATCAGCGGTTGCCGTGTTTTGAAGTTCATGCGGAGGTTCCTGGCTTGTCCGGTTGGGCGGTTTCGCCGGAGGGTTTCGCGATTTTCAACCCGCCGGCCTCCTTGGGTGGAACGAATGTATCCCAAGTGCGCCCGGATTCCGGCGTGTAGTTGCCTGCCGTGGCCTGGCCGGGCGCGGCTGGGATGGTGATCAAGTGTTTGCAGGCCGGGCAAACGATCTGCTTGCCGCTCAGGCTTTCATCGCACTTGAGGTGTTGTTCGCAGTGGGGACAGTTCCATTTGAATTCGCTCATAAGGGAGTTGTTGGGTTGCCAGGTTGTTTACAGGTTGCCCACAAACCGGGCAAGAGGTTTTCCGATGTCTTTTCCGATGTCTTTCAAGAGAGTTGCATGTGCCATTTCCCGTGTACACAGGAAACGAGCAGGAAAGGTAACGGCGAATAACGAATCTTGTAAAGGTAGGCGCGCTGTCCTTGCACCCGGCTCAAGAAACCGCGCTCGGCGTCGTCGCTCGAAAAAAGAAAGTCATTTATCCGCCCGCTCCAGCAGAAGCCGGAGAAAATGTTCCGCAAAAAGTGCTAATCCATTCTCACTCCAATCCTACCCCCTCGGCCTGCAATTCTCCATGACTGTGACGCAAAAAACCAAAAAAACCAAGTTCTCGCTTGACATTCGGAAGCAACGGGAGCAAAGCCTTTGTTGATTTGTAGTATTCTGGAGCAGGTGCTGAATGCCAGCAGCCGCGGGCGGTAGAATGTTGTTGAGATTTGTCCAACCTGTTTTAGGGGCGACAGCTATCAGGCTGGCGAGTCTGAGGATTCCTGTGGATCGGGTGTCGGGATCGAGAATTCTGATGAGGGCAGGAATTGTTGGGTGTGTCGTCCGGCGTGCTGTCTGTTGAGGTCGGAATTTTAAGACTGCATCCGATGCGACAACCGGGTGAAAACTTTTCATCAGGGATTTGCGGTCGCGGCACCTGACCTGCTTGTCGCTCTCAGAACGCGGTTGTGCCGCGAATCGCTGGATAGTCTGGAACCATGAGTTTGGGATCCGTAGCACCCTGAGGAAGCCGGCTTCTGGCAGCTAGGCGACTGCGGGCGGTGAGTTGTGTAGTGTCACGTTGTCGTTGATGAGTGAGTTGAGTAAGCTTATGGGCGTAGACCTCTATTCAAACTTCGGAATGCACAATGGGTTTAACCGTTGCGCAGTCGTGCAGCACATGGGGGAGGAGCTTCCCTGCCTCGGTTTCAGATTCCAGTTGGAGATGTCCTTACACCATGCCAACCCACCGGGTTCGGACCGCGATGTTGACCGGCTTGCAGATTGTCATGTTGTTTTATGACGAAAATCAAGAATCCCAAGCCACACCCGGCGCCGGAAGTGCGTCGCGGGTTCACCTTAATTGAGCTGCTGGTGGTTATCGCGATCATCGCGATTCTCGCCGCGATGCTGCTGCCCGTCTTGTCGAAAGCGAAGCACAAAGCGCAAGGCATCATGTGCATGAACAACCACCGCCAACTGACTCTGGCGTGGCGGATGTACGCCGAGGACAATCGGGACGAATTGGTTTATGCCAGTCACAGCGGGACCGCCAATAACCCGCTGAACAAACATGCGTGGACCTGGACGGAAATGGACTTTTCCGCCAATCCGAAGAATTGGGACATTAACGCGGATATCACCCAGCGTCCGTTGTGGCCTTATAACAAGAGTCCAAATATCTACAGATGCCCGTCCGATCGCTCCTATGTGATTGTGAACGGCGAGCGCAAGCCGCGGGTGCGGACCATGTCCATGAATTTCTTCCTCGGTGGCTTCGCCGGCTCGCCCGGCAACGCCTCCTTCGCGGCACCCTATACCATCTATCTCAAGTACATCCAGTTTACCAGTGGGATAAGTTCGCCGGGCGCAGCCAAGACTTGGGTGTTTCTGGATCAACGGGAGGATACCATCAACTGGGGGAATTTCATGACTCACATGGATGGCTTTAATCCGCACAACCCCGCGCTCTATAAATTCACCATGGACCTGCCGGGGGCCTACCATAATAACGCCTGTGGTTTTTCCTTCGCCGACGGTCACTCGGAGATTAAGAAGTGGCGCGATCCCCGGACCACGCCCCGCCTCAAGTTAACTCGGCAAGCGCCTTCCAGCAGCGATACTCCGTCTCCCAGAAACGCGGACGTGGCTTGGCTGCAAGAGCGCACCACGCGTCCCAAGAACTGGTCCGGCCAGTGAAACTTCCGCCGGCGCGCGCCGGATGCGGAAGGGCTCGACCCGAACCCAGAACCAGACCCACAGCAGTCTGCCATGACACAGATGAACGTAATCTCATCGTTGACTTTACGCTCCCGACTCTGTTTGACTTCCCGCCAGCCTAGAACAACAACCAAAACCATCCAGAATCATTCGTACCTATGAAGAATCCTGCTCGACTCCGCCTCGTCGCCGCGTGCGTTGTATTGCTCTACAGCGTCCTGCCCACCCGGGCTGATTACTCCACAACTGTGGCCTCACACAATCCGCTCGGTTACTGGCGCTTCAGCGAAGCGGCAGCGTCACCGGCGTTGAATAAAGTCGCCAATGCCTCCCCGATGGGAAGCGTTCTGGATGGTTACCTCGTGCTCGACGCCGTCAAAGGGCAGACCGGTGTGGTCGGCAATTCCCTCCGGCTTTCCAACCCCGGCGTCGCCGCGGGGTATTGCGGCTCGAAACTGGAGATTCCCTTCAACTACGCCCTGAACAAGAGCGGCGCGTTCAGCTTCGAGTGCTGGGTCAAACCCAACAGCCTGGGCGCGGACGGCACCGGCATGGCCGTGTTCTCCTCCATGATGAATGACTTTGCCCCGTCCAGCCGGCGTGGATACCTGATGTACGTCAACAACAACGGTCGCTTTGAATTTCGCCTGGGGAATGCCAGCGGCTATGTGGGGACGGTTAACAACGCGGCGAATCCGTCGTACAATGCGGCGCTCGGGATCTGGCGCCACGTCGTTTGCGTGTTCGACGGCACCCGGACGAAGATTATCGTGGATGGTGTCAATGTGGCCAGTGTCACTCTTACGGCAAACCAGATTGCCTCCCTGGAACAGAATACTCAGATGCCGCTGCGCCTCACGGGCACGCCATTCAACGGCAGTCTCAGTGACAGCCCCCTCATCTCCGCGGGCGGCGTTTCGGGCAATCGCGGGTTCGATGGCTGGGTGGACGAAGTGGCCTACTATCCTTATGCCCTGACCACCAATCAATGCGCCGCCCATTTCGCCGCGGCGACCACGAATGCCGCCGGCTACAGTGCTCAAATCCTGGCCGACAATCCGACGGGCTATTGGCCGATGAACGAGGAGGCCTACCCGGCTCCCGCCCCCGCCACTTTTCCCGTCGTGGCCAACAGCGGGACTTTGGGCAGTGCGGCAGATGGCACCGTCGTCTGGGGCGGGCTGACCGGACAAGAGGGTGCTTCTTATCCTGGGTTTGGCGCGAATAATACCGCTTGTTTCCTGGATGGCGCAAACGGCTACATGAAACTCGGTCAACCCGCTGGCTTGGACATCACCGGCAACATCACCATGATGGCTTGGATCAAGCCGACCGTGAGAAACTTCTTCCGCGACATCGTGGCGCGCGGTTGGGACGGAGCGTATGCGGAAACTTTCCTGCGTATTTCCCGGGGCACGGACCTCTCCGGCACGGGTTTTGGCATCACCAACCACTATGAAGTCGGAGCGACCGATGGGAATACCTACGACTCGGTTCAGGTCGTCATGCCTGAAGGCGACCTGGGCAACTGGGTGTTCCTTGCGGGTACTTATGATGGCAGCGCTTGGATCCTCTACCGGAACGGCCAGGCCATCGGCTCGGTGTCGAGTGCCACCGGCCCCATCTTCACCACTAACGCCTGGGCGATCGGCGCGCAAAGCGATGCCGACATTGGCGGCCCCTTTGCCACGCCCGGCGGCATCAGCACGTTCTTCGGTGGACACATTGACGAGGTGGCGATCTTTAACAGCGCATTGTCCGCGGCGGACATGGCCAACTTCTACAATGCGGCCCAAGTGCCACCCGTCATTACTCGCTCCGTCGTCCACCCGGGCGGCTATGTCAATGCGACGTGGCCCACCTTGTTCAAAGGCGGCGCGGCGACCTTGAGCGTCTGGGCCGAGGGCAGTCCGCCTCTGAGCCATCAATGGTATTCCAACGGTGTGCGCCTGGGTGTTACGGCCACAAACCTGACCTTGAACGACCTTCAGGTGGGTACCCCCACCTATTCCGTCGTCGTGACCAACGCGTACGGGGCCGTGACCAATTCGGTGACCCTGACGATCGTGGCGGCACCGCCGACCTTCACGCAAAACCCGATCCCGTTGGCCCGCTTTGCGGGACAGCCGTTCAGTTTTTCGGTGACCACGGCGGGCAGCACGCCGCAAACCTATCAGTGGAAGACCAACGGCGTGGACATTCCGGGGGCCACTTCCTCGACCTACAACGGGGTCGCCAGCCGGGCCAACGCATTCCAGTATAGTTGCACCGCCAGCAACGAAGCCGGCACCGCCGACAGTACGCCGGCCACGCTCAACGTTTTCCCGGCCGCGTCCGGCTACAGTGCGTCGGTTGTGGGCAGCGCCCCTATCGCCTACTGGCGGCTCGGGGAGGCGAGTGGCACCACCGCCTACGATTACGCCGGCGCGAACAACGGCACCTATTTCAATACCTCGCTGGGCCAGAACGGCTATGTCACCATCGACAGCGACAAAGCCGCGGCTTTCAGCGGTGAGAATAGCTACGTCGGGCTCATCAGCGGAAAGGCGATTAACTTCGAAGGGACAAACGCCAGCTTCACCTTGGAGTGCTGGGTCAATGGTGCGGAAGGCACGGCCGACGAATCCACCATCATTGGCAAGGGCACTGGCTCCGATGGGACAACGGCGAACGAGCAATTCGCGCTCGACGTTGCCTTTGGTCAATATCGGTTCTTCGTCCGCGGCAAAAACAACGTCATCTACTCGGCCGAAGCCGCTATCGGGCCCAACGGCACCTGGCAGCATGTCGTTTGTGTTTATGACCAGTCCAACCCGGCGTCTGCGGCAATGTCCATCTATGTGAATGGCGAACTTTCCGGCACTGGCTCGGGTCGTCCGGCGAGTTTGGGAGGATTACAGCCTTCCTCATCTCCCGTTTCCATCGGATCCAAGCGGTTGGGCAATGCTCCCGCCTACAATGGCACTTTCAACGGCACATTGGATGAGGTGGCCATTTACAGCACGATCTTGGACGCGGCGACGGTCCAGGCGCATTACGGTTCAGCCTATGGGCCGAGCACGCCGCCCCAAATCAGTGTGCAGCCCAAGCCCGTAACCACTTACGCCACGCTCAAGGCCACGTTCACCGTAGCCGCATTCGGCACGGTGCCGCTTACTTATCAGTGGCGCAAGGACGGTCTGGACATTGGTGGTGCCAATAGCGCCTTCTACGCGATCAACAACCTGACCTCCGGGGACGAAGGCCGCTATACCGTGGTGGTTGAGAATGCGCTGGGCCGCCAGACCAGCGCACCCCCGGCCACCCTGACGGTGCTCGCCGCCCCGACTAGTGCGGTGGCGGTTCCGGGCATGGTCCTGCATCTGCCGTTTGACAACAACCTGTTGGATTCCTCGGGACGCGGAAACCACGGCGTCGCGATCAATCGAACTGACACGTTAAGCAGCAACGTCGTGGCGGCTGTCTTCAACCCGGGCAAGGTGGGTCAGTCGCTCCACTTCGAGTCTGACTTCGGACGTCCAGGCGCTGCGGGAGAAACCACTGCGACCAACACAAGTTACGTCACGTTGGGCGTCCGTCCCGACCTCCAATTCGGTCAGGACACGGACTTCACCGTCGCCTTCTGGGTCAAGTTGCCACTTAATTTCACCGGCGGTGACCTGCCGTTCTTCACCAGCACGGCCGGCTCGCTCGGCGGTCAGGGCTTTGTCTTCTCCCCGGCCTATGGTTACGGCAACGGCAGCGGTGCGAATCCCGACACGCCCCCGCTTAATTATGGCGGCTGGGGGATGTCGCTCTACGACGCCGGCTCGGACAACGGGGCCCGCATCTACGGCGACCTCGGCAGCATCAACGACGGCGAGTGGCATCACTTGGTGTTCGTCTTCGAGCGCAACTCCCAAGTGGTGACCTACCTCGATGGTTCCGTGGCCAAAGCCTACAAGATCTCCGGCACCACGACGGCGGCAGCCAAGACCATTGATACGGGCCTCCCGGTCACCATCGGCCAGGATCCGACCGGTCTCTACGCGGAAACAGGCTCGGGCGACATTGATGACATCGGCGTGTGGCGGCGGGCCATCACGTCCCTCGAGGCCGCCTCGCTTTACGTCGCGGGGGCCAATAACCTGAGCTTCATCGGCCTCACCCTGACCATCGAGCGGGTTGGCAACGACATCAAGTTGACCTGGGATGCGGGTGTGCTCCAGCACGCCGATGACGTGGTCGGGCCGTACACCGACGTCCCGGGCGCAACGTCGCCTCGCGTGGTTTCACCGAACGAGGACCAGAAGTACTACCGGGTTAGGAATTAGAAGCCTCGGTCGAAACATCTGCAACCGGACGGCTGGAAGTTTGCTTCCAGCCGTCTTTGCCTTCATCCGGGCGCACCGGGGAAATCCTTCTTGCAACTAAGTCTCAATTAATTTAGTTTGTCGCCATGAACGAAGAGATGCCCGCGGTTGTGGCCAACGCAGAGTGTCCTCAGCCTTTTATCTGCCCGCTGAGCCACGTCCGCGCCGGCTCCGCCGTTCGCATCAAACAACTTACAGCTTCTCCGGAAGTGACGCATCGGCTTCGGGAAATGGGTTTTTGCGAGGAACAAAAGATCAAATTGCTGAGCCAGCAGACCAACATCATTTGCCAAGTCTGCAATGTTCGTTTGGGCATCAGCCCGCAATTGGCCGAGCAAATCCTGGTGCAGCCGCTCTCCGCGCAACAACGGGTGGCCTGACTTATGCCTGCCACAAGCCTGCCTTTGACCTCCCTGGCTGTGGGTGTCACCGCGACCGTCATGGAAATCAAAGTGCCCCCGGCCAATCGCCCGCGCCTGATGGAAATGGGCTTGCTGGTCGGAACGACCGTGGAACTGATCCGCTTTGCACCTTTGGGCGATCCCGTCGAAATCAAGGTGCGCGGCTACCATCTGACGTTGCGCAAGCACGAAGCCGAGCAAATCCTGGTTCGCTGCGAATCAGAGAATTGATCTTCCTTCGCTCACTTCAATGGCCGCTGTTTCCGACAACCTGCCCATGGCTGAAAAGCCCGCCGTGGCTTACGTGGCGCTGACGGGCAATCCCAATTGCGGAAAAACGACGCTGTTCAACGCGTTGACAGGGCTGCGGGCCAAGGTGGGCAACTACGCCGGCGTCACCGTCGAACGCAAGGAAGGACGATTGCTGGGAACCACCGCGAAGGCGCCGGTGATGATTCTTGATTTGCCGGGAACTTACAGCCTCAGCCCGCAATCGCTGGACGAGCAGATTTCGCGGGATGTCCTGTTTCACCGCCTGCCCGAGGTGCCCGCCCCGCGACTGGTGGTGGTGGTGGTCGATGCGTCCAATCTCGAGCGCAATCTTTACTACGCCACGCAAGTGCTTGATCTCGGTTACCCAACCCTGATCGCGCTCAATATGATCGATGTCGCCGCCAGCCAGGGGCAACAAATCGACGCCGGCAAACTGGCGGCGGCTTTGGGAGTCCCTGTTTTCCCCATCATTGCCAGCACCGGCCAAGGGGTCCCAGCCTTGCGCGACCACATCGTGCCCATGCTGCGTGAGACGGCCCAAGCGGCTCCCGGCGGCTCTTTTTGCGAGTGGCCCGGTGCTTGGGCAGAGGAAATCAACGGTCTCGCCGATCTGCTGACGAAATCAGCGCGGTCGCGGCATACTTCAGCTCGATCCGAGGCTTTGTTGATTTTGAGCGATGAACGAGTGCTGTTGAACGGAAGGTATTATGCCGAGGAGATTCGCCAAGCCGCCCTGGCCGCGCGGCAACGGCTCGAAACGCAGGGATACGATTGGCGCAGCAGGCCGATCGAAACCCGCTACGCGCGCGTCGCCGCCATCCAACAGGAAGTCCTGACCGCAGATCAAGCCCAGCAGGAAACCGTCAGCGACAAACTGGACCGCGTTCTCACCCATAAAATTTGGGGCATGCTGATCTTTGTGGCGATCATGGCGCTGATGTTCCAAAGCATTTTTAGCTTTGCCGAATATCCCATGAAAGGGCTGGAGCAAGGCGTGGCCTGGCTGGGCGACGGCGTGGGCCGGCTGATTCCACCGGGCGATTTGCACAGCCTGATGGTGGATGGCATCATTGCCGGCGTGGGGGCGGTGATCGTTTTCCTGCCGCAAATCTGTCTGTTGTTCCTGTTCATTGGCTTGTTGGAGGACACGGGTTACATGGCCCGGGCGGCGTTCCTGATGGACCGGGTCATGAGCAAAGTCGGGCTGCACGGCAAGAGCTTCATTCCCATGCTCAGCTCCTTTGCTTGCGCCATTCCGGGCATCATGGCCACGCGCACCATCGAAAGCCCCAAAGACCGGCTGGTGACGATTCTGGTGGCGCCGTTGATGAGTTGCTCGGCGCGTTTGCCTGTCTATACTTTGCTGATCGCAGCCTGCATTCCCGACCAGCCCGTGATGGGAGTCTTGACGCTGCCGGGCCTCACCATGCTGGCCATGTATTTGCTCGGCATCGTGGTCGCGCTGTTGATGGCGTGGCTGTTCAAGAAGACGCTGTTAAAAGGCGAAACGCCCTTGCTCATCATGGAGCTGCCTCCTTACAAACGGCCCGTGGTCAAGGTCGTCCTGCGTCACATGTGGGACCGCTCCCAGATCTTTCTCAAGCGGGCGGGGACGGTCATCCTTGGGATCAGCATTCTGCTCTGGTTCCTGGCCAGTTACCCTCGGAATAGTGACACGGAAAAGGAATTCGCCGCCCGGCGCGCGGCACTCATTTCCGCGTCTGCGTCAAATGCAACCACTCCTCTGGCGCTCGCTCCGGCCAGGGTCAGCCCACTGGAAGAATTGGACAAGCTGGAAGCGGGCGAGAAATTGCGGGCGAGCTTCGCCGGGCGCTTCGGCCAATGGATCGAACCGGTCATCGCGCCCCTGGGATTTGACTGGAAGATCGGCATTGGCATTGTGGCCTCGTTTGCGGCTCGCGAAGTTTTCGTCAGTACCATGTCCACGGTCTATAATGTGGGCCAAGCCGACGACTCGGACGAAAGCACGCGGACTTTGGCGCAGACACTGCGGACCCAAACCCGGCCGGATGGCACCCTGCTTTACACGCCGCTCATGGCCGTCACGTTGATGGTCTTTTATGTTTTCGCACTCCAATGCGCCAGCACCGTGGCCATTGTCCGGCGCGAAACCAACTCCTGGAAATGGCCATTGTTTCAGTGGGCTTACATGGGCGCGCTGGCGTGGGTGCTGGCGTTTCTCACTTACCACGGCGGACGATTATTGGGCTGGAATTAGCGGATGGCGATTGCACAAGCTTCCTGCCTGCACGTGAGGGGTAAGAGCCGCGCTGCCGGAAACCTATTTAAGGTCCAGATGCTTCACCTCGACCAACCGATGGCCGAGCATATCCACGGCGGCCGGAATGGCTTCGAGCACGAGGTAACCGATCAAAGGTTCATACTGACCGTCCGCAGGCTTCATCTCGACAAACATGACTTCGCCATGAACGCGTCGGAAGCCCTCCAACTCGATGGTGAACGGGCCGGCAACCTGCCCGGAGATGGTTTTCTGGTCAGCGGTTTCAACTGCCAGAGTGGCCGAACTGGCGGCTTGGCCGAGGCGATCCTTCCACGCCGACGGCAATACCATGTGCGACGCCCCCGTGTCCACCAGCGCGTCGCAACGAAGATTCTTGCTCGCGTCGAGGGGGTTGGTGATTTCAACGGATTTGATGATTCGCCCCATAACGTGCTTAATTCTACAGCCTTTCTCCATGCCACGCGAGCTGCGGCACGTTCACAGCACGATCTCCTCTTTCTCAAAGTCAAATTGGGCGACCTTCTTCTGCAAGTAACTCAGCATCGCCATGTTCAGCGCGGTTTGCACCTGGAACCCGAAGCCGACGTCGCTGACCGGTTTCTGCCGGGAGCGAACGCAATCGGTGAAGTTCTTCCAGTGCGAACGGGTCGTATCTGAGCGGCCGCCCTGGATGACGCGTTTCTCGCCCTGGCGCGGAATCAGCGTGTAGTTGTCCACGCCGGAAGACCAGTCGGTTTGCAGCACGATGGAGCCTTCATCGCCGCGGATGACCGGATCGGTTTGGTGTTCGTTGCTGAGGGTGCAGACCATCGTCACCGAAAGCTTCTGCGGGTAGTCGAGGCACATGTTGAAGGTGTCCGGCACCTCCCGGTCGTAGTTGTCGTATTTGAAAATGCCTCCCGAGGCCACCGCCAGCGATGGGAACTTCAAACCGAGGATGTTGACAAACGGCGTGAACACATGCGGGAAGAGATCGGTGCAGGGACCGCCGGCATAATCGAGGTACTTCCGCCAACTGAAATAACGATCCACCGTGAAGGGCACCTTCGGCGCATCCCCGAGAAACGCTTCCCAATCAAGATCAGGCCCCGGCTTGGCCGTGCGATCAGGAATGGGCATGCGCTCGCCCCAGTCACCGTACCGATAAAATCCGGCCTGCACATGCTGAACGCGGCCAATCGCGCCCCCTTGAACCAGGTCGGCGACCTTCTTCCATTCCGGGCTGGAGTTGGCCTGGTTGCCGATCTGGACGATGCGCTTCAGCCGCACGGTTTCCTGGTAGAACTTCTTGCTCAGATCAAACTGCGCCCAGTGGCCCATCGGTTTCTCGCAATAAACATCCTTGCCGGCATGGATGGCCTCCAGCGCTTGCGGCACGTGCAGGCGGTCCGGCGTGGCGATGCAGACCACGTCCACGCTCTTGTCTTCGAGCAATTCCTGGTGGCGCTTGTAGATCTTGGCTCCCGTTTGCCGGGCCGCTTCTTCACGGCGAAAGCCGTAAGTGTCGCTCACCGCTACGATCTGAAGCTGCTCCCCGGAGGCGATAAGTCCCTTGACGGTGTTGACGTGGCTCATGCCGCGTCCGCCGACGCCGATGAAGCCGACGCCCAAACGTTCGTTGGCTCCCTGGACATTGGTGCGCGAAACCATGGTGGTGGCTGCGACGCCGAGAAAGGCGGCGGATTGGGCGGTGGCACCGATAAACTTCCTGCGGGTCACGTTTTTTTGGTCCGGTGAATTGCGTTGTCTTTGGATTCTCATAGGCTCCTTATCTCGGACGGCGGCCTTTGGCACTTTGTTCACACGAAATGACGTTGTCCTGAACTACTACGCGTTCTCCTCCTGCAGCACCTTCGTCAGATACGTCAGCGATCGCTTCGCCTCCGGCTCCGTCCCGCACTCGACGGAGAGCACGCCCTTGTAGCCGGCCTCCTTCAATCGCTTCACGATCCGGTGCCAGTCGATTTCCCCGTCGCCGCAGGCGCAGCCGACCGCCGTGCCCGTCACCTTGCCGCGTTCGGCGTCGGCCTGCTGGCGCGAGATGTCCTTGGCATGGACGTGCACGACCTTGCCGATGACGGCTTCGAGCATCGCGTAAGGGTCTTCGCCGGAGAGGAACGTGTTGCCGCAATCGTAGTTCACGCGAATCCAGGGCGAGTCCACCAGTTCCAGAATGCGCGTGAGGCTCTTGATCTTTGCGGTGTAAGGTCCGTGCTGTTCGACGCCGAGGTACACGCCGTTTTCCGCGCAAGTCTCGGCGATGGCGCGGAGATTGATTTTCATGACGTCGTAGGCGTCCTGCTCGGTCATCCACTTCGGCGGGTACATGTCTTCGGTGATCTGGACGACGTTGACGCCGAGAGCCCGAGCGTAGCGGATGCCGCGCCGGGCGTAGAGCACGCCCCACTCCGGGTTGAGAAGGTCGGAGTGCGAGGAGAGGCCGCTGATCTTCACGCCCGCCTCGGCGCACAGGTCCTGAATCTGTTTCGGGTCGGTGTCCATGCTCGTCACGTGGCAGTAGCCGGCGTTGGAAAGCAAGCAGCGGCCCATGAGGAAGCACGGCTCGACCCACTTGTACCCCATCTGGCCGGCGGTCTTGAGGCCGTAAGCGAGGCTCTTGTCCGCGTGTCGGACGTATTCGAGGTTGACGCCGATCTTCATCCGGCCTTCGTCCGCGCGGCCTTGGGCAGGTTCGGCAGCTTGGACCGAAACTGTGCTGTCGGCGCCGAGGGCCGTGCCGAGCGCGCCGGCCGCGGCGACCGAGGTCTTGAGGAAATCCCTGCGGGGCATTTCGCCCGCGGGCGAATCATTGTGCTGCGTCGAATTCGGTGTCATGACAGTCCTCCGTCTTGTCGGAACAAGTGATAGGCAGTTGCTTTCTGGCGGCGGGATTGCCGGCCATCGCGTGCCAACTCAGCGTCCGGTGGTTCATGGACTGCCTTTAGCCCAAACGCCGCGTCCTGACAAGGCAAAACGAGAAAGAGAGCGCGCAGGGAGAACGCGCTTTACGAAGCGAGCCTTTGATGAAAGCATGAACGGCAAAAATATGATCTCCACACTGACAGCAGATTGCGTCTGGGGCGCGTATCTGGAGGAGCCGTGCCGGCGCGTTATCGAAATCGACGAGCGCGACTCGCTCTATGGACTGCATCTGGCCATCCAGGCGGCAGTGAACTTCGACAACGATCACCCCTTTGAGTTCTACGCCGCGCGCACGGTGCGCTCGCGCCCGCGCTTTTCCCTCGGCTCGGAAGCCGTCGAGATGGGTTTGGGCGGCATTTCGTCACATCTCGATAGGGATATGGCATGGCTGGCAGGCTTTGGATTCGACAAACCGCCTGCCCGGCATCTCGCGGCGTTACAATGGGCCGCCCGGCTGGCCAGGATGGATGATCCGCCGCTGTGCGAGATTTACCCTTTGCCCGAGCGGCTCAAGCTCTATTACTGGTTCGACTTCGGCGATGACTGGAAGTTTGAAATCAAGAAAGCGCGCCACCCAAAACCGCCGGAGCGGCGCGTCAAGTACCCGCGCGTCATCGAAAAGGTTGGCCCCAATCCGGTGCAATATCCGAACCTCGATGAGTAAAAGCTCTCTGAGGCCCGCCAGGCTTGCGCACGAATCCACATTAAATCGCATGAACGCCCAAGCCGATTCTCGGGATGCCGCCAACGCGCCGCTGACGCTGCGTCGCGCCGAGCGAGCGGAGGCGCCTGCTTTGCTGCGTTTGATTGTCGCGCTGGCGGAGTTTGAAAAGCTGCCGCCACCCGACGCGGACGCGCAGCGCCGGCTGATCGAGGACGGGTTTGGAGCGCGGCCCCGGTTTGAGGCCTGGCTGGCCTTCTGCGAGGGTGTTGGGGATCCGGTGGGCTACGCCTTTTTTTTCGAAATGTATTCTTCTTTTCTCGCCCGCCCGACGCTCTTTTTGGAGGATGTGTTCGTCCTGCCGGCCTACCGCCAGCGCGGCATCGGCGGCGCCCTCTTGCAGCAGTGCATTCGGATCGCTCACGAGCGCGGCTGCGGGCGCATGGAATGGGCCTGCCTGGACTGGAACACGAAGGCGCAGGAGGTGTACCAGAAACTGGGGGCCCGGCAGCTTTCTGAATGGTATTCCTATCGCCTGACGCGCGAGGGGATGGAAAAGGTCTTGTCCAAGCCGTGACGAGGAAAAGGAAATTGCTCGTCAGCCTGGCAGAAGAAGGCATCCTGCCGCAGGACACTGGAACGGCTGAAGACAGCTTTTGAGCAGCCAACATGAAAATAAACTGGTACGAAGACTTTTTTCACGGCGTGGCCAACGATCTTTGGCGCAAGTGCCTCAGCCCGGAACAGACCCGCGCCGAAGCGAACTTCCTGGAAAAGACGCTCGGCCCAAAATCGCGCTTGCTGGATGTGCCGTGCGGCAACGGGCGGCACTCGCTGGAACTGGCCAAACGCGGCTGTCGCGTGACCGGCGTGGACATCTCGGCGGAGTTTATTCAGGAAGCGGTCACCCATGCGGCGGCGGCTGGCATTAATGCCGAGTTTGTGCATGGCGACATGAAGCGCTTGGCCTGGGAATCCGAGTTCGACGGCGCTTTTTGTTTTGGCAACAGCTTTGGCTATCTTGAACAGGCCGACATGGCTGCTTTCGTAGCCGGCGTGGCCCGGGCCCTCAAGCCGGACGGGCATTTTGTCATCGAGACCGGGATGGCCGCCGAGTCCATTCTGCCGACGTTGAAAGAGCGTGAATGGTATCAGGTCGAGGACATTTTCTTTGCCATCGAAAACCGCTATCTGGCCGAGGTGAGCTGCCTGGAAACTGAGGGGACCTTTGTCCGGAATGGCCTCACGGAGAAGCGCACCTGGTGGCACTGGATTTACACCGTGGCGGAAATCCGGCGGATGCTTGGGCAGGCCGGCCTGGCCGTGGTGAATTTGTATCGTTCGCTCGATGAACAGCCGTTCAAGCTGGGCAGTCAGTGCCTCCTGGTTGTAGCACGGAAACAGAGCTGAAAGCCATTTCACTTCATCCCACAGCCTGTCATGAGACTCGACACCTATCTGGACGACACGGGCGGTTTTGGGCCTGGCTGCACATCGTCATCAAACTGAAATGATCACCAAACCACCAAAGGAAATCCTCTACTACGGGAAGGATGAGGCGTTGCCAAAGCAAACGCCGCTCCGGGCCGGCCCGCTCTCGCTCATTTATGAAGCGGGCGACTTGCGGTACATCAAATGGGGCGGCCGCGAAATCGTGCGCCGAATTTACGTCGCAGTGCGGGACCGAAACTGGGCCACGATCACGCCCCGGCTGTGCGACCAACATACGGAAATCCGGGAGGACTCCTTCCGCATCAGTTATGAAGTGGAGCACAAGCAAGGCGCCATCGATTTCCTGTGGAAAGGCGAAATCATTGGAGACGCGAGCGGCGCGATCACCTTTCAGATGGAGGGTGTGGCGCGTTCGACCTTCCTGCGCAACCGCATCGGCTTCTGCGTTTTGCATCCGGGCCAGGAATGCGCCGGCGCGCGTTGCCGGGTGGAACAGGTGGATGGTGCCGTGACGACAGGCCAGTTTCCCCGCTTCATTGCTCCACAGGCGCCTTCCAAAGACATGAAAGCCATTGCGCACGAGGTGGCGCCGGAAATGTGGGCGGAGCTTCGGTTCACCGGTGACGCTTTTGAAATGGAAGATCAGCGCAATTGGCTGGATGCCTCCTTCAAGACCTTTTGTACGCCTCTCCGGTTGCCGTTTCCGGTGGAAATTGCCGAAGGCACGAAAATCTCCCAGTCGGTGACGTTGCGCGTCCAGGGCCGGCCTGCGGCCGTTCCCAGCAGCGCGCACGGCGCCGACATCACATTTGAAATCAAACCATCCCCTGCCCTGGCGGTTCCCAAGATCGGCTTGGGTGTGGCCAGCCATGGACAGCCCCTTACCCCCAGGGAAGTGGAACGGCTCAAGGCCTTGCACCTGGCACATCTGCGGGTGGACTTGAAGTTATGGGAAACAGACTGCCCCATGACGTTGCGCCGTGCTGCGGCTGAAGCTTCGGCGCTGGGGATTGGACTGGAAGCAGCCGTGTTTGTGACGAACAACGCCGAGGCTGAGTTGAAGGGTTTGGCCGAATTGCTCGGCTCCGTTCAACCCCGTGTCTGCCGCTGGGCGATTTTTCACGTCGCAGAGAAATCCACGACGGAACCGTGGGTGAAACTGGCGCGGGAACATTTGCAGGCCTTTGACCCCAGCGCGAAGATCGGGTCCGGAACAAACGCCAATTTTACGGAGCTTAATCGAGGCCGTCCTCCCCTGCAGTGGCTGGACTTTGTCTGTTATTCCATCAACCCGCAGGTGCATGCGTTTGACAACAGCTCGTTGGTGGAAACGCTGGAGGGGCACGTGGCGGCCATCGAGAGCGCCCGGCAGTTCATCGGCGACCGGGCGCTGGCCATCACGCCCATCACCCTCAAACCTCGGTTCAATCCGGATGCCACCGGCCCCGAGCCGGAACCGCTGCCGGGAGAATTGCCGGCCCAGGTTGATGTGCGGCAGATGTCGTTGTTCGGCGCGGGCTGGACTTTGGGCAGCCTCAAGCATGTGTCGGAATGCGGCGTGAGCAGCGTCACGTATTATGAAACGACCGGCTGGCGCGGCGTGATGGAAACCGAACTGGGCTCGCCATGCCCCGGCCAATTCCATTCCTTGCCCGGCTCGGTCTTCCCGCTCTTCCACGTGCTGGCCGACGTCGGTGAATTCGCCGGCGGTGAAGTTCTTGTGTCAAAATCCAGCGAGCCACTCAAGCTGCATGGCCTCGCCTTGCGCGCCGATCAGCGCCGCCGGGTGCTGCTGGCCAATGTGAGCGCTGAGCCGCAGGCGGTCATCGTGACGGAGTGCGGCACCCGAGCCGTGGTCAAGCATCTCAATGAAACCAACGCCGAAAAGGCCATGCAGTCTCCGGAAGAATTCCGCGCGGAGGCCGGGCAGGCTCAGGAGACGATTCATGGCCGGTTGAAGCTGCATCTGCTTCCCTACGCCTTGGTCCGGATTGATTCGGAGTGACAGCAGCATGGAATCACACGCGCTTTTGAGGGTGAATTCGCGTCGTGCTTGCGGCGACGCTTGCGCCGCCAGGAGGGAACACGGGTGGAAGAACAAGCGGGGCAGCATCCAACCGCGTTCTCATGAACGCGGCCACGAGAATTCTCGCAGGAGAACTGTCTGCAATGGTCTCGGTAAAGCCTTAGACCAGTCGGTTTGCGTTAGACCTTCGGCAATTCATAGCCTTTCCGCCGCGGCCGTTCCAACAGGCGTGCGGCCTCGGCATCGCCCAGGATCATTTCCTTGGCGGCATCCCAGCGCAAGCTTCGGCCCGCGAGATAGGAGATGTTGGCCAGGTGAGAGCAGACGGTTGCTTTGTGGCTCTGCTCCAGATCAAGCGGTGCTTTCTTCCGTGCTTTCACGCAATCGACGAACAACCGTTGCCAAGGGCCATCTTGCTCGCCCTTCTGTGGATCGGCGGCAGTGAAGTAAGGTGAAGCGCCCATTTTCTCGGCAATGGACTTGGGATTCGCTTCCTCATAAATCTCATAGCCGAACCGGTCTAAAACCAGGGTCGCTTGATTGCCGTGAAAGCAGATGCCGTGATGGTTGGGCCGGCTCTGGACGCTGTGGAAGGTGTTAAAACCGCGGTAGCTATACTGCATGACCCAACCCGGGAATTTCCACGAAGCTTCAATCGTGTCCGGTGTGTCCGCCAAGTCGTCCACGACCAGCTTTCCGCCCGTGCAAGCCACTTCGGTGGGTGAATAGGACTGCATCGCCCAGAGGATGATGTCGATATGGTGGATGGCCCAATTGGTCAGCATCCCGCCGCCGTAATCGAACCACCACGAGTTATCGAGCCGGCTGCGATTGAAGGGAACGTAGGGGGCCGGCCCGAGCCACTGGTCCCAATGGTAGCCGGGGGGCGGATCGGAGTCGGGTTGGCGGCCGACGCGCTGTTTCGTATTGTGATAATTCCAGCACTCGACCAGGGCGACTTTGCCCAGCCGGCCCGATTGGATGAGTTCGACCGCTTTCTGATAATGCGGACCGGCGCGCTGCTGTGTCCCCATCATCGTGAGCACGCCGTGTTTTTGCGCTGCATGCATCATGGCGCGGCCTTCGACGACCGTGTGGGAAAGCGGTTTCTCGACAAAAATGGCTTTGCCGGCCTGGCAGGCCTGCACAAAGGGAAGTCCATGCCAATGTTGCGTGGTCGCAATCACGACCGCGTCGATGTCATTGCGATCCAGAATGCGGCGGTACTCGAGGACGCGCTCCGGCTTTTGCGGGTTTGGGCCTTGGCCGAGCAACTCGACGGCTTGGTCCATGCGCGGCTCGAGCACATCGCAAACCACCGGCACTTCCACAGCCGGATGCGACTGGAACATCGGCATCAGTTGGCGCGCGCGTCCGCCGCAACCGATAAACCCAAGGCGCACACGCTCGCTGGCGGCGGCCTTGCCGGCCGGCGCAAGGAAAGGCCCGACCGCGGCGCCGGCGAGGGCGGTTGTTTTGATGAATTGGCGGCGATTGAGCTTGGTTTGCATAAGGCTTGGACGGTTCTTCTTCAGGGCAATGATGGCGAATCTAACTCAACTTTTTTGAAGGCAACAGAGGTTTTTGGCGGTTGGTCCGCTACCGGTGGAAGGCCGATGGCAGTTATCCTGTCATTATCCCATCTTTGCGCCCAGCCAAGCAATTTTGAATTTGATTCTGCCAGTGGGAAGGCTTACGGTTATGCACAGTGGGAGGACTAGATCGAGGGGCAAGGCTCCTGGTCAGCCCTCCTTGGCTAAATCATGTTAAATTCAAGCTTATGAAAACAGGAGGTTTCATCTTCTCTATCGCCGCCGTATTGTTGAGCGCCACCGCGCTCGCTCAGCAATCTGCCCACAACTCGCCGGCAGGCGTGGCTGACAACGGCTATCAAATCGCTGAACGGGGCAAAGACTTTGCCGTTTATCGTAAAGTCACTCGGCTCACCAATCAGGCGGGCGAGATCGTTTCCAAAACCAACGAGTTCACTCTGCTCGAAAACAACCTTCACTATTCTGACAATGGAGAATGGAAAGTGAGCGAAGACGTGATTGAAAGTTTTCCAGGCGGCGCCGTGGCCCGGCGCGGACCGGATAGAACCATCTTCAGCCCCGATCTGAATGCCGAAGCGGTGTTCGACACTCAGACCTCGGACGGGTTGAGATTGCGTGGCGGCGTGCGCGCCATTCAACTGACCGACCTGGCGACTGGTAAAAGCTCGGTTCTGGCCACGGTCAAGCCATCGGCTCCAGGGGAACTGCTGCCCCCAAATCGTGTGGTCTTTCGCTCCGGGTTTGAAGGTCTGGATGCGGATGTGCTCTATGTCTGGAAACACAACTTGTTCAGCCAGAACGTCATCCTGAACGAGCAACCCTCGCTTCCGGCAGAAATGGACCCGAAAACGACCGTGCTGGAAGTAGTGACCGAGTTTGTGGAAGCACCGGTTCCGGTGCTCAACGAGCAAGTCCGGAAACAGGAGGGCAAACCGGACACCGTGGATCACGTCACGATTGGCTTTGGCCAAATGTTGATCCTTCGGGGCCAAGCCTTTTCCGTGGCGGGTGGCAACGGTGTCAACTTGGGTGCCGCTAACCCGGCGGCCGAGCAAGGCGTGCCGGTTATAAAGCAATGGCACAAGCTGGATGACGGTCGCAAATTCCTCATTGAATTCGTTGGCTGGCAGGAGATTGCGCCGCTCCTCAAGGCCCTGCCGGCGGCTCAGAGGGCGGACAACGCCTCCGGCTCGCCGAGGCAGCTCGCCCAAGGGCGCGTGTGGCCAGAGAGGAGCGCGCCGACAAAGCGGCAACCGACGCAAGTGGCTGCCCTGCCGTACCAACCCAGGGGTTTTGTGATCGATTTTGAGACGCGCGGAGGATCGACCACCAGCCTGACTTTTGAGACTGGAA
>ERZ1292640.712-Hain-H43-02um-R1-712-length-27279-cov-8_pt1 | contig 27279 bp, 18 predicted proteins | sample MGYA00564404_ERZ1292640 | MGnify/ENA primary metagenome ERZ1292640 (study PRJEB36523, sample SAMEA6512636) | groundwater metagenome | collected 2019-01-08 | study: AquaDiva: Metagenomics assemblies of 32 groundwater samples | reverse complement strand
ACCTTGTTCGACACGAACTGCGGCGAGGCCATCTGCGCCTGCAGTTGCTGCGCGGTGTTGGACTTGAGCAGGTCGACCTCGGACTGCGGGAACGCCGGGTTGCGAACGACGTCGGCCAGCAGCGTCATCATCCGCGGCATCGATTCGGACAGGCCGCGCATCTGGAAGGTCGTGGAGTCCTGGCCGGCAAATCCCGAGAGCGAGGCGCCCATGGCGAAGACCTCGCGCTTGATCTGCTCGCTCGACCGGGTGGTCGTGCCTTCCTGCGCGGTATCGGCGACGAACTGCGCCAGGCCGGCCTTGCCGGCGGGATCGACGGCGAGGCCCGCGCGTACCGTGAGCATGGCCGAGATCTTGGGGACGGTCGCATAGCGAACGGCAATCACGTGCAGGCCGTTGGCCAGCGTGCGCTCGACGCGCGGCGGCGGCGCAAACGGCTTCTCGGGCCCCACTTCAGGTTTGGGCAGCGCCTGCGACCGGGCCGGCAGTGCCGAGGCCACGACCGCGGCAAGGACGAGGACGGCGACCGAGCGAAGTTGGCGGCGAATCATCGGGCACCTCCCGGCGCCGGCGCGGGACGGCTGTCAATTGACGTGCGGTTGGCGGGCACGAGCCACCGGGCGGCTGCGGCCTTCACGTCCTCCACGGTCACCTTCTCCAGCTCCGCCAGGATCGTGTTGATGCGCCCCGGGTCATCGTCAAACAGCGCGAACGCCGCCAGCAGGTTGGCGCGGCCGAAGCGCGGCATGCCACCACTTTCCATTTCATCGAGAAAGCCCGAACGAATGGTGGTCTTGGCCTGCTGCAGTTCCGCCGGGGTGATGCCCTGGTCGCGGACCTCGGCCAGCACACCTTCGATGGCCGCCAGCACTTGTTCCGCCGTCTTGTCGTTCAGGTAATCGACGCGCATCGTGTAGAGCATCGGCCCCTTCATGTCGAAATTGTTGCCCAGGAAGTTGAAGCCGCCCTGGGACGCCATGGCGAGACGGTCCTCGCGGACCAGCTTGCGATACATGCGCGCGCTGTCGTCGCTGTTGAGCAGCGGGTCGAGCACGCTCAGCGCGAAAAAGTCCTTCGACATGCGGGCCGGCAGGTGCCAGGCCGCGGCCATCGCCGGCGTGCGCGCCAGCTTGTCTTCGCGCACGAAATGCCTGGTCGCCGTCTGCGGCGGCTCCGACACGTCGACGGGCGGCGGCAGCGGCTGACGCGCAATCGAGCCGAAATGCTTCTCGGCCAGGCGCTTGACCTCGGCCGCGGTCGTGTCGCCAACCACCACCAGCACGGCGTTGTTAGGGGCGTAGTAGGTCTTGAAGAAGCTGCGCACATCATCGAGCGTCGCGGCTTCGAGTTCCTTCAGATCACCGTAGAAGTTGTGGGCGTTGTGCCAGTTGGCATTGGCCCGTTCCCAGATCTCGATCCACTCGAAACCGCCGTGCGGCTGGTTGAGGACGTTGACCCGCACTTCTTCACTGACCACGTTCTGCTGGTTCTTCAGGTTCTCGGCGCTGACGTCGAGCGACCGCATGCGGTCGGCCTCGAGCCAGATGGCGCGCTCGAGCGCGTTGGCCGGCAGCGCCTGGAAGTAATTGGTGTAGTCGAAACGGGTCGAGCCGTTGACGACGCCGCCTGCCTCCTGCATGAGGCTGACGTGCTCCATCTTCTTCACCTGCGCCGAGCCCTGGAACATCATGTGCTCGAAGAGGTGCGCAAAACCCGTGCGCCCCTTGGGCTCGACCCGGAAGCCGATGTTGTACATGACTTCCACGAGGGCCACCGGGGCGGCGTGGTCTTCGCTGACCACCACCTTCAGCCCATTCGGCAGCGTGAAGTAGTCGACCGGGACCTTGAACTCCTGCGCCGACACCGGCAGGGCAACCGTGACGAGGACAGCCGACAGTAACTGGACCATTCGTTTGGACATGCGGTTCACCTTGTTTCCCGAACAGATAGACGAGCGGAGGGCCCGGTCGGTTGCGTCGGGGCGGCCGGCCCCCGGACCAGCCATTCCATCACCGGCGCAGCCGCGATGGCGAGGCGGCGCGACCACGTGGCGGTGAAGTGGTCCTCATCCGTGTAGATCACGATTCCGTCGCGCGCGACGAAGCAGTCTTCCCGGTCGCACAGACGGTCGATGGGGTCCCACACGGTGACATGGTCCAGGCCGCCGGCAGCGGCGCGAATCGCCGACAGCGCCGCCGCGCGGCGCTCGTCCACCGCCGGCCGGGTCGCCCCGCAAGCCTGCTCGTGGCGCCGGGCGAGGCATTCGGGGACGGGATACGACATCTCCGGCGTCGGCGCCACGATCATCGCCGACAGGCCAAGCTGCTTCAACCCTTCGAGCGTGTCGCGCAGTGACCGCTCCAGTGTCTGTGCCGATCCGGCCCGGTCATGGGGCCAGACGCCGAGGTTGGGCTTCTGATCCATCGTGGCCTCGTCAATCCTGGTCAGCGCGCGCGCGAACGTCTCTTTCGGATTGGGCGCGGGAACGTTCAGGTACAGCGTCCACCTGGCGTTCAGGATGACACCGCGCAGACCGGCCGCCCGGCGCTCGACCAGCTCGGTCATGATCGCCTTGTTGAACTTGACGCACTCCAGGTCGACCCGGCCCTGGGCCGCCGTCGTGGCATTCAGCAGCGGCGGGCAACCGCTGCGCGTTCGCTGCAGTGCCTTCAATTGGAGCGGGCGTAGCGCCTCGCCGACCATCGGCATCAGGTGACTGGCGTGCGAGTCGCCCCAGAGGATGACGCCAATGGGCGCGCCCGGCGCGCCGTCCGTGCAGACCGCATCCGGCGGGAAGCCTTGAAACCGGCCGGCAGGATTGCAGGTCACTTGTAGCGGCGGTTTGTCGGCCGCCGCGGCGGCGAGCCGGCCCGACGCGTCAGGATTCGCGGCAATGACCGCGGCTTGCGCCGCGACGAACCCCGCGAAGCACAAGCCGGCGCCGAAGGCGAAGGTCCAGCGCCGCTGCGTGAGGAACGCGAAGCGAATGGTACGCACGGGCGTCTCGATGTAGCGATACGACAGGTAGGCCAGCCCGAACGCAATCGCACACACCAGCAAGTCCATCGGGAGCGAGCGTTCGCCCAGGAAGTACAGCCGGCGCATGGCGAGCAGTGGCCAATGCCAGAGGTACCACGAATACGAGAGCAGCCCCACGAACACCATGGGCCGGGCCGCCAGCAGGGGCCGGGGATCGCCCGGGGCCGCGCCCTCGAAACTGGCGATCACGAGGGCCGTCGACAGCACCGGCAGCGCCGCTGCCACACCGGGAAACGCGGTCGTGGCGCTGAACAACATGGCGGAGGCGATGATGCCGGCCACGCCGGCCAGGCGCATCACCATGCACACCGGCTGTCCGAGCGACTGAAACCGGCCCGCGCACACCACGAGCAGACCACCGGTGGCCAGTTCCCACGCCCGCGAAGGCATCAGGTAGAAGGCGGCCAGCGGCTGGTTGGCGGTGCTCCACACGCTGAACGCGAACGACGCCACCAGGACGACGGCAAAGAAGGTGGTCGCAGCGGCCACCACGCTCCCCTTGAATCGGCGGGCGCCGGCGACCAGCGCGGTCAGGACCAGCGGCCACACCATATAGAACTGCTCTTCGATGGCAAGCGACCACGTGTGGAGCAGCGGCAGCAGTTCGAGCTGTGGCGCGAAGTAGCTGTCGGCCTGGTTCCAGAAGAAGAAGTTGGAGTAGAAGAACAGCGCCGCCACGCCCGATGCCGATGCCAGCGCCGTCTGCTCGCTGGTGAAGCTCACAAGCGGCATGACCGCCATGGTGAACATGACAACGACGACGAGGGCGGGGAGAATTCGGCGGACGCGGCGGGCGTAGAAATCGCCGAGATCGATGCGGCCGTGCCGCCTCGCATCGTCGAGCAGCAACCGGCTGATCAGGAAACCCGAAATGACGAAGAAGACGTCGACGCCGACGAAACCGCCCGGAAAGGCGGGGACGCCGGCGTGGTAGGCGACGACGAGCCCGACGGCGACGGCACGCAAGCCGTCAATGCCCGGCCGGTAGGACGCCTGAGGGTGTGACGTCGCGGCGAGTCCCTAGGCTTCCTTGCCCTGCACCACTTCGACGGCCGAGTCGCCGCCGTACTGCTGGAACAGCGACAGCATGCCCGTGTAGAGGAAGCCGACCTGGAACAGCATCAGGAACGGGACCGTGCCGTAAATGCCGTTGGCGAGCGCGTAGAACAGGGTGGCGGTGAAGTAGAGGCCGAGAGCAAGCTCGATCATCGGCTGCACGGCCACCGACTGCCGGTACTTCTTTTGGCTCCACTCGTCGCCGTTGGCTTCAACCGCGTACTTCGGCGTGCGGACGAACTCGCTCGGCTTGTGGAACAGCGCCTCGAACACCGCGCGCGTGTTGTTGACGGCGAGGCCGATGCCAATCGACATCAGGAACGGCAGGTACTTCAGCCGCTCGGTCCAGGTCTGCGGATACAACTCGCGCTGGCAGACCATGTAGAAGTTGGCCACCGACGCGGTCGCCGCGAAGAACAGCGGGATGTCGATCAGCAGCATCTCGTACCAGCCCATGTTGTAGCGGATGACCATGGACGGCGCCATCAGCACCGAGAGCACGCACATCAACGGGTAGTTGAAGTTGGCCGAGAGGTGGAAGAACGCCTCGGCCTTCACCTTGAACGGCTGATCCGACTGCAGGATGCGCGGCATCAGCTTCATGAAGGTCTGGATCGAGCCCTTCGCCCAGCGATGCTGCTGCGACTTGAACGCGTTCATCTCCACCGGCAACTCGGCGGGGGCGACGTGATCCTGCACGAACACGAACTGCCAGCCCTTGAGCTGGGTGCGGTAGCTGAGGTCGAGGTCCTCGGTCAGGGTGTCGTGCTGCCAGCCGCCGCCGTCGGCAATCGCGACCTTGCGCCAGATGCCAGCGGTGCCGTTGAAGTTGAAGAAGCAGCCGCCGCGGTTGCGGCTGCCGTGCTCGAGCACGAAGTGCGCGTCGAGCAGCACGGCCTGGATCTTCGTCAGCAGCGAGTAGTCCTCGTTGATGTGGCCCCAGCGCGCCTGCACCAGCGCGACCTTGGGATCGGTGAAGTAGTGCACCGAGCGCAGCAGGAAGCCGGGCTGGGGAATGAAGTCGGCGTCGAAAATCGCGACGTACTCGCCGCGGCACACCTTCAGGCCCTCGTCGAGGGCGCCCGCCTTGTAGCCGGTGCGATCTTCGCGGTGGAGATACTTGATGTCGACGCCCTGCAGCGCATGGCGGCGGACGGCGAGTTCGGTGATCTGCCGCGTCTCGTCGGTGGAGTCATCCAGGACCTGGATTTCCAGCTTCTCGCGCGGGTAATCAATCTGGCACACCGCGTCGATCAGCCGATCGACGACGTACATTTCGTTGTAGAGCGGAAGCTGGATGGTGACAACCGGCAACTCGTCGAAGTTGGCCTTCGGAACCGGCTGCTCGTGCTTGTGCTTCATGTAGAGATACACCAGATAGTACCGGTGCCATCCGTACACGGCCAGGATCAGGAGGACGAAAAAATACGACGCGAGTATGAGTGTTTCGACTGCGGTCATCTATGATTGGGGTTTCTGCCCCGGATTCCAGTCAATCATTATACGAATCGAATTCCAGTAAAGTCAACAAAACACGGGCGATAGCGTCATGACACCGGCTGAACTGCGCACCATTCTGGAACAGGTTCGCGAGGGTCGAACCGACACCACCCAGGCTTACGGCCAGCTGATGGGGGCGTTTCGGGACCAACCCTTTGAGGACCTTGGGTTTGCGAAGGTCGACCACCATCGGTCGATGCGGCAGGGCTTTGCCGAAGTCGTCCTGGGCCTGGGCAAGTCCCCGGTCCAAATCGCGACAATTGCGGCTGAGATTGTCGGCCGCGGACATCCCCTCCTGGTGACCCGGGCCGAGCCGGCGGCCTGGCAGGCGGTCCAGGCAATGGTGCCCGAAGCCGAGTATCACGAGGCCGCCCGCGCCATCACCGTGAAGCGCGAGGTGCCACCGGGCGCCGGGACCATCGCGCTCTGTTCGGCCGGCACGTCCGACATCCCGGTCGCCGAAGAAGCGGCGGTCACCGCCGAACTGATGGGCAACACGGTGGATCGGCTCTACGACGTCGGCATTGCCGGCATCCATCGCATCCTGAAGCAGCGCGGCCGCCTCGAGTCGGCGCGGGTGATCATCGTCGTCGCCGGCATGGAAGGCGCCCTGCCCAGTGTCGTCGCCGGCATGGTCAGCGTGCCGGTAATCGCGGTGCCGACCAGTGTCGGCTACGGCGCCAGCTTCGGCGGCGTCGCCGCCCTGCTCGGCATGCTGAACTCATGTGCGAACGGCGTGTCGGTCGTCAACATCGACAACGGCTACGGCGCCGGCTGCATTGCTTCGATGATTAATCATCTTTAGGGCGGGTAGGGCTAGTAAGGCGGGTTAGGCTGGTGAAAACCAACCTGCCCCACCAGCCCTACCAGACTCACCAGTCATGCTAGCTACCCGCACGCTTGAATTCGATCGCATCGTCGACGCCGTGACGGCGCTCGCCCTGACGCCGCTCGGGACGGCGGCGCTCTCGGAACTCGAGCCGTCCACCGACCCCAAGATCGTGGCCGCCGCGCAGGAGGCGACCAGCGAGACGGTGCGCTTCCTGGAGAGGCACCCGCTGTTCCCGCTGCGCGCCGGCGAGAGCCTGCCCGACGCCCTGGCGTCGCTCGCGATCACCGGCCGGCCGCTCGAGCCGCTGCAGTTGCGGATGGTCGCCAACTTCGTCGACTCGGTGGATCAGGCGGGCGTCAGCGTGCGACGTGCCGGCGCCGGCTTCCCCATCCTCGGCAAGCTGGTGGCCCACGTCGCCTCGTTCAAGGACGAAGTCGGCGCGGTGCGGCACGCGATCGATCCGGGCGGCGACGTCCTCGACCACGCGAGCCCAGAGCTGCGGCGCATTCGCAACGAGCTGCGCCAGAAACGGCAGAAGCTGCGCGGCACGCTGGAGCAGTTCACCCGCGGCAGTTCGGCAAAGTACCTCCAGGACGAGGTCGTCACCGAACGCAACGGCCGCTTCGTGTTGATGGTGCGGGCCGAACACCGCGGCAACGTGCCGGGCATCGTGCACGGCAGTTCCACCACCGGCGCCACCCTGTTCATGGAGCCGGCGGCCACCGTCGAGATCAACAACGACATCGTCGAACTCGAGGATCGCGAGCGGGAGGAGATCTTCCGCGTCCTGCTCGAGCTCACCGACCGCTTCCGCAGCCGGCCCGACGACCTCGCGGTCATCCAGGACGTGGCGCGCGGTCTCGACACGCTGCAGGCGAAGGCGCGCTACAGCGCGAAGGTGAACGGCATCGAACCGGCGTTCACGGCCGACACCAGCCTGGAGCTGAAGGGCGCGCGGCATCCCATGCTCGAGCGGGCCGTGCCGGTGGACGTGCTGCTCGATCCGCCCAACCGCGTGCTGTTGATCACCGGCCCGAACACCGGCGGCAAGACCGTGGCGCTGAAGACCACCGGGCTGTTCGCGCTGATGGCGCAATCGGGCCTGCACCTGCCGGCGGCCGAGGCGCGGCTGCCGGTGTTCCGGTCGGTGTTCGCCGACATCGGCGACGAGCAGTCGATCGAAAACAGCCTCAGCACGTTCTCGTCGCACATCACCAACCTGGTGTCGATGGAGCGCGAGATGCAGTTGCCGGCATTGATCCTGCTCGACGAAGTGGGTACGGGCACCGACCCGAACGAGGGCGGCGCCCTGGCCACCGCCATCGTGCAGCACTTCCGGCAGCGCGGCGCGCTGGTGATGGCGACCACGCACTTCGATTCGGTCAAGACGTGGGGGATCGGCACCGAGGGCGTGGCGGTGGCGGCGTTCGCGTTCGATCCACAGAACTTCGCGCCGACCTATCGCCTGATCTACGGCGCGCCCGGCCGCAGCCTGGCCATCGAGATGGCGCAGCGCCTCGGCATGCCGCAGGCGGTGATCGCGGCCGCGCGCGGCTATCTGAGCGACGACCAGAAGCGGCTGCAGGCCCACCTGTCGCGCCTCGACGCGCAGGCGCGGTCACTCGAGGCCGACCGCACCCGGCTGGAGCGCGACAAGCGCGCGTTCAACGAGACCAACGCCGCGCTGTCGCAGCGTGAGCGGTCGCTGGCCGAGCGCGAAGAGGTGTTCAAGAGGCGCCTGAACGAGCGGTTGGACGAGCGCCTGCGCCAAGCCCGCCGCGACGTCGACGCGGTGATCGATCAGTTGAAGGAGAAGTCGGAGGCGCTGGCCGAGAAGGCGTCATTGCGGGCAGCGATCAACACCGGTGAATCGGGCGCGGCGAAGGCAGAGGCGCGCGCCGAGATCGATCGCATTGTCGAGGGCCTGCGACACCCGTCAGGCAACCCTGAAGGGTTGCCTCCACAAGCCTCAAGTGGAGGCGACCGGTCGCCTGAGATCGGCGCCAGGGTCTCACTCGGCATGGGTCTCGAAGGCACCATCGTGGCGATCGACGGCAACCAGGCCGAGGTCGATGTCCGCGGCAAGCGCATGCGGGCCAAGCTGAAGGACATCCGCGTCATCAGCGGTGCCGGTGGAAGCAACCCCGCAGGTGGAGGCAACCCTTCAGGGTTGCCTGACAAGGGACGAGTCCGCGTCAACGTCGACCTGAGGCCGCGCGAGGGCATGCTGAGCGAGCTGAAGGTGATTGGGATGACGGTGGACGAGGCGATCGATCGCGTGTCGCGCTTCCTCGACGACGCCATGGTCACCGACGTCTCGCAGGTGCGCATTGTCCACGGCCACGGCACCGGCGCGCTGCGCAAGGGCCTGCAGGCGTTCCTGAAGACGCATCCGCTGGTCGAGAAGCACTACCCCGCCCCGGATAACCAGGGCGGCGGCGGCGCCACGATCGTCGAACTCAAGGACTGACCCCGGTGGCTCCAGTCAGCCAGGTGGATCCCATCGCACCACCATTCGCACGATGAGGCGCGGCCCTTGTCGGCTGCGCCTCATCAGAATCGGCAAGGCTACAGTTTCTGCCAGACCACGATCCTCATCCTGATTTTGCGGTGGCGCTTGTCGTCGTCATCATCGATGCGCCCGTCCGCGAGCGTGCCGAGCCGGCGGTAGCCTGCCGGAGCCGGCATGCCCTCGGGCATCAGGAGCAGTGAGCCCGCGACAGGTGTGCCTGCCGGCCCCTCCGGTCCTGCGTCACCTTTGTCACCCTTCGGGCCCTGAGGACCAGTGGGCCCCTGAAGACCGTCAGTGCCCTGGGCGCCGGCGGGTCCTTGCAGCCCGGCTACCCCCGGCTGGCCTTCGGGTCCCTGCGGGCCCTGCGGTCCTTCCGGACCTTGAGGACCGACCGGGCCTTGCGGACCGGCGGACCCCGCCGGGCCTTGGGGTCCCGCCGGACCAGGAGTTCCGGCCGCCGACGGCAGCGCGACGAACACCGCGACGGAATCGGTCGCCGAACGCGCCAGCCCATCTGTGATCGCCACTTCGAAGGTATGGACACCGACTGGAAGGCTCATCGCCACCGTGTGAGCAGTGGCGCCGGCGATCGGCACGCCGGCGAGCGTCCAACTGTATGACACCTGCTGTGGCGCATTAGTCGTGGCCGCCGACAAGGTCACGGTCGCGCGGCCGTAGGCGTCGGCGGTGACTTGAATGTCCGCGCCGGCGTCGACCGTCGGCGATGGGGGCTGTGGACCAATCAGGATCGCGCTCGTCGAAATGCCGCCGCCTGTCGTTCCACCGGCGACGAGCGCCATGCCGGTTGGGAGCGCGATCACCGGGAAACCGGCCGCCCGCGGGTCGCCGGTGAGGGCGAACTGGCGGAAGGAGCCGTCCTCGAACACCTCGGCCGTACTCGGGCTGTCGGTCCCGCCAACGATGAGTATCCGTCCGTCCGCGAGTCTCGTCGCGCCGTGTGCGCGGCGCGCGGAATTCAGGGCCGGCCCCTGCGAGAAGCCCGAGGCCACATCGTAAATCAGCACAGTCGTGGGGTCGGGGTTCCCCAGGCCGCCGGCGACCAGAACCCGGCCATCCTCCATCAGGGTCGCGCTGAAGTTGGCCCGGGGCCCGCCCGGCATGATGCCGAGGGACGCAAAGGTGCCGGTCAGCGGATCGTAGATCTCGGCCGTCTCCACATAGGACCGTGTGTAACCGCCGAGCACGAGGACCCGGCCGTCGTTCAGTAATACGGCTTGGTGGGCCGCTCTGGCCTGCACCAGGGAGCCACTCGCCGTGAATGTGTCGGTGTGTGGGTCGAAGATCTCGGAGGTGGCAGAATACTGACCTGGGGCGGTACTGCCCCCCACGATGAGGACGCGGCCGTCATTGAGCCGCGTCGCGCTGTGGCCCAACCGCCCCACGATGAGCGAGGGGCCGGTCGCGAATGTGCGGGTGCCGGGATCGTACAAGTCCGCCGCGGTCGAGTGGCTGCCGCCCGCAAGCAGCACCCGTCCGTCGGCCAAGGTGACTGCGGTGAACCCGAAGCGGGCAAGAGATAACTGGGCAGTCAGCGGCTCAAAGACACCGTCGGCATAGATCTCAGCACTGGCGAAAGGGCTTGCGCCATTGTGGCCGCCAGCGATCAGGACGGATCCGTCCGCAAGCAGGGCCGCCGCATGGTGGGTTCGATAGCCGGCCAACGGGCCGGTCTGGAACACACCAATCGGCGACCCGGCCCACACGGCAACGGTAAGAACGAACAGGCCCAGCACAAGGCTGGTGGTAACCCGGATGGCGTTGTGTGTTGGGATCACGACAGGTCTCCTTCTACCGCGCGGCTCGGAAACCTTCTGATTGTGCGCCAACGTCCGGCACGTTGAGGCGATCCGGGCGGGGGCTGTCACCAAGCCGTCGACGGTCACATCTGAGCGACTTTCTGTTTCGCTCAACTCGTACTATACGGACCTGTTTGGGACCCGCACCAGTGCATGTACATGCACCCACCGGGCGCATGCTGATGTGCCCAACTGACGCGGCGAGATGCCTTGGTGTCGGTGGTTAGCGAACCGGCCGGGCCGTCGTCGGGCCGAGGGCAAGCGGCAGGTCGCTCGGCCGCGCCATCACCGCCCCGCCGAGACTGCCGATCAATCCGGCGATGAACGCGGCGACCGTGCCCACCTGCTGGTAGAACTGCGGCAACAGCAGCACGGGAACCGAGAGCTCTTCCGCCGCCTGCAGTCCGCCGATCGCACACAACATCGTGGTTGCGCCAAAGCCGACGATGCGAGCCAGGCGGTGATCGCCGCCGGCACTGATCACGCGGCCCGCGACGGCGCCGGCCAACAACGCCAGCAGCGGCGCCAGCACAGGCCATCGCGCCAGCCACGCCGGCACCCGTGAGAACACGTGCACGCCCTCGAAGCGCAGCAGCCAGTCGGTGACATTGACGATGAACACGACGTAGAAGCCGAGCATCAACAGCATGATCAGGCCGAGCATGGCGGGCTCGAGACCCGACAGGCCATGGGCGCGGACGGGCCGCGCCAACGCCACGCCGGCGGCGGCCATCACCTGGCGCCAGTACCAGGCGCGTGAGCGCCCCGCGGCAAACTCTTCCAGCAGATCACCGTGCAGCGCGTCGTTGGCGGGGTCGACCCACTCGAGCAGGGTCTGGGCGAGAGCGGGTGGGCGCCGCGACGTCATGCACGACCTCCTCGTAACTGCGGCAGGTTACGCCAAAGCGCGGTGAGGGCTTGCTGGGTATCTTTGGTGTGGGCCAGGCCCTTCGGCGTGACGCGGAACAGGCGTTTTGCGCGGCCGCCCCGTTCGGGCGTCGGGTCACCCAGGGTGGAGCCGACGAGGCCGCGCGACTCCATGCGGTCGAGCGCGGCGTAGATGGCGGCCAACTGCGCCGAGCGGCCTGCGGTTTCTTCCAGTTCACGCGCAATCCGCACGCCGTAGGCGTCATCCCCCACCCGCAGTATGGCCAGCAGGATCATCAACTCGAAGTCGGTCAGCAGGCGGCGAGCCATTTGTTTACATATTGTGAATTAACTCCTCCCGGGTGTCAAGCCGCGAGTCATCCGCAGAAAGAGAGGCCGCCCCGGACAATCCCGGGGCGGCAGCGGTGCCACGATCGTCGAGCTCACGGATTTATGCCGCCACGCCCGCGAGAGTTCACGGGACGATCGTCAGAATTTGCAGGTTCGAGAGTCCCGCCCCGGTGATGACCCGGATCCCCACGGGACCGAACAGCTTGAACAGCGTCTTCGGTACTGCCAGGGTGATCTCGGCATTCGTGACCGAGGTCACCGTGAAGTTGTATTGCCTGATGGCAACCGCTGCAGTGCCATTGCCGACAAGGAAGTTGTTTCCGTGGATCGTCAGCAGGAAGTCGGTGTTGTACTGCGCGGTGGTCGGCGTCATGCTCGTGATCACCGGCAGGGGCAGCGCGACCGGCGTTTCGTCGCACCAGTTCTCGCTGTTCAAGGTGATGGTCGTCTCGACGTCGGCGACGCCCTGAGTCGTGTACTTGAACCGGAACTTCTGCTGATTGCCCGTGTGCTTGCAGGCGTTGTAGGCAAACAGCAGCGTGAAGCGCTGACGGCACTCCAGTCCGCCTGGCACGAAGCTGGTTTCACGCGGGCAGTTTGCCTCGTTGTACTCTTCGAAGGCCTGCACCGGCGCGGCGCCGTTCAGCGTCTCCACGCCCAGCAGTTCGAGCTGATACGGATAACGCACGACAGTCGTCAACTCGACGAGGGCAAAATCGCCGACCTCGATCGGCGAGAGCTGTTTCGTGATGCCGGCCTGAAACCTGGGCACGACCGGACTTGCGTCGCCCGCCGGGCCTGCTGGACCCTGCGCACCCTGCGGACCTTGCGGTCCCGTCTCCCCCTGCGGACCTTCCGGGCCGGCGGGGCCCTGCGCACCGGCCGGACCAATCGCACCAGCCGGGCCGGTCGGCCCCTGGGGACCGACGGGACCCTGTGGACCCGTCGCCCCGGCGGCACCGGTGGCCCCGGCCGGACCGCTCGGACCCGTTGCGCCAACCGGCCCCTGTGGGCCCATCGGCCCCATCGGACCAACCGGGCCGGCGGCACCAATTGTGATGTCGATGGTCGCACCTGGCCCACGATCGTCTTCGCCACGCCCGTCATAGACGAACAAGCGATACGATCCCGCGGCCGGCAGCGGTGACGGCAGCGTCGCGACAATCAACGAATCGGTCGCACCGGGTGCGACGCTCAACTGCTGGAGCGATCCGTTCACGCCGCCGCCCATGAACACGCCCGGCAGCGGACTGCGCTGGCCGCGCGGGCGGAAGCCCCGCCCTTCGATGCGGACATTCGGCGGCGTAACACTCGCGGCCGTGATGATGACGCGGCCGCGACCTTGCGCGCCGGCCACCTGAACGGAAGCAAGCAATGCGACGACGACGCCGAGTGAGAACAAGCGTTTGCTCAACATGTGAACTCCTTAGAAACCTGGGCCCTTCGGGCCAACCGGACCTGCGGGACCAACGGGGCCGGTGGCGCCGGCAGGCCCCTGCGGTCCGGCAGGTCCCTGCGGGCCAACCGGGCCCACCGCGCCATCGGCACCCGGAGCACCGGCTGCGCCAGCCGGACCCTCGGGTCCGATCGAGCCGGTCGCACCAACCGCGCCGAGCAGTCCGACCGGGCCGATCGCACCCGCCGCTCCTCGTGAACCCACCAGACCCTGCGGCCCCGCAGCGCCCACCGCTCCGAGCGTCACGCTGAACAGATCCACCTCACTCCCGGTGTCAATCGGCAGGCGGTTCGAATCGAAGTTCTTCTTGAGTGACACCACCAACTGCCACGTGCCGGCCGGGACGTCGGCCAGCTTCACGCGCAGCGCCGAATCGCCGGCCTCGACAATTTCGAGGGGACGCATCAGGCCGCCGGGGGCGCCGAGGTACACCGATGGGCGCGGTGCTTTCTTGCCTCGTGGCGAGAACCCGGTCCCGAGAACCAGCAGCGTCGATGGCTGCGGCGGCGGTGCAAACGTGGGAATGACGCCGGTGATCATCACGCGATGATCGTCGGCACGGCCCGGCTGCGGGCTGGCAGCGACGCAGACGGCCAGGAGAGCCACGCGAGAGGCGAGAGAGTTGATTCGCACGGAGCGGAATATATGGGCGGCCGGGAATCCTCGCCAGTGCATGTACATGCACCCCGCGTGACGTGGCGAGGCTCATCCGCAGGTAGAATCCGTCGTGATGATCGGCCGGCTGTTCTTGATTGGCTGTCTGTTGACGCCACTGGCGGCGGAAGCTCAGGGCGGCTACATCGTCGATCGCTGGAGCATCGAGGATGGCCTGCCGAACAATGCGCTGGCCAGCGTCCTGCAAACCCGCGACGGCTATCTGTGGGTCGCGACGTGGGCCGGTACGGTTCGGTTCGATGGTGCGCGCTTCACGCCAGTACCCGTCGCCCTTCCCAACGTTCACGCGCGCGTGGTGTTCGAGGACTCGAGCGGCGCCGTGTGGATCGGCGTGGCCGGCTCGGGCCTGGTGCGGTGGCACGGCGGAGAACGGCGGGTCTATACGGCGGCCGACGGGCTGGCGGGGCACGACGTGCGGACGATCGTTGAGGATCAATCGGGTCGCATCTGGGCGGGTACCGAGAACGGCGTCACGGTAATTGGGCCGGATGGCGTCCGCGCGGTCGAGATCGACCGGACCCAAGCACAGGTCACGGCGATGGCGCGGTCGCGCAACGGGGATATCTGGATTGCCAGCACGGGCGGCCTGTGCCGGGTTCTCGCCGGCACGGCCAAGTGCGAAGCGTCGCCGGTGCCGGTGGCGGGCCGGGTCGACGCGGTGCTCGAGGGTCGTGACGGCCGGCTCTGGATCGGCACGCCGCAGGGCCTGCTCGTGAGCGGGCCTGAGCATAGCGGCTGCCGTCAGCGCTGCCTCGTGAGCGACGGCATCACGTCGCTGATTCAATCGCGCGCCGGCGACGTCTGGGTTGGGCTTGGCACGAGCGGCGTGGCGCGCATTCATGCCGGCGGCGTCGAACGGTTCGGCTCGGCCAACGGGGTTCCGGCCGGCACGGTCGTTGCCCTCGACGAAGACGCCGAGGGCAGCGTGTGGGTCGGCGTCTACTACGGCGGGCTGGCGCGCATCAAACCCAAGCGCGTGCTCACCTACTCGACTGCCAACGGCTTGCCGGCCGAGGCCGTCGGTTCGATCGTGCAAGATCGCAACGGCGCCATCTGGGCCGGGATGCAGTGCGGACCCGTCGCGGTGTTGCGGGACGGCCGGTTCGTACCGCAGTTCGCGGACCAATTGCGGGGCGCGTGCGCGTGGGTGCTGTGGCCAGCGCGCGACGGCACGCTGTGGATCGGCACTCGCGGCAACGGGCTGTACCGGACGAGCGGCGGGCAACTCGAGCACTTTGGCGTCGCCGAAGGCCTGTCCGACGACCACATTGCCGCGCTCTTCGAGGATCGCGACGGTACCCTCTGGATCGGCACCGAGCTCGGCGGCCTGCACCTGTTCCGCGACGGCCGGTTGTCGCGGGCCTATGGCGCTGCCGACGGCGTGGCCACCCCCTACCTGGCGAGCTTCGCGCAAGATCGCGACGGCCGGGTCTGGATCGGCTCGAACGCCAACGGGCTGTCGGTGTATGAGGGCGGCGCATTCCGGACGCTGGCGCCGGGTGACAGCCCGCCGACCCGGAACATCTCGGGCCTGCTGGTCGACAGCCGCGGCGACCTCTGGATTGGCAGCGCCGCCGACGGGTTGTTCCGGCGACGCAACGGGCGCTACGACGCGTTCGGCGTCGCGCAGGGCCTCGGCGATCGGCTGGTCGCGGTCATGATTGAGGACGCGCGAGGCGATTTCTGGATCGGCACGACGCGCGGGATTTCCCGTCTCGAACGCGACCGTATCGAGGCCGTCGCCGATGGGCGGGCGGCGTCGCTCGATCCGATCATCCTGGACCGCGCCGACGGCATGCGAAATCCCGAAGGGTCGGGCGGCGGTCTCGACCCGTCCGGCCTCCGCGATCGCCAGGGACGCCTCTGGTTTTCGACCATCGATGGTATTGCGGTGATCGATCCGGCGACGTTCACGACCAACCAGGTGGTGCCGGCGGCGATCGTCGAGGACGCCATGCTTGATGATCGGCCGGCGGTGCGGCAGCCGGACGGCAGCATCACGGTGCCCGCGGGCACGGCGGCCATCGAGTTGGCCTACACGGCGTTCAGCCTCATGGCACCGGCCAAGGTTCGCTTTCGCTATCGGCTGGCCGGCTTCGACAACGCCTGGCACGATGTCGGCCCGCGGCGGGTCGCGTACTACAGCCGGCTGCCGCCGGGACAATACACGCTCGAGGTGCTGGCCGCCAACAACGACGGCATGTGGAGCACGAGCCCGGCCACGGCGCGGCTGGTCGTGCTGCCGTTCTTCTGGGAACGGCCGGCGGTCCAGGCCGCTGGCCTCGGCCTGCTCCTGGTCACCACCGGCTTGATCGTGAACAACATCGCGCAACGGCGAAGCCGGAGACGGCTGGCCGACCTGGAGCGCGAGCGCGCGATCGAGCGCGAGCGTGAGCGCATTGCCCGCGACCTGCACGACGACCTCGGCTCGCGGCTCTCCCACATTGCCTTGCTGGCCGATGGTGAAGCGGCGCCGGCGCGCGTGTCGTCAGCGGCGCGCACCGCCGTCGAAACGCTCGACGAGCTGGTGTGGACGGTCAACTCGCGCCAGGACACGGTGGAGGGATTCGCCAACTACGCGGCGCGGTTTGCCGAGGAACACGTCTCCTCGGCGGGGATGCGGTTGCGGCTGCAGTTTGCCCCCGACCTCGACGCCTTCGAATTGCTGTCCGAAACGCGGCGTCACCTGTACCTGGCGTGCAAGGAAGCCATCAACAACGCCGTCAAGCACGCCCGGGCGACCGAGCTTCACATGGCGGTGGCCGTTGACGACCTGGGGTTGCGGCTCGAGGTGGCCGACAACGGCCGCGGCCTGGGTGCGGAGGGTGATCCCACTGGCAACGGCCTGACCAACATGCGCGAACGGATGGCGAGCGTCGGCGGGACGGTCGACATCGGCCCACGCCCGGAAGGCGGAGTGCGCGTGATCTTCCGGGTGCCGGTCACCAAACCGGCCCGCCAGTAGGGGCATGGCGGCGGCGGGCGCATGTTCATGCACCTTCCCCCAGGACGGTGGCGCGTACATAGTTTAAACAGCGATGGCTACTAGAGTGTGTATCGTCGAGGACGACCCTGAGTTGCGCGAGGCATTCGCTGCGCTGCTCGCCAACGCCGACGGCATCGACTTTGTCGGCAGCTACCCGAGCGGCGAGGACGCGCTGGCCGGGCTGCCGGCCCGTCCCCCCGATGCGGTGCTGATGGACATCAACCTGCCCGGCATGACCGGCATCGAGTGCACACGCCGGTTGAAGCAGGCGGCGCCGGCCATCCACGTCGTGATGCTGACGACCTTCGACGACCACGAACGGGTCTTCGAGTCGCTCAAGGCCGGCGCTTCGGGTTACGTGCTCAAGCGTTCGCCGCGCGAGGATATTGTCAGCGCAGTGCGCGAGGTGTGTGACGGCGGCGCGCCGATGTCGGGTGCCATCGCCCGCAAGGTGATCCAGTACTTCCGTCACCACCAGGCCGCGCCCGAGGTCGGCACGCTGACCGAGCGCGAACACGCGGTGCTCGAGGCACTCAGCGAAGGCCAGCAGTACAAGGAGATCGCCGATTCGCTGTCGATCTCGATCAATACCGTCCGCAAGTACATCCGCAGCATCTACGAAAAGCTCCACGTCAACACCCGCGCCGAAGCCGTCCGCAAGCTCGGCCGCGTCTAGCAGCCCGGCGAGGAACAAACCGCCGCCGATTACTCGTCCTAGCCCTGATATGGGATCCCTGCTCGGCGACCTGAAGATGTCGGTGCGTCAACTGCTCAAGGCGCCCGGGTTCACAGCGGCGGCAGTAATCGTGCTTTCGCTCGGCATCGGCTTGAACGCGGCCATGTTCAGCCTCGTGTATGCCTTCGGGTTCATGGGCCGCGCGTTCGCCGAGCCCGACCGCGTGGTGCAGCTCTACTCGAGCCAGGTCAGGCAGGTCGACTCGTACCGCGCCTTCTCGTACCCGGCCTACCGCGAGATCGCGGCGCCAGGCGGCCCCTTCTCCGGGGTGCTGGCCCACACCCAGACGATGGTGGGCTTGAACGAAGCAGGCGTGTCGCGCCGCTCGTTTGGCAGCCTGGTGAGCCGCAACTACTTCGACCTGCTCGGCGTTCCGGTGGTCCAGGGCCGTGGCTTCACCGACGAAGAGGATCGTCCCGGCCAGGACATCCCCGTGGTCGTGGTGACCTACGCGTACTGGCAGCGCACGGGCTTCAAGCCGGATCTCGTCGGCTCCACCATCCTGGTCAACGGGCGCGCGTTCACGGTGATCGGGATGACGCCACGCGGCTTCACCGGCACGCTGATGTTGTTCGGCCCCGAGCTGTTCTTTCCACTTGGCGTTTACGACACGCTCTCGGACGACTTCGAGGGCGCCGCCCTCCGCAGACTGTCGCGCGCCGAGGACGCCTCCCTGCGCAGTTTGTCCCGCGTGGACTCCTACAACCTGTTCCTGGTGGCGCGACTCGCCGAGGGCGTCAGCACCGATGCCGCCAGCACGCGCCTCGAAGCCGTGGGGCCGCAACTGGCCCGCGCCTTCCCCGCCGAATACGACGACACGCGCGTGACGCTCGGACCGCTGCCGCGCTTCGGCACGAACCTGATGCCAAGGGACGAGGGCATGCTTACCGTTCTCGGCGCGATGTTGCTGGGACTCACCGCGGCTGTCTTGCTCACGGTGTGCTTGAACCTCGCGGCCATGCTCATGGCGCGCGGCCGTGCCCGCCGCAAGGAGTTCGCCATTCGCCTTGCCCTGGGCGGCGGCCGCGGCCGCATCATCCGGCAACTCCTGACTGAAGGATTCCTGCTCGCGCTCGCAGGAGGAATTGGCGGAGTCGCGCTGGGCTTGTTTGCCACGACTTCGCTGGTCAGCGCGCTCGCGTCGTTCCTGCCGGTGTCAATCGTCCTGGAAAGCGCCCTCTCGCCTGCCCTGGTGGTTGCCACGCTGCTGTTCTGCGGGCTGGCCACCACGTGGTTCGCGCTGGGTCCGGCGCTCCGCTATTCGCGTGCGGATGTCATGACCGACCTCAAGCCGCAGGCTGGCGAGGACGTGACCGAACGGCGCCGCCGCTTCATGCCGCGCAATCCCCTGCAGGTGGCGCAGGTCGCCCTCTCGATCTCACTGTTGATTGCCGCCGGCATGTTCGTCCGCATGGTGCTCGGCGCGCTGACCGTTGACTTTGGCTTCCGCGCCGACGACACCGTGCTTGCCGAGGTGGATAGCCGCCTCGGCGGCTACTCGCCGACACAGTCACTGGATCTTTACGCCAACCTCGAGCGCCGGCTGGCGGCGTTGCCCAACGTCGAAACCGCCAGCATTGCCGCAATCATCCCGCTCGGTTTCTCTGAGATCAACGAACCGGTTCGGCGGGCCGGCATCAACGTGCCCGACGGCGTCCGCCCGCAGCGTCCGGAGGATGGGCAGTCGTTCTATGTGCCGTGGAATGCGGTGGGCGCGGGCTACTTCACGACGGTCGGTGTGCCCCTTCGCGAGGGCCGCGTCTTCACCGACGCCGAGGCGTATGGCCCGGTCGGCCGCCGCGTCGCCATCATCGACGACACGCTGGCCCGCAAGCTGTGGCCCGGTGGCCAGGCTCTCGGGCAGCAGGTCGACATCGTCGAAAGCGGGCCAGACGATAGCACCACACCGGTCGCGTACGACGTCGTGGGCATCGTCGGCTCGACTCATCGACAACTGTTCGAGGACGAACTGCGTGGCGCCATTTACGTGCCCTTCGCGCAGGGCGCGGTGAGTAACGCGCACTTTCACGTCAAACCGCGAGTCGCGCAAGCCGGCTCCACGGAACTGACCGACGCCGTGCGCCAGGAGATTCGTTCGGCCGCGCCGAGCCTGCCGCTCTTCAGCGCCAAGACGTTTGCCTCGCACATGTCATCGGCGCCGGAATACTGGACGCTGCGTATCATGGGCGGGTTGTTCGCGGCCTTTGGCGGGTTGGCGATGCTCGTCGCGCTCATCGGGATCTATGCGGTGATGAACTACGCCGTGGCCCGGCGCACGAGAGAGATTGGCATCCGCATGGCGGTGGGTGCGATGCCGTCCACGGTTAAACGGATGATCCTGACCGAGGGCCTCACCTTGACGATGCTGGGCGTGACCATCGGCCTAATCCTCGGCCTGGGCGTGGGCCGCATGATGGGCAGCATGTTCGTTGACCTGCCCGACTTCGACCCCATCACCTTCACGCTGGTGCCAATCGCGTTCGTGACCGCCGCCGGCATCGCCGCCTGGCTGCCCGCCCGGCGCGCGACGCGGGTGAACCCGGTCACCGCGCTCAGAAGCGAGTAACGGGCCTTGGCCGCGCCGCCGGGCGCCCGCCGCGCCGAAGCGCCATGCGCGGAGGCGGGGCCTGCCGCGCCGAAGCGCGATGCGCGGAAGCGGGGCCTGCCGCGCCGAGGCGCGATGCGCGGAGGCGGGCCGATCGCGGTAAGCTGACACCTGTAAGCCGAAGCTCACCGTGGCCCTCTTTCCCCAGACGTTCATCGACGAAGTGCGCGCGGCGGCCGACATTGTCGCCGTCGTGGGAGACTCCGTCTCGCTGCGAAAAGCCGGCGCCACCTACAAGGGCCTGTGCCCGTTCCACGGCGAGAAGACCCCGTCGTTCAACGTCAATCGCGACCGCGGCTTCTTCCACTGCTTCGGCTGCGGCGTGGGCGGCGACGTCTTCAAGTTCATCGAGCTGCAGGACAAGATTGGCTTCCAGGAGGCGGTGCGGACCCTCGCGCAACGCTTCGGGATTCCGATTCCGGAGATGGAGGCGACCGGCGAGCAGCGCGAGACCGCCGCCGAGCGCGAGGCGCTGGTCAAGATTCACGAGGTCGCGGTCGCGCACTTCCGCGAGCAACTGGCGTCGCCCGCCGGCGCGCGCATCCGCGAGTACCTGCTCAAGGAGCGCGGGCTCACGCCAGAGACCATCGACAAACTGCAGATCGGCTTCGCGCCCCAGGGCCGTGATGCCCTGCGGCAGCGGCTGCTCAAGCAGGGCTTCTCGCCGCTGCAGCTCGTGACCAGCGGACTGGTCAGCCGGCGCGACGATGGCAGCGAGGTGGACCGGTTCAGGAACCGGCTGATGATCCCGATTGCCCGCGACACCGGCACGGTAGTGGCGTTCGGTGGACGGGCGCTGGAGAAAAACCAGCAGCCGAAGTACCTGAACTCGCCCGAGACGCCGATCTACACGAAGAGCCGCACGCTCTACGGCCTCAACCTGACCAAGGGCGACCTGCGCAAGGTGCGCTACGCGATCATCGTCGAGGGCTACTTCGACTTCGCGCAGGTCTACCAGGCGGGCGGCTTCCCGGTGGTGGCGACCTGCGGCACGGCGTTGACGCCGCAGCAGGCGCAGATCCTGCATCGCTTCACGTCGAAGACGGTGCTTTGCTACGACCCTGACAGCGCCGGCCAGACGGCGGCCGAGCGCAGCTCGGAGCTGCTGGTTGCCGAGGGTTTCGTGGTCAACGTGATGACGCTGCCGGGCGGCGGCGACCCCGACACCTTCATCCAGAAGAACGGCGCCGAGGGCTTCCGCGAGCAGCTCAAGCACTCGCGGCCGTATCTCGAGTTCCTGCTCGATCGCGCGGCGGCCGAGCACGACCTGACGCGCGACGACAACCGGCGCGAGTTCCTGAAGCGCATGCTCGGCGTGGCCGCCCGCATCCCCGATCCGGCGGTCCGCGACCAGTTTGCCGACCGGCTGGCCCACAAGGCGAGGGTGACGGAAGACGTGGTTCGAGCCGAGATCAGGAAGGCGGCGGCCAACCGCAAGACGGAGCTGCCGGCCGAGCGGGTGCCGAGCCTGCAGGGCCATGTCCGGAAGGCTGAAAAGGGCCTGATCTGGAGCCTGGTGCACGATCCGGTCGGCACCATGCAATGGCTGGGGCAGCTGGAACCGGAAGACCTGAAAGGACTTAGCACGGCCAACATCCTGAGGACGGCGCAGGAACTCGAGGTGAGGCCGGAGGATGTGCCGAGTGCGCTGATGGAGCGTCTAAGTACGCAGGAGGCGGAATTGCTGGCCTCCGTGGCAGCCGAACCATCGGCTCCCGCCGTCCTTCCCGATTTGTGCGTTGTGGCCCTGAAGTACGTGCGGCTCGAACGCGAATTGGCCGACGTCCAAAGGGAACTCAACCGCTTGCAGAATATGGGGGATAGCGGTCCCGCGTCGATGGCGCTGCTGGCGAGAAAGACGCAAATGGTTCGCGCTCTCGAGGCGATGAAGCCGCCAAAGGAGCTACAATAGAGGGCTCCGCTCTCTGGAGGACCGCCCGAGCAGGGTTGTCCCTACACATCTGGTTTTGGGGGTCGCACGCGATATGGCCTTGGCGCTCGAAGAGAAATTCGATGAAGTCCGTCAGCTCATTGTCATCGGCAAGGAGAAGGGATACCTCCTGTACGACGAGGTCAATGACCTGCTGCCGGCCGACCTGACGGCCAATCCCGAAGACCTGGAAGAACTGCTCGCGGTGTTTGCCGCAGCCGGCATCGAGCTGGTGGACTCGGAAAAGGGCTACAAGCTCGAACGCGAAGGCATCGATCGCCACGAAGGCCCCGAGGGCGAAGGCCCCGAGCTGGACCTGACGCCCGGTTCGCTCGACAAGACCAACGACCCCGTCCGGATGTACCTGCGCGAGATGGGCACCGTGCCGCTGCTCACGCGCGAAGGCGAGGTCGAAATTGCCCGCCGCATCGAGCGCGGCAAGCTGTCGGTGATCAAGTCGATCTCGCGCATGCCCGCCATCACCAAGGCGGTGATCCGCATGGGCGACGCGCTGAAGGCCGGCGAGCGCACCATCCGCGAGCTGGTCATCTTCAACGACGAGGAAATCACCGACGATCGCATCGAGGAGCGCGCGCAGCAGTTCCTGAAGCAGGTCGAGGCCGTGCGCAAGGCGCGGCTGGTGGTCGAGAAGCACGACGAGAAGCTCGAAGCCATTCCGAAGGCCGACAAGAAGAAGTACCGCCGCCAGCGCTGGAAGCTGATGCGCGGGCAGGTCGAGACCTCGCGCTACATCCGCAAGATCGAGTTCACCGAGCCGGTCAAGCGCCGCCTGGTCGAGGAAGTGAAGGACATCGTCGAGCGCGTGTCGAAGCAGCAGCGCGAGCACGACAAGCTGAAGAAAGAGCTGAACCTCAAGGTCCGCAAGCCGAAGCTCAAGGACGAAGAGCGCAAGGCGATGACCAAGCGGATGAACGATCTCAAGGCCGAGATCAAGACGCGCACCGAGGACCTCGAGGAAAGCGTCGACCACCTGCGTCACACGCTCGAAGTGATCATGCGCGGCGAAGCGCAGGCCGAACAGGCGAAGAAGGAGCTGGTCGAAGCCAACCTGCGCCTGGTGGTCTCGATCGCCAAGAAGTACACCAACCGCGGGCTGCAGTTCCTCGACCTGATCCAGGAAGGCAACATCGGCCTGATGAAGGCGGTCGACAAGTTCGAGTACCGCCGCGGCTACAAGTTCTCGACCTACGCGACGTGGTGGATCCGCCAGGCGATCACCCGCGCGATTGCCGACCAGGCGCGGACCATCCGCATCCCGGTCCATATGATCGAGACCATCAACAAGCTGATCCGCACCTCGCGCGCGCTGGTGCAGGAGTTGGGGCGCGAACCCACCTCCGAGGAAATCGCCCGCCGCATGGACATCCCGGTCTCGAAGGTCCGCAAGGTCCTCAAGATCGCGCAGGAGCCGATCTCGCTCGAGACCCCGATCGGCGAAGAGGAAGATTCGCACCTCGGCGACTTCATCGAGGACCGCTCGGCGGTGTCGCCGTCGGAAGCGGTGATCAACCTCGACCTGAAGGAACAGACCGAGTCGGTGCTGAAGACGCTGACCCCACGCGAGGAAAAGGTCATCAAGATGCGCTTCGGCGTCGGCGATGGCAGCGAACACACGCTCGAAGAGGTCGGCCAGAACTTCGCCGTCACCCGCGAGCGCATCCGCCAGATCGAGGCCAAGGCGCTGCGCAAGCTGCGCCACCCGTCGCGATCGCGTAAACTACGCGCATTCCTCGAAGGCCGCTCCTAGAGGCGGCGGGCTTGCCCCGCCGAAGCGCGAAGCGCGTAGGCGGGCCCATAGCTCAGTTGGTTAGAGCGGCCGGCTCATAACTGGTTGGTCCCTGGTTCGAATCCAGGTGGGCCCACTTTTTTGTAAGGACTAATGCTTCCCGATCTTGAACGGCTGATTCAACTGCAAGAGATCGAAAGCAAGGCCGCAGTGGCCGCCAAGGCCGTCGCGGAAGCGCCCGGACGCATTGCTGCGCTCGACGCCCTCCTGCACGCCGCCACCACCGCGCTCGAGAACGCCAAACACGCCCTCGCCGAAAGCAAGACCCGCCGCGGCCTGATCGACAAGGACCTGGCCGCCGTCCAGCAGCGCCAGGGCAAGTACAAAGACCAGTTGATGCAGGTCAAGACCAACGACGAGTTCCGCGCGATGCAGCATCAGATCGAAGCGGCGGCGGTCGAGGTCGGCGTGCAGGAAGAGAAGATCCTAATCAACATGATGGAGGTGGACGAGATCAACGCCGCCATCAAGAAGGCCGAGGCCGCCCTCAAGGCGGCGCAGGCCAAGGTCGGCACCGAGCGGGCGGCGATTGAGGCCGACGTCAAGGTTCAGCAAGTCGTGGTCACCGAATGCGCCGCGGCGCGCACCGCGACGGTTGCCGGCCTGAACGACAAAGGCCTGGTCGACACCTTCGCGCGCATTGCCAAGGTACGCGGCACCGCCGTCGCCCGCGCGGAAGGCGAGCGTTGCACGGTGTGCCAGGTCCGACTGCGGCCGGCGGTGTTCGTCAACGTGCTGAAGAACGATCAGATCGTGCAGTGCGACAGCTGCAACCGCATCCTGTATTTCGTTTCTCCCGCCGCCGCACCCGCCCCACCAGCCCAAGAATGATTACCGCCTACTTCGACGGCGGCTCGCGGGGCAACCCTGGCCTCGCCGGGTGGGGCGCGTACCTCGTCAACGATGACGGCACCGTCCTCGCCGAGCTGAGCGGCGCCCTCGGCATTGCCACCAACAACGTCGCCGAGTACCACGGCCTGATCGCGGCCCTGCAGTGGGCGGCGGACCACGACCTCACCGCGCTCGCGGTGAAGGGCGACTCGCTGCTGCTGGTCGAGCAGATGCGCGGCAACTACAAGGTCAAGAACGAAGGCCTGAAGCCGCTGCACATGAAGGCCCGAATGCTGGTCATGCAGATCGGCAACGTCAGCTTCGCCCACGTCCCTCGCGAGAACAACAAGGACGCCGACCGGCTGTCCAACGTCGGCATGGACGCCAACGTCCGCGGGTAGCTCCAGCTCATCAATTGCATAATTGCTGGGATAAACGGCTGATTACGGCCTGAATCGGCTGTATACTGGCTGCATTCTGGCGGATACCTCCCAGGTCGATCGGGCCTACGCGAGCATCAAGGCCGGCATCATTGACGGGCGTTACCCGCCTGGGGCGCCGCTGTCGGAGCCGGTGTTGGCCGGCACGCACGGCATGTCCCGAACGCCAATCCGCGAGGGCCTGTCGCGCCTGTGGCAGGAGGGCTACCTGGATCGAATCCAGGGCCGCGGCTACTTCGTCGCCCGCGTCACCCTGCAGACCGTCCACGACAACTTCGACGTGCGCCGGCTGCTCGAAGGCGCGGCCGCGGCTCGAGCCGCCGAACGGGCGACGCCGGACGATGTCGCGCTGTTGCGTGAGCTGGCGGTGCTGCCGGCCGGGGATTACCGCGAGGTCGAGACGGTCAACGCGCAGTTTCACCTCGCGATCGCCCGCACGGCGCGCAATTCGCTCGCGACCGAGCTCATCGAGCGGTGCCTCGGGCAAATCGATCGCTTTCTCTCGCTCGGTGCGACGCCGGGGCAGTTCCAGTCCGGCGCCACCGAAGCGCACAAAGCCATTGTCGATGCCATCGCCCGCCACGACGCCTCGGCCGCGAAGGCGTTGATGGAAGACCACCTCGATTGTGGCAGCCAGCGCATGAACGAGGCGTTGCTGCGCGGCGAGATTTCCGGCGTCGGCGTGAAGTAGCTCGGTTTCAGTTGTTGTTGTTGGTTGTAGTTCCTGGAGGATTCGATGAAATCACGAATGTGGATTTGGCTGGCCGTGTTGTTGCTATCGGCAACGGCAGCGGCGGCCCAGCAAGGCACGTCTGAACTGCGCGGCCGGGTCGTCGACGACCAGGGCGCGGTTCTGCCCGGCGTCACCGTGACGCTGACCAACCAGGCGACCGGCATGTTCCGCGAGACGGTGTCCGGCGGCGACGGTTCGTTCATTGCCAGCGGCCTGGTGCCCGGCACCTATCGCGCCACCGCGGAGTTGCAGGGCTTCAAGAAGTTCGACCGCCAGGACCTGCGCCTCGAAGTCGGCAAGACCACCAGCATCGACGTCACGATGTCGGTGGGCGGCCTCGAGGAGACCGTCAACGTCACCGCCGTCTCACCGATCGTCGACCTGACCTCGAAGGAACTGGGCGGCAACATCACCAGCGACACGCTGGTCAAGCTGCCCAGCGTGAACGGCAACTTCATCGGCTTCGTCGGCCTGCTGCCCGGTATCGTGCCATCGGTCAGCACCGAATCGTTTGGCAGCGACTCGATCTCGGTGAACGGCCAGGACCCGCGCAACAACAACTACATGCTCGACGGCGGCAACAACAACGACGACGTGATCGGGCAGCGGGCGGGCACGCAGGCGCGCACGCCGATCGAGGCGATCCAGGAGTTCCAGGTCATCACCGGCCAGTACGACGCGCAGTACGGCCGCACCTCGGGCGCCGTCGTCAACGCCGTCACCAAGGCCGGCACCAACAGCTTCCGCGGCGTGGTGTTCGGGTTCCTCCAGGACACCAAGCTGACGTCGAACCACTTCTTCGCGAAGCAGAACAACCTGCCGAAGCCGGAAACCAAGTACGAGCGCTGGGGCGGCACCTACGGCGGCCCGATCGTGAAGAACAAGGTCCACTTCTTCGGCAGCCTGGAGCGCTTCTCGATCGACCGGCCGAACGCCATCAACATCCCGGCCCGGCCCGACCTCAACGGCACGCAGATGACGCGCGACCGCGTCTGGAACACGATCATCCGCGGCGATCACCAGGTCAACAACAACACCACCTACAGCGTGCGCTGGCTGCGCGAGGCGTCGCCCCAGGTCAACCAGATCATTGGCGCCGTCACCCC
>ERZ1292640.711-Hain-H43-02um-R1-711-length-27300-cov-6_pt1 | contig 27300 bp, 29 predicted proteins | sample MGYA00564404_ERZ1292640 | MGnify/ENA primary metagenome ERZ1292640 (study PRJEB36523, sample SAMEA6512636) | groundwater metagenome | collected 2019-01-08 | study: AquaDiva: Metagenomics assemblies of 32 groundwater samples | reverse complement strand
GGGCTAGCGCGGTGCAGATGGCTACAAGATTTGTTTGTACGCATGAATGTGATGTCGCTCATAGTTACAAGGAAGCGTATTTATCAGCTAAAAAGGAAGATATAGTTATTATTAAAAGCCCGGTAGGAATGCCGGGTAGGGTTATTAATAATGAATTTGTTAAAAAGATAGTCAGCGGCCAGCGTATTGATTTTGCTTGTCCTTATAAATGTTTGACTACCTGTGATAATAAAAAAGTTAATTATTGTATCGCTAACGCCCTGTTTAGTGCGGCCTCTGGGCAGATGGATAAAGGATTTGCTATGTGCGGTAGCAATGCCTATCGTATCAATAAGATTGTTTCGGTAAAAGAGCTTTTTACCGAGCTTGTAGAAGGGGCGCGTGCGTCATTAAAAAAGAAAGGAAAATAAATGAGTGAACAGTTCAAACATGATGATTTTTTACCTCAAGCACACGATGAGCAGAATGTGGTGGCTTTGATCAAGCAATTGCAAAAGCAGTTAGTCTTTTTGGAGAAAAAGATAGATATCTTGATCGAGAAGTCTGCGCAAAGGCCTTCCGGTGATAGGCCTTTTTCAAGGCCTTTTAGGTCTTTTGACCGCACGCCTCGTCCTTACGATAGAGCGCGTGGCGATGCTCCTGGCCGCCATTTCGAAAAACGCGGCGATTCTCGGGAAGGTAATTTTGCAAGACGTAACGACAGTCCAAGGGAAGGGTTTGATCCAAGAAAGAAGCCGTTTCCTTACAAGCGGAGAGACCGCGCGTAAACAACAAAACAGGTATTTACAAGGAGGAGACAAAATGGGTTTTCAAGGCCGATATGACAGGCAGCCGCAGGAAATGCATAAAGCAGTTTGTTCTGAGTGCAAGAAAGAGTGTGAAGTTCCTTTTAAGCCTAGTGGAACTCGTCCAATTTATTGCAAAGAGTGTTACTCAAAACGAAAAGATAGCGGCCGTTAAAAGAGGTGAATTCTGGGGACACAGTACTTAATTCTAATAGATAAGTATGATGTCCCCAGAATTATTTAGGAAAGATTAGATTGCATGAAGATCCTAAATAAGGAAATTTTAGCTGACAGCCAAGGAATAAGTATAGTAAAGATTACTCTCCTCTCGCCTGATATTGCTTCTAAGGCTAAAGCCGGGCAGTTTGTGGTGTTAATGGTAACAGAAGAAGGAGAGAGAATCCCGCTTACGATCGTAAATGCTGATATAAAGGAAGGCGCGATCGTGTTGATTACGCAGACGGCCGGATTTACCACAAAACAGCTGGCTAATGTCAAAAAAGGCGATACTCTTTATTCACTTGTCGGCCCGTTAGGCCACCCCACCGAGATAAAAAAATATGGCAAGGTAATATTAGTCGGAGGCGGCGTAGGTATTGCAGAAATTTATCCGGTTGCTAAGGCGATGAAAGCCGCCGGTAACTTTGTAACTACTATTATTGGTTCGCGCGCAAAAGAGCTTTTGATCCTTGAATCTGAGTTAAAACAGGTATCAGATGGATTAATTGTTATGACCGATGATGGCTCCTATGGCAGAAAAGGATTTGTTACCGAAGCGCTCAAAGAACTTCTTGAAAAAGAAAGTTATGATCAAGCTTATGCCGTAGGCCCTATTCCGATGATGCGGGCAGTTTCCGTAGTCACGAAAAATTTTTCTGTTCCAACCCTAGTATCACTAAATGCTTTGATGGTTGACGGAACCGGTATGTGTGGTTGCTGTAGGGTAACTGTAGCCGGGAAAGTCAAATTTAGCTGTGTTGACGGGCCGGAGTTTGAAGCCGGAGAAGTGGATTGGATTGAATTATTAAAGCGTAACAGTATATATTCCGATAAAGAAAAACATATTTGCCGTCTAAATAACTTATAATAAACTATGAAAAAGAAGCCCGTAAGCGTAAAAGGGCAAGATAAGAATTTAAGAGTCAAAAGTTTTGAAGAAGTGGTTTTAGGTTTTTCTGAAGCAGAAGTTTTAGAAGAAGCCTCGCGTTGTATTCAGTGTAAAGAAGCGAAATGTATTCCAGGTTGCCCTGTTGGAATTGATATTAAAACCTTCATTAAGCGCCTGACATTAAAAGATTATGCGGGTGCCTATTCCACTATCCGCGAAAAAAATAATTTTCCCTCTATTTGCGGCAGAGTCTGCCCCGCAGAATATCAATGCCGTCGCGCCTGTGTATTTACAAAAAAGGGAGAGCCTTTTGCTTCGCAAGATGCGATCAACATCCATTTTCTTGAAAGATTTGCCGGAGATTACGGCGCAAAAAATAAAATAATAGTTAAGGCTGATAGCAATAATAAATTATCAAAATTTAAAGTAGCGATTGTTGGCTCAGGCCCCGCTGGTTTATGTTGTGCCGGTGAGCTTGCGCGTGGAGGCGTGAAGGTAGTAGTTTTTGAAGGCCTGCATAAGACCGGTGGAGTCCTGCGTTATGGTATCCCTCCTTTCAGGCTCCCTAGAAACATTCTCGATTTTGAAATTGATTCTCTTAAAGAATTAGGGGTTGAAATCAGGCCCAATTATATTATTGGTAAAGCCAAAACCGTAGATGAACTTTTTGCAGAAGGTTATTCTGCTATTTTCTTAGGTTTGGGTGCAGGTATACCTTCTTTTATGGGGATACCCGGTGAAAATCTTTGTAATATTTATTCGGCAAATGAATTCTTAACCAGGGTAAATCTGATGTCGGCGCATAAATTTCCTGAATATCATACGCCGGTTAATATAGGTAAACATGTTGTTGTAATAGGCGGTGGTAATACTGCCATGGATGCGGCGCGTGTAGCTATCAGGCTGCAGAATATGAACGGTATTATTTCTGATACAACCATAGCGTATAGGCGCACTGAAATAGAAATGCCGGCGCGCAGGCTGGAAATTGAACATGCCAAAGAAGAAGGCGTTAAATTTCAGATGTTGGTAAAGCCGGAAGAATTTATCGGTGATGATAATGGTTTTGTCACTAAAATGCGGGCTTCTAGGTGTGAATTAGGAGAGCCTGATGCAAGCGGCAGGCGCAGGCCGGTTATTATACCCGGTAGTAATTTTGAGATTGATTGCGATATTGCAGTTGTGGCTGTTGGATTAGGAGCAAATAAAATACTTACTAGCGTTACGCCACGGATTGTTACAGATAAATATGGTGATGTGCAAGTCAATCCTGAGACTATGGAAACTTCTGTTAAAGGAGTTTTTGCCGGAGGTGATATCGTAGGAGGCGAAGGCACAGTTATAGAAGCGATGGGGATGGCAAAAAAGGCCGCCGTTTCAATTATTGATTATCTGTATTATCGGTGGCCTGATCCGTAATCAAAAAAGGCATTTTTTTAAAGAGTTGTTTACTAAATTTTTTGCAACGGTATAATAATATTATGCGTTATTTGGCGTTTTATAAAATCAGTTAGGGATGTTTAAAAAAACGTCGATTTTATTTTTAGTCTCCGCATTATTTTTTACGCAAAATATCGCCTATCCTTCCGATGTTTTTACTTTAGATCCTTTGATCAAAGAAGCTAGAAATAATAATCCTGATATTTTAGCCGCTAAGAAGCGTTGGGAGGCAGCTTTGGCGCGTATTCCGCTTTCGAAGTCTCTTGACGATCCAACTCTCGGTTTTACATTTGAGCGTATACCCCGTGGCACCTTGAAGTTAAACAAAACCATGCCGGATGACCGCATGCTCACTCTTTCTCAATTTTTGCCTTTATTCGGTAAATTGTCTTTAAAAGGAAAAATAGCAGTTATTGAATCACAGATGTTTGCGGCGGAATACAAAGCAAAGGAGTTGGAAGTTATTAGCCAGGTAAGCAATGCCTATTACGAGTTGTTTATGAATTATAAAGAGGGTGAATTAAACCAAGAGAGCCTAGATTTTTTAGAAGGGATTGCAAGGGTTGCAGAGGCAAAATACGTAGTGGGCGATATTTCCCAAGAAGAACTCTATAAAATACATTTAGAAATAGCCCGTTTAAATAATTCAGTACAAAACACAGAACAGGAGCGATCTTCTAAAGAAACCCGCCTGAACATATTATTAAACAGGGATTCCGAGAGCCCGTTAGGCATTCCGCAGCTTAGCGAAGAAGCGTCATTTAACGTCGATATCAAATCGCTATATCAATCGACAATTATGAATCAGCCGGAGTTGCTTATTTTTTCCTATGCTATAGAAAAAAACAAAAACGCTAAACTTTTGGCAAAAAAAAGTTTCTTCCCAGATTTGATGGCAAGCTTTGTGCAGCGCGGTATTGCCTCTGGTGCACTTGGCCCATGGGATATAATGTTATCTTTTAATATTCCGCTATGGTTTTGGGCTAAACAAAAATATCAGGTAAAAGAGGCCATAGCAAATTTAGAAGAAGCAGAGGCAACTTACAAAGCAATACAAAACAAAACTTTTGCGGAAGTTAAAGATCTTGCCGTAAAAATCGGGATTTCCAAGAATAAGATCAAATTATATAAAACAAGCCTAATACCGATATTAGAAAGCTCTATCGAGTCTTCTTTGTCTGCATTCGGTTCCGGCAGAGGAGATTTTATGATGCTTTTGGATAGCAAGCGGATGCTTGTTGAAACCAAAATGAATTATTATAAGGCGCTGGTTGAGTATAATATGGATTTAGCGGATTTAGAACGTCAAGTAGGCGGTAATTTAAGAGGAGTGAAAAATGAAAAATAAAAGAATCATAATTGTTGTTATGTTTTTGTGCTCGTGTTTGTTTTTTACGCATGAGATATATACCCAGGATAAAAATAAAGCGCGTAAGATCATCTACTATCGCAACCCCATGGATCCTGCGGTTACATCCCCTACTTTCATGAAAGATTCTATGGGCATGGATTATATCCCGGTTTATGCAGATGAAGAGAATGCGGATGTGGAGGCAAAAAAAGGGCCAACTGTCAAGATAGAGGAGAGCCAGTTAAAGTTGATCGGCCTGAAAACAGAGCCAGTTGCGCCTATAGCTTTAATGCGCATGATCCGAACCGTCGCCAAGATTGCTTATGATCCGGAATTGTATAATGCTGAAGCCGAGTTTATACAGGCCGTTAAGTTAAAAGATGTTCTCAAGCCCGGATCCCAAGATGCTATCAAGCAAGCTGAAGCGTTGGTTTTGGCAGTAGAATTGAAGTTGAAATTACTTGGCTTAAGTGATCAGCAAATAGAAGAGCTAAGGAGTAAAACGGAACCCGACAAAAGTTTAATTATTTCTGATTCAAGCACTCCGTATTCTTGGGCCTATATTACTATATACGAAAATGATTTGAGAGAAGTAAAGATAGGCGATCATGTGATTTTGAAGGTAGCGGTTTTTCCTGATGAAGAGTTTAGCGGCCAGATTATTGCTCTTGCTCCGGTGCTTGATGCCGATACCAGAAGCGTGCGCGCCAGGGTAAAGGTAGATAACCCGCAAGCTAAGCTTAAGCCGAATATGTTTTTAGATGCATTTATTCATGTTGATCTAGGAGAAAAGCTCGCTCTTCCCAAAGAGGCAGTTTTAGATACAGGAATAAAAAAGATTGCCTATGTAGATTTGGGTAATGGTGAATTTGCTGCAAGGCAAGTAGAGGTTGGGCAAGAAGCTATGGCAATTATTGGCGGTCAAGAACGCAAATTTTTTCCTGTTATTAAGGGAGTAAGCGAAAATGAAATTGTGGTCACAAACGGCGGATTTTTAATAGATTCGCAAAGCCAGCTTAGCGGGGGTATGTCAGCACTGTGGGACAGCACTAGTGAAATAAAACAAGAAGCAACACATGATAAATAAATTAATTAATTATTGCCTGAAGACCCCGTTTGTTGTGGTTGTCGTTTACATCGCGGTTTTTTTCTGGGGGTTTTGGGCGATGGCCAATATTCCGGTTGATGCCATACCGGATATCGGCGAAAAGCAGGTGATTGTTTATACAGAGTGGCCGGGCCGTTCTGCTAAAGACGTTGAAGACCAGGTCACTTATCCACTCTCTGTATCTCTACGCGGAGTCTCGGGGGTAAAAACTATTCGTTCTTCCTCCGCGTTTGGTTTTTCTGAAGTCTACCTTATTTTTAAAGACAATGTAGATTATTATTGGGCGCGTTCCAGGGTTTTGGAAAAGTTAAATCTTGCCGCGGGACGGCTTCCGACGGGTGTTATTCCTGTTTTGGGCCCGGATGCGACCGGTTTAGGTCAGGTTTTCTGGTATACGGTTGAAGGCAAGGGTTATAGTATAGATAAATTAAGAAGCCTGCAGGACTGGTTTATCCGTTATCAGCTTAATTCAGTGGAGGGGGTATCCGAAGTTGCTTCTGTCGGAGGTTTTGTTAAGCAATACCAGATTGATATCGATCCAAATAAGATGCTTGGTTTTAATATTCATTTAGGCGCGGTTTTGGAAGCAGTTAAGAAATCCAATATTGATGTGGGAGCTAAAGTCATTGAAAACAACGCCATGGAATATATTATCCGCGGCTTAGGGTTTATTAAATCTTTGGATGATATTGATAATATAGCAGTAGGTGAGAGCAATGGAACACCGATTTATGTAAAGAATATTGCAACAGTCCAGCTTGGGTCGGAATTCAGGCGCGGCGTTTTGGATAAGGATGGCCAGGAGGCAGTAGGCGGCGTGGTGGTCATGCGTTACGGCGAGAATGCAATGCAGGTTATACACCGGGTAAAGGAAGCGATAAAGGAAATAGAAAAAGGTTTGCCGCCCGGAGTAAAGATTATCCCTTTTTACGACCGCACCGAGCTTATTCATCGTACGATTGGTACGTTAAAGGAGGCATTGGTCCTCGAGATAATAATTACTATGGCAGTGGTCGTGCCGTTTTTGGCGCATTTTTGGGCAGGGATGATGATCTGCCTAACTTTGCCATTTTCTGTGTTAATGGCTTTTATTGCTATGTATTATCTTAAAATAGACTCTAATATCATGTCTTTATCCGGCATAGCTATTGCGATTGGGACACTGGTGGATATGGGTATTATCATGACTGAGAATGCTTATCGTAACTTGCTCATTCATGCTGATGAGATTAAGAATGGGGTAAAAACGCGGTTGGAGGTTATTTTTAATGCTGCCAGCGAAGTAGGCTCGGCGGTAATCACCGCGGTTTTAACTACAGTAGTGTCTTTCTTGGCAGTATTTGCCTTAGAGGCGCAGGAAGGTAAGCTCTTTAAGCCTCTTGCGTATACTAAAACCTTTGCCTTACTTGCCTCAGTAATAGTAGCTTTGACTCTGATTCCAGTACTAAGTATGTATTTTCTGAAAGGTAAATTACGTTCGCCCGAGGAAAACCCGTTAGTGAGGATACTGCAGGGCAATTATGAAAAAGTTTTACGCTGGTGTTTAAATCATAGAACAATTTTTTTGTCTATTCCTGTCATTATATTTGTAGGCAGCCTTATTGTTGTCCCGCGTATCGGAAGGGAGTTTATGCCTGCGCTTGACGAGGGCTCCATTCTTTTTATGCCAGTGATGCGTCCGTCTGTGTCTTTAACTGAGGCAGTAAAAGTAATCCAGATTCAGGATAAGATTATCGATTCTTTTCCTGAAGTGGAAACAGTGGTGGGTAAAGTTGGCCGCGCAGAATCAGCCACGGATCCTGCGCCAGTAGAGATGTTTGAGACTATTATTACTTTAAAACCTAAGAGCCAGTGGCGCAAGGGCATGACTAAAGACAAACTTACAAGAGAGATGGATGCGGCTTTACAGATACCCGGCGTTTCTAATATTTGGACTCAGCCTATCGTAAATCGCATTGATATGTTGGCTACCGGGATCAGGACTTCGGTGGGGGTTAAAGTGTTTGGCCCGGATTTAAAGAAAATAGAAGAAATTGCAACAGAAGTAGAAAAGGTTGTTAAGACTATTCCCGGAGCTGTGGATTTGTATTCGGAGAAAATTATAGGAAAGCCTTACATTGAATTTAAGATCAAAAGAGAAGAGCTGGCACGCTACGGAATTTCCATCCGCGATGTCCAGGATGTTATAGAGATTGCTATCGGAGGAGAAAACCTTACTACCACGGTTGAAGGCAGGGAGCGTTATCCGGTGCGCGTGCGCTATGCCCGGGAATTGCGCGATAATATTGACGCGCTTAGGCGCGTGCTTGTCTCTACCAAATCCGGTGCGCAGATTCCTATCGCCCAATTGGTGGATATATATTTTGTTACCGGCCCGGCGATGATTAATTCGGAGAATGGGCTCCTGCGTGCCTATGTGTTAATGAATGTGCGCGGCCGCGATATGGTGGGTTTTGTGGAAGAGGCTTCTAAGGTAGTTGCTAAGGAGATAAAGTTACCTTCGGGCTATTTCCTGCAATGGTCAGGCCAGTTTGAGAATCAGGTACGAGCCAAGAATAAGATAGCCATACTTCTGCCTATAAGCCTTTTAATTAATTTTATGCTCATCTATATGAATTTTCGTTCCATTATAAAATCGGTGTTTATTTTTACCGCTGTTCCGGTGACGTTGGCAGGCGGTGTGTGGTTATTGGCAATCTCTGGATTTAACTTTTCTGTGGCAGTTTGGGTAGGCTTTATTGCGCTTTTCGGAGTTGCGGTTGATGACGGTGTATTGATTACTACCTATCTTGATGACGTATTTAAAGAGCGGAAAGGTAAAATAAAGACGCGGCAGGATGTTGTTGAGGCTACTGTGCATGCGGGATTAGGCAGGATCCGTCCGGCATTTTTGACTACAATTACCACTATCGCGGCATTATTGCCGATTATGTTTTTAAAAGGCACCGGCGCTGAAATAATGCAGCCTATGGCTATACCTTTAATAGGCGGGATGACTATTGAAATGGTCACTTGGTTTATTGTCCCAACACTTTATTCATGGAGAGAAGAGAAGCTGTTAATTAGTAAATAGGAAAATAGGGCCAGGTTGGGCTCAAGTTGCAAATACAACACTTTATTCTGGTATACTATTAGTTTTAATTGCAATAAGGCCATGGCCGTGGTAGAATAAACTTAATAAAAATTACCAAAGATTAGAAAATCTGACAGCCGGAAAGGGCATGACTACTAACCTTGACGGCTTTTTTATTCGTAGTTTTAAAACAGAGGAGGACAAATGCATACAGGAAAAGTAAAGAAAATTGCACGTGAAAGAGGATTTGGTTTTATTAACGATACTGACGGGAGAGAGCTTTTTTTCCATCAGTCAAGTTTAATTGATGTAGGTTTTGATCAGCTGCATGAAGATCAGGAAGTGGAGTTTGAGGTAGAGAGCTCACCAAAGGGCCCGAAGGCTATAAATATAAAAGTCGCCGCGGTTAAATAAAAAGAGTTCTTAGTTCTGAATTTACGGAAGGGGCGCAGGAACCATCAAAAAGGTAAAAACTTCAGCTAAATCAAGGAAATGCAGATTCTTCCGTTGTAAACAGTTGTTGAGCATTTACAACCACGAAGAATATTGTCACGTTCATTTAAGGTGTATTGATAAAAGCGAAAAAATAAGATAGGATGAAAAACTAGGGGACGCTTCTGGGTTTTTTAAAAACCCAGAAGCGTCCCCTTTGCTTCAGGGGGGCTCTAAATGGCAAATTTTTCTTTTGATATTGTTTCCGAAGTTGATTTACAAGAAGTAGATAATGCGGTGAATCAGGCTAACAAAGAACTGGCTCAGCGCTATGATTTTAAGGATAGCAAATCCACCATAACCTATGACCGCAAAGAGAAGAAAATCACTTTGGTGGCGGATGATGATTTTAAATTACGCGCGCTTACGGATATTTTATCTAATCGCATGTTCAAAAGAAACATTTCTCTTAAATCCTTAAAATTCGCTGAACCCGAGAGGGCTTTTGAAGGATATCTGCGTCAGGTAGCAGATATTTGTATGGGCATTGATAAGGAAAGAGCAAAAGAGCTGACAGGTATTATAAAAAAGCTTGATTTAAAAGTGCAGGTGCAAATTGAAGGGGAAAAAATTAAAGTGAGTTCTCCGAAGAAAGATGACTTACAGGTAGTGATCGCGCATCTAAGGGGCCTTGATTTTCCCATACCGCTTAATTTTTGCAATTATCGGTAAATTTTTATGCAATCCAATAATTCTAATTCCCGTTTAGTATATTCTACTTCAGCTGGTTCGATTTGCCCTGGTTGCAGCAAGCCGTTTAAGCAATGTATATGCCATAAAATAAAAAAGATGGCTATGCCTATAACCGATGGAGTTGCGCGCATAAGTTACGATATTAAATGTCGTAAAGGCAAGGGTATGACTTTGATTGCAGGTTTAGCTATGAATGAAATTGAGCTTCTGGATTTAGCTAAGAAATTAAAGCAACGATTTTGCACAGGTGGTTCGGTGAAAGATCATACAATAGAGTTGCAGGGTGATTTTCGCAAGCAAGCGACAGATGAGTTACGCAAACTCGGGTTTCCTGTTAAGTAAATTTAAATGCCGGAATATATTTGTCCTCATTGCAAAAAACCGATTTATGATGATGAGGCCCTGTTATGCCTTTATTGCGGAGAAACTCTTAACCGCGGTATAGGTTTTATGGGTAAAATAAAATATCCTAGTCCAAGGGTAATAGTGATTCTGGCAGCAATAATTACTTTGCTGGGTTTTTTAATGTTGATGATTAGGAGAAACTAGAGGTGAGCATGAATATTTTCGTCGGTAACTTATCATTTGAAGCAAAAGAAATTGATGTGCATAATTTATTTATTGGATTTGGCGCGATTACCTCTGTTGTTATTGTAAAAGATAAAAAAGGTAGAGAGTCTCGGGGATTTTGTTTTATAGAAATGCCTGATGATAGAGAGGCAGATGCAGCAATCAAGGCCTTAGACGGTAAGGAGTTTATGGGACGTCCTCTTAACGTGGGCATTGTGCGCCCTAAGACTGTTGGTGAGCGCAAAATCCAGCAGAGAAAAAAGCTGGAAGCGAAAAATAATATAATATCGCAAGCCCGTTATAAGGAAGAACAAGTAAAAAAGAAGGAATGGGTTGAGCAAGGGCTTGCCAGAAAAAAAGGCGGATACAAGGGTGGAAGGCGTTCTCGTAGGTTTATCTATCGGGTCGCGGGTGAAGCTTATTGCCAGGCAAATATTTTACAAAAAGACGGAGGATTGCCTAAGCCTCAGAAAAAAAATGAAGAAGAGCCTAAGCCTTGGCTAAAAAATAATCGCCCGCTTAAGCCTTGGCTAAAAAATACAAAATCTTTTAAGAAATAATTATTTTATACAAGTTAAAGTTTGAGGTATAATAACAAGTAGAATTCATTGAGTATCTTGTTTTTAATAATAAGGAAAGGAGCTGTTTATGGCAATCCCGCATATTTTTTTCGTGGATGATGATAAGATCGCCTGCACATTTGTTTCAACACGGCTTGAACATTCCGGCTTTAATGTCTCTTGCGCGCATAACGGACAGGAGGCGCTGCAATTCTTAAAAGAGAATACGCCCGATCTAATTATTCTGGATCTTATCATGCCGGGTATGGGTGGCTATGATGTCTTAGAAAAAATCCGTGCCAATAAGGCCACAAAACATATCCCAGTAATTATTCTTACAGCAAGAGAAGATGAGAATGACAAGGCAAAGGGCGTAAAGATGGGGGTAGATGATTATATTACCAAGCCTTATGTTGCCGAAGAATTTGTCGCAAGAATAAGCGCAGTTTTAAAAAAGGCAAAATCCGCTCAAGGTAAAAAATGAAAAAATTACTGCATATAATTGCCACGCCCCGCCAGGAAGAATCAAGGACGCTTAAAGTAACAACTGCATTTATTGAAGCATTTAAGCAAAAACATACTGATTGGATCATTGAAGAGGCAGATCTTACAAAAGAAAAAATGCCCGCACTTACCATGAAAAGATTAGATGGTAAATATGTGCTTTTAGGAGGAAGAGAACTCTCCCCTGAATTAAAAGAAGCTTGGGGCGAAATAATTATACAGATCCAGAGATTCCTTTCTGCTGATGCTTATTTAGTCAGTACTCCGATGTGGAATTTCAGTATCCCGCATACTTTTAAGCATTATCTTGACGTTATTCTGCAGCCTAAATATCTTTTCCGTTATACGTCAGCTGGGCCGGAGGGATTAGTAAAGGGTAAAAAGATGCTGGTAATAGCCAGCCGCGGCGGAGACTATAGTTCAGAGCAGATGAAAAAGCTTGATTTTCAGGAGCCGTATCTACGTACAGTATTTGGTTTTGTGGGGATTACAGATGTAAAATTTATTGTTGCTCAACCGATGGATATGGGGCTTGAAATGCAACAGGTAAAGATCAAAGAAGCGCAAGAAGAAGCGCGCAAAGCCGCTGCGCAGTTTTGATGTTATGCGTAACGAATTTTCTCTCCTCATCGGAGGCAAAGCTGGTTTTGGAATAGATAAGTCCGGGATGATCCTTGCCCGGATTTTTAATTTACTTGGCCTGCGTCTTTATGTTTACCGAGATTATCCCTCCATTATAAGAGGCGGGCACACCTTCTCTATAATCCGCGCATCGGAAAATAGGATCGCAACACATAAAGATAAGATAGATTTTATGCTTGCTTTGAATCAAGATACGTTTAATTTTCATAAGGAAAGATTGGAAGATAATTCCGTAGTTATTTATGATGCTGATGCTGTTAAAGTAGCAGGTCTTAGTAATCCGGCTAAAGCTTTGGGTTTACCCATAACAAATATTGTAAAGGCAGAAAACGCTTCGGAAGTTATGCGCAATACATGCATTATCGGGGCATTTGTAAAAGCCGGGGGGATAAAATGGGATATTTTAGAAAAAGTACTTAAGAAAGAATTCTCAAAAGATATAGATTTAAATTTAAAAGTTGCTCGGCGTGGTTATGATGAGTCAAAAGAATCGTTAAGGATCCGCTCTGCATCTGGCAAGGCGCTTCCTTTGTTATCTGGTAATCAAGCAATAAGCCTTGGGCTTGTTAAGGCTGGCCTCGATGTTTTTATAGCTTATCCGATGACGCCTACGTCTCCGATATTGCATTTTCTTGCAGAAGTTTCCGAAGATTTTGGTTTTGAAGTTATACATCCTGAAAGTGAAATCGGGGTTATTCTTATGGCCTTAGGGTTTTCTTATATGGGCAAAAGAGTAGCAGTCGGGACATCCGGCGGAGGATTTTGCCTGATGACTGAGGGTCTGAGTTTTGCAGGTATGAGCGAGTTGCCTATTACGATTATAGTAGGCCAAAGGCCCGGGCCTTCTACGGGGTTACCAACATATTCAGCGCAGACAGAACTGCATTTTGTTATAACTGCCGGCCAGGGGGAGTTTCCTCGTTTTGTGGTTGCGCCAGGAGATGCAGAAGAAGCTTATTTCTGGTCCTCGCAGGCAATGAATATAAGTTGGAAATACCAAGTGCCTGCAATCATACTCTCTGATAAAAATATGGGTGAAGGAGTTTTTAATTTTGATATAGATTCCGTTCATGAAATTAAACAGGACGCACCTTATTTATGGGATAAAAGTTCAACGTATAAAAGGTATCAACTTGCAGAAAATGGTGTTTCTGCTTTGGCATTTCCTCCTGAGAAAGAGGCAGTTATAAAGATAAACAGCTATGAGCATGATGAATACGGAATAACTACTGAAGATTCTGGGCAGGCCATTTTGATGCAGAATAAACGTTTGGCCAAAGAAAGGTATATGCAGAATGAACTGGAAAAATTAGAAACCGTAAAAGTTTACGGGGATAAATTTGCCCAGATAAGTTTACTCTGTTGGGGGTCAAATAAAGGAGTTTGTATTGAGGCTGCAGAAATTTTTGGCTTAAAAGTTATTCAGCCGCTTGTTTTTTGTCCGTTTCCGCTAGAACAGTTTCAGAAAGCATTAAATGGAGTAAAGAAACTTGTGTGCGTGGAGTCTAATGCTACGGGGCAGCTGTGTCAGTTGATTAAAACGCATGGTTTTCACGTTGATGAGCAGATCCTTAAATATGACGGCCGCCCGTTTTCTTTGGACGAATTAGAGCAAAAAATAAGAGGGATTATCAAATGAGCCAGATTAGATTAGGCACAAATGCTGTAAACACCTGGTGCCCGGGGTGCGGAAATTTTGCCATTCTGAATGCTTTTAAATCCGCATTGGCAGAATTAAATGCCGAAGGCCTTCCCTTGGAAAATGTTGTGTTGGTTTCAGGGATCGGCTGTCATGCTAAAATTGTAGATTACCTGAGCTTAAACAGTTTTTATTCTATTCACGGCAGGGTCACGCCTGCGGCAGAAGGGATAAAACTGGCTAATCCGAATATTAAAGTGATTGGTTTTGCAGGTGACGGCGATGCCTACGGTGAAGGGATAGAGCATTTAATATTTGCTGCTAAGCGCAATATTGATATTACCATGATTATCCATAATAATCGTGTTTACGGGCTTACTACCGGTCAATATACGCCGACTTCGCCTTTAGGATTTAAAGGCCGTTCTACGCCTTTCGGGACAAGAGAGCTTCCGGTAAATCCGCTGGAACTGATGCTTGCAAGCGGAGCAACTTTTTTAGCCCGCGGAACTTCCCATGGCTCCGAGTTGCTAAAAAAAATATTTAAGGCGGCTATACTGCACAAAGGGTTTTCATTAGTGGATGTTTTGCAGGTTTGTTTTACCTATTTTAATATGTATGAATATTATGATAAGCATGTTTACGATTTAGCAGAACATGATCCTCAAGATTATAACCAGGCGTTAAATAAGATAAGAGAATGGGATTATAATTCAGATAGCCGCATCGCGCTGGGAGTTTTTTATAAAAAAGAAATCCCCACTTTTGAAGAAAGATTTTTATCAAAAAATAAAAAAGCCATAGATAGAGATGTTAAAATCAATGAATTTTTGGAAACTTCTATTTAAGATGTTTCATGCAAGTAAATTAGTGAAAATCTAGGGGGTATATATGGGAAAAGCCAGTAAAATAATTAAAGTAGTTTTTATTACGGTTACGGTACTATTTTTTATTGTATTTATCGCAGGGTTGATTTTTATCAAAACCTTTGATGTGATGCGCTTTAAGCCCCAGATCATAGATCAGGCATCTAAATCATTGGGAAGAGAAGTCAATTTTGATAAAGCAAAGTTAGGGATCTCGTTAACCCGGGGGATCAGCCTTAAAATAGATAATCTCGCCATTAAAGATGACATTAATTTTAGTAAAGATGATTTCTTTAAGGCAAAAGAGATATCATTAGGAATTAACGTATTGGAGTTTATTTTTCATAAAAAAATAGATGTTCCAAACGTACTTATTGATTCCTGCAGAATAAATATTATCCGCACTAAAGACGGCCTTATCAATGCAGCTACTATTGCAGCCGCATCTTCTACGGCTCCAGGCAATAATGCGATGGCGATTCCTGCGTTGCTTATTTCCTCCATAAAAATAAATAACGGCTTTGTAAATTACACAGACCATGCTATTGAGCCTGCGATTTCCGTTGACGTGGCTAAAATAAATATCAGGGTAACGGATTTTTCTCTTATTAATGATTTTGCTGTTAAAGCCGAGGCAGCAGTATTAAGTGAGGAAACGAATGCTAATTTAACAGGTAAAGCAAGATTGAGCCTTAAAGAAGGGGCAGCAGATTTATCCGGGAAATTTGATTTTACGGTAACCAAAGCCAAATTAAAAGGGGTAAATCTGTTACGGTTGATATTAGATAAAATCTCAGTAATCCCGGGATTATCCGAACAGGTTGAGGCAGGCCTTTCCGAAAAATATAAAAATAAACTTGTTTCCGATGATACTGAGTTATCGGACGTAAAGATCCCCTTTGAAATTAAGAATAGCCAGTTAATTTCAGGTGATGCTGTTTTTGGGGCAGAAGGATTTGATTTTAAAGGAGAGGCGAAAGTAGGTTTTGACGCATCTTATACGCTAAAAGGTAGCTTGATAGTTGAACAGGAGCTTTCTAACGCTATGATCTCCGCTGTTGAGCAACTTCAGTATCTGTTAAATGAAAATAAGCAGGTGTTTATCCCGCTCAAAGTGTCAGGGGCCGGTGATAAATATAAAATTGAGCCAGATTTAGAGTATATAGCTAAAAAAATAGTTGTAAATCAAGTGAAAAACAAAATCTTTGAGGCGATTGAGAAAGCATCAGGGGCCGGAGGTAGTACGGATAATAGTCAAGAAAAACCTAGTCAGGATATGGAGAAAACGTTTAAAGGGCTTTTGCAGGGAATTTTTGATGAAAAAAAATAAATTCTTTTTTTTGTTTTTAATATTACTCACTTCCGGATGCGCGTTAAAATTATATACGCCTAAACCTATTTTAGATTTAAGCCGGATGCAGGCAGCATCTAGTTTTTTAAGCGATAAGTATCCTTTGCCTATTAATGAAAAGTTGATTTATGATATAAAGTGGATTGGTATCCCGGTTGGAACGCTTACTTCTTCTATAAAAGGCATAGAGAGTATAAACGGAAGAGATGCCTATGTTTTGGAGGCGGTATTTAAAACAAATTCATTCTGGTCATCATTTTATGCGGTAGATGACCGGTTTGTATCTTATATGGATAAAGAAAAACTTTATACCTTGCGTCATGAAGTTTACCGAAGCGAAGGAAAATACAGAAAAGACGCGATTACTGAGTTCGATCATATAAATAAACAGGCGCGTTTTCGTAATCTCCTGGATAACACAGAAAAGGTTTTTGAAATTCCGGAAGGCGTGCATGATTTCTTAAGCGCGTATTATTATTTTCGCCTCTTATCGCTTAGAGAAGGGGATAAAGTTGCATACGTTGTTTCAAATAACGAAAAGAATTATCAGCTTGTTGTTTCTGTGGAATCGCTTCAGACAATTAATCTGGGGGTTTTAGGAAAAAAACCGGCTTTATTTGTTCAGCCTTATGCTTTGCTTGACGGGAATGTAATTAAAGAGGGCAGGGCTTGCGGATATTATAGCCCTGAAGGAAACCGCTATATGTTAGCGGCTGTTGTAAGCGCTCCTGTTTTAACCAAAGTCAGCGCGTCTTTATCTAAAATAGAATCTAACTGACCACAAGGGAGGAATCCTTTAAAATGAGCAAGAATAAAAATCTTACCAATACGCTGATTCTTACAAGTGTTCTTTCCTTTATTTTCGGGTTTGGCGCTTATCTTATCCAAACTAAAGCTATTAGTTCTGTAAGTTCGTGCAGTTATGCCGATCCTCTTGTGATCGATATTTTAGCTTTGCTCTTTGCGCCTTTTTTGATTATCGAGGGCACAATCGATATTTTTAAACATAAAATATCCTCTCCTGTTAGCCAGTTGGCAAGGATTTTGCGGATCAATGTCGGCGTGAGCATTACAGTAATCCATATAATCCAGTTGATGCATAAATGAAGGCAAGAAAATTATTTTTGGTTTATGGCCTGCGCGTCAGGCATCTAAGCTTAATCCGATAGAGGCGTCGAGGTATGAATAAAATACTTGAAAATTAGAATAATTAGAATATAATAAATCTATCTTTTAAAAAGGCGGCTCCGACCATTGGGAGGCGTTTTTTGTTTTTTTTAATATTTTAGGGTTGAAAAAGTCGATTATAGATGATACACTTAGATTGGAAAGATTATAATAATTATAATACTTAGAGAGGTGGTTTATGGTAGCTCCTAATATTTTTACTACTTATAATGTAGCTAAATTTTGTAATGTGCACCATACTACAGTCATACATTGGGTGAATGAGGGTAAATTAAAAGCCTATACTACTCCCGGCGGGCATCGGAGAATAAAAAAAGATATCTTAATAGAGTTTATGGAAAAATACGGTATGCCTGTGTCTGAAGAACTTAAATCTAAGAAAAAGCGCCTGCTTTTAGTTGACGATGATGAAGATGCACTTCAGGAATATAAAGAAGCGCTTTCCGGAAATGGTTTTATTTTTGATTTTGCCACTAATGGCTTTGAAGCAGGGACAAAAATTTACAAGAGCCGTCCGGATATAATCCTGCTTGATTTTAAGATGCCGGGGATGGATGGGTTTCAGGTTTGTGAGATTTTACATAAAGATCCCCAGACAGCGCATATCCCGATTATCGCGGTTACGGTTTTGAAATCTAATGAAGACGTGCAGAGGATTAAAGAGTACGGAGTCAGGGAATATCTGCCAAAGCCTGTAGATATAGAGAAACTGAAAAAAATGATTATACGGATTTTAGGGATTGAGAAGGAGGAAGTAAAATGAAACGAATTTTAATAATTGACGATGACCAGGATTTTCTTAAGGAAATGGGAGAAACTTTGAAGCTTAGCGGTTATGATCCTCTGACTCTTTCAAACAGTGAGTTAGCTTTTATTAAGGTGATGGAGTTAAAGCCCGATCTTATATTGCTTGATTTAAAGATGGAAGGGATGAGCGGTTTTCAGATTGCTAATGAACTATCGTTACTTCCTGAAACCAAGCATATTCCGGTGATAGTTATTACAGGCGTATATACCGAACAGATGTATAGGACGATTATGAGCCTATGCGGTATCAAACAGTGCCTGACTAAACCAGTAAGCCCGCTTGAATTGATTTCTGCTATTGAAAAAACTATGTAAAATATGAAATTATATGCAGCCTAAGCTTGTTCAGGAAGAGTTAAAAAACCTAGCAAAATTTCCTCTTAAAAATCCTTATCCTGTTTTCCGCATTTCTTCTTCAAATAAAATACTTTTTTGCAATAATTCCGCTTTACGCTTACTTAAGGAAATTGGAGCAAAAAAAGATGAGTTTAATAAAATTCTCCCTGCCAACATTTCTCTGCTTGTTAAAAAATCTATTAAGAGTAAGAAGATTGTAAAAAATGTAGAGGTTATTGCCGGGAAAAAAATATTTTCTTGCACTATTGTCCCGATTACCGAATGCGGATATGTAAATGTTTATTTTACCGAAGTCACTAATCGTAAACAGATGGAAGAAGAATTGCAACATCAGAAGGAGTTAGCGCAACATTACTTAGATATTGTGGATACTATAATTATTGCGCTTGACCGAAGAGGGAATATCACGTTTATAAATAAAAAAGGCTGTCAATCCTTGGGGCGCAAAGTTAAAGATATTCTCGGGAAAAATTGGTTTGATAACTTTATTCCTAAAAAAATAAAACAGGATTTAAAAAAATATTTTGCCATGCTTATAAATGGCCAAATGCAAGTAGGAGAGTATCATGAGAATATTATAATTACAGCGGGTGATAATGAGCGTTTGATTGCTTGGCATAATGCTTATTTAAGAGATAAGGCAGGTAAGATTTGCGGGACATTAGGCTCAGGAGAAGACGTTACCGAATTAAGAAAGATGCAAGAGGTATTGCGGGAGTCATGGCGTAAGTACCATGATTTAGTGGAAAATATTCAGGAAGGCATATGGGTGCTGGATAAAGATGGCTTCACGAATTATGTCAATGCTCCTATGGCTAAGATGTTGGGCTATTCGATAGCAGAGATGTTAAGCAAACACGCGGATACATTTCTTCAGGATGATTCCAGGGCAGAATTTTCTCAATATATTGAAGAGAGAAAAAAAGGATTCCGCGTCTACCGGGAATTTAAATTATTGGGCAAAGATAAACGGCCACTTTTTGCCATGGTGCAGGCAGGGCCTATTTACGATGAACATGGAGGATATCGGGGGATAATTTGCGGGGTAATGGATGTTACCGAACGTAAATATGCGCAGGATGCCCTGCAGCAAGTCCTTAGGCAGTGGCAGATTACTTTTAACTCTGCCAGGGATTCTATAATGCTTATAGATAAAGATCATAAGATTATTCGTGCTAATTCTGAAACTGAAAAAATACTTAATCTACCTCTTGAGGAGATTCTTGGCCGCAAATGTTATGAATTAATTCATGAAGCCCATGATATTATCGAAGGATGCCCGCTTGAACAAGCGATAAAAAACAAAAACCGGGCTGAAATGGAGTTGTATTTACCTAAAGAAGATAAGTATATGTTGATTTCTGTTGATCCGATTATTAATGAAGACGGAAAAGTCTTAAGCGTAGTGCACATTATGAGGGATGTTACTGAGCGTAAAAGAGCCGAACAGTTAATAAAGAATGACCGTGATCGGCTTGAGGGGGTGGTAGGTAAGCAGGAGGTTGAGCTTGTAGAAAAACAAAAGGAGCTTGAAGATGCCAAGCGCCTCTCTGACATCGGGGCTTTGGCAGCAACTGTTGCGCATGAATTACGTAATCCTTTAGGCGTAATTAAAACTGCTGCGTATAATATTCGTAAAAAAGCAAATAATATCAATCTCGATAGCCATATTACAAATATTGACAAAAAGATTGCAGAGAGCGAGCAGATTATTAAGAATTTGCTCGGGTATTCGCGCATTAAGATTCCCGCTTATGAATTTGTTATGGTAAATAGTATACTTAGAGATTGTATAGAAGAAACAAAAAGAAAATATCTTGGATGGCAGGTAAAAATAGATTTTAATAGCGCCTTAGAAGAGGCATTTGTTATAGAAGCAGACCCGTTTCAACTTAACGAGGTATTTTTAAATATTCTCGATAATGCTTTTTTGTCGTTTATGTCTAAAAGCGGAAATATTTTTATAAGTTCAAAAATAGATGCCAAAAGTAATATTTTTGAGATCGATTTTAAGGATGATGGGGTAGGCATAGCTAAAGAAAATATGAATAGATTGTTTGAGCCGTTTTTTACCACCCGTTCAAAAGGGACCGGCCTTGGGCTAAAGGTCTGCCGGGAGTTAATTAAGCTCCACGGAGGAACTATTTCCATAGAAAGTAGGCAGGGTTTTGGCACAAATATCAAAATCAGGTTCCCTGTAAAAAAAGTTGAGTAAAAGATGAGCGTTAAGAATATAATGATCATTGATGATGATGAGGAGTTATGTATTGAGCTTATGCAATTATTGGTTGATAAAGGTTTTAAGGTTGAGACTGCGCAATCAGCCGAAGCAGGCATATGCATTTTAGGAAAAAAGCCGTTTGATCTGCTTTTGCTTGATTTAAAAATGCCCGGGATAAGCGGTTATGAGTTTATTGAGTTTGTAAAAAAGCAATACCCGCAATTAAAAGTTTTTATTATTACCGGTAGCACATTCAGCTGGGAATTTATAAATCGGTATGATAAGCACTTTAAAGAATTTAATGAGGAGGAGAGCTTAAAGAGTGCTCGCCTAAAACTTGCTGACCTTGTTTTGAATAAACCGTTTGACATAGAAAATCTTATCAATAAAATAAAAGAAATATAGACACGCTATAATAAAAAAGGAGTTTATTGTGCCAAATATTTTCCACATTTCAGAAATCGTTGATTTAGGAATCGAGAAAGAACGCAAACGCCGCGATTTTTATGATTTAGCTTCTGAGTTTAGCAAGGAACCTAAACTTAAAGATTTATTTAAACAACTGCGTGACTGGGAAGAAGAGCACATTCGTAGATTTACCGCTATCCGCGAGGGGCTTGAAGATAGCGAGGTTCAGGAGACATACCCGGGAGAGTTAAGCGCTTATATGCAGTCATTGGTAGATGAGAAGCTTTACACTGTTGTGACCCCCCAAGAATTTAAAAAAAGAGTTACTACGGGGTTAGAGGCGATAAATTTCGGTATTTCTTTTGAAAAAGACGCAGTTTTATTTTTTAGTGAATTGAAAAAATATACAACTTCTGCTCATCAGGCTGTGATCCAGCAACTGATCAATGAGGAAAAACAGCATATCGTGTATTTGGTTACATTACGCAAAGAACTAAACAGCTAAAAATCTCCGATGAGTTTTGCATTAGCCCTTCTTCCGGAATGCTGGAAGAAGATGCCCCTGTTAGGGCCTGTTTGCCTTAGCTCATATTTAAATCAAAGAGGGATAAAGGCAGATTTTATTGATTTTAATAATCAGCCATCTTCCTTAGAAGAATCTGTAAGCCGGCTAGCTGAATATAAAGTAGCCGGCTTTACTTGTTTTAAAAGCAATTTTAAAAATGTGCTTTTGGTGGCAAATGCCCTGCGCAAGAAACAGAAAAGTATAAAGATAATTTTTGGCGGGCCTGAAATTAGCCGGGTTTTTTTTCTTGGAAAAGGAAAATTTTCCTCTGAGATCACTAAACTAGCGGATATTCTGGTTATGGGAGAAGGGGAGAAGCCGCTTTTTGAAATACTCAGCAAAAAAAATATAAAATCCGGTTTGTTTTTTAAAAATCACCAGCTTGAAAATTTAGAAGAGCTGCCCGAATTTCGCTATAAAGGCATAGATTTTAATAATTACAATTCTTTCGGGGCGATCCCTTTTGAATTTTCGCGCGGTTGTATCAGGGCCTGTAATTTTTGCGCAGAGCGCCTGCTTTTTAAAGGATACCGGATAAGGCCGGCTGAAGCGGTAATCAATGAAATAGCTTTTTACAGGAAATATAAAGGGTTAAAGCGGGCTGTATTTTTTGATTCAATGCTTAACGCTGACATTCGCTTATTTGAAAAACTATGCGATGCCTTGATCAGGCAGTTCGGAGGTTTCCCCTGGGAAGCGCAAATAGCAATTCGCCCGGATATGGAGATTAAGCTGCTTAAAAAAATGAAAAGTAGTGGTTGTTATAATCTATTTATTGGCTTAGAGTCAGGCAGTGATAATACGCTTAAGAAAATGCGTAAAGGATTTACTGCTAGAGAAGCGAGTAATTTTTTTGAAAAACTAAGCCAAACCGGTTTACATTTTGGGGTTAGCATGATTGTTAATTATCCCGGAGAAACAGAAGAAGATTTTAAGGAAAGTTTAGATTTTCTTATCAGAAATAAGGAGTTTATCCCGAAAATTGAACAAGTAAACCCGTTTGCATATTATGAGGGTACGAATCTTTCGGAGAATTATGATTACCGTGAAGATAGCAATGGTATCAGGCGTTTTGAGGAATTTAAGAGTGTAATAAAAAAACACGGGTTTAAGTATACAAATGCCTTTTTAGGAAACCTGATAGAGAAATGAAATTATATGGAAATTAGCGAGAAAAAAATCAGCCGAATCCTGAATCCTACTGCTATTGACCTTGGAGATTACGTAATTAATCCGTTTCGGGGATGCGCTTACGGTTGCCTTTATTGTTATGTGCGTTCAAATCGGGTAGTCAGCCGGATAGGTAAACCGTGGGGAACTTATCTTGAGGTGAGGATTAACGCGCCTGAACTGCTTGAAAAAGAGTTAGTAAAGAATAAGCCGCGCGCAGTACTTCTTGGTTCAACCACCGAATGTTTTCAGCCGGCAGAGGGAAAATACCGCCTTACTAAAAAGATTCTTGAAATATTAAATCGTTTTCAGGTCCCTTATTCTATATTGACGCGTTCCCCGTTAATTACCGAATATCTTGAGCTGTTAAAATCCGGGCTCTGCAGGAAGATTTATTTTACTATTAACTCATTTGGGCAGGAGTGGAAGAATTTATTTGAGCCGCTCACGCCTAGTTTTGACTTGCGTAAAAATGCGATTAATTTACTGCTTAAGGAAAAAATTCCTGTTCTGCCGTATTTTTCTCCGCTTTTACCCGGGATTTCCCATTATAAAAATATATTTGCTGAAATTCCTTTAGCAGAAAGAGTAGAATTCGAATCTCTTAATTTTAATTTACCCACAATTAATGATATAATAAAAGAGATAACTTTAATAGATGAAGGCTTAGCTAAAAATTATCGCAGGATACAGCAGGAGCCTGATTTTTATAACTATACTTGGAAAACAATCAAAGATAATATTAATAAACAGGCGCAGGCTTGCGGAAAAAGTTTTGAGATTTATATTCATAAGTTTGGGGGGTATTTTGAAAACAAATATGGGGCATAAAGATAGCAAATCTCAGGTTTATTTTATGAAAGTTAATTCGCCCGAATTAGGCGTTCGTGTTGAATCGCTGAAAAAATTATTGCAAGCTACGGAGAACCATTTTAATTTCTCTCGGCAGGAGATCGTACCGGTAAAAATCACTATTGGTGATTCAGCCTGTGTTTACAATATCCACCCTGAACTTGTCAAAGTTGTAGTTTCTTTAATAAAGGAAAAAGGCGCAAAGCCTTTTCTTTTTGATACGAGTGTAATCTATCATGGAGAGCGCCAAAACGCGGTTGATCACTTAAATTTAGCGCAAAGTAAAGGTTTTGGGCACAACCGTGTGGGCGCTCCTTTTGTGATTGCCGATGGTTTACTTGGCCAGGATGGGAGAGAAATTACCATAGATGCCGCGCAGATTAAGAAAATAAAAACTCCTTCTTTCGTGGGAATGTTGGATAGTTTAGTTGTATTATCTCATGCAACAGGCCATATAGTTTCCGGATTTGCTGCCGCGCTTAAAAATGTGGCTATGGGGATGAGCTGCCGGCCAAGTAAACAAGTGCAGCATTCTTCTTTAAAGCCCAGCGTTATGGAAAAAAAATGCACTGCCTGTGGGTTATGTATTGCTAACTGTCCGGTTAAAGCCATAGCGTTTAAAAATAATAAGGCTAATATTGACCGCAGCCTTTGTATCGGCTGTGGAGAGTGCCTTTGTTTTTGTAAGTTTGATGCGATTTTTATTAACTGGGAAGAGGAAGCTGATATTTTTGTAGAACGCATGGCAGAGGTCGCAGGAGGGATAGTAGCCCAATTTAAGAATAAATTTTTCATTACTTTTGCTTTAGACGTAACAAAGGAGTGTGATTGCATTTCCGGGAAAAACGAGTTAATAGCAAGCCGTGATATCGGGATTCTGGCATCAACTGATCCTTTGGCTTTAGATAAAGCTACTGCTTTTTTAGTAAAAGAATTTGCAACCGGAGATCATTGGAAGAGAAACGAAAAAGTTTACGAACATATGTTTACGTATGCGGCGTCTATTGGGGTAGGGAGTTTAGATTATCAAGTCAGGGACATTTCTTGACTTTAGGGACACTTTTTAAATTTTAAACTACATGTTAAAAAATGGCCCTGTAAGAAATGTCCCTAACATAGGGATGAATAAAAAAGATATATTTAAAATTCTATTTGGAGTTTCTCCTAAAGCGGTGAAAGAGAACTGCCTAATCATGCCGCTTTTGCCTAAAAAAGCGCTTGAGTATCTTTCTGCACGTAGTTATATCCGCGGTAAACTTTATGGAACAGCACAGGCAAAAAATTTTACTCTAATTCATGCCGGAATGCATCCGGTTTTAGTTATGGATGTGGTGCTTTATTTAAAAGAAAGTTCCTGCAAAAATATATTGCTTTTTGGTTCTTGTGGCCTGGCAAAAGAAAGGCAAGGTTTTTCTTTGGGTAGCTTGGTTAGTCCTTTCCAGTGTTTAGCTGCTGATAGCGCAAGTGCAATCCTTACCCAACCTGTAGAATCTTTGCGTTCCTACTACCCGGAGGAAAAGTTTTTCCGCAGTTTACTTAAGGCTGGTGAGTCGTATAAACTGAAATCAACAACTTGTCTTACTACGGCATCTTTAAAACTTGAAGAGGAACGTTTAGAAAGATGGGTTAACCGGGGTGTGGAAGTTTTTGATATGGAGCTGGCAGGATTTTTTAGCGCAGCCTCGTTTTCCGGGTTAAATGCCTGCGCGCTATTTTATATAAGCGATATTGTAAAGAATAAACCGTTTTACCTGAAACATGATCCCGTATTAGGAGGTAAACTTAATCAGGCGTTAATTGATGCGTGTAGTTTGATAAAGGAGTTTTTAAAATGAAAAAACTATTGCTGATTTTAAAGGAAACCCCGCGGATTTAAGTTTAAAACTGAGGAAAAATAACTCATGCTGTGGTTAGAAGTATTTAAATTTTTTATTTACGATTCAATTAAGATTATTCTGCTTTTATCGGTGATGATCGCAGTAATAGGTTTTTTGCGTACTTTTTTACCTGCCGAAAAGCTTAAAAGTTGGATCAGCCGGCAGGGTGTATTGGGTAACTTCTTTGCTTCCCTTTTTGGGGCAATAACTCCTTTTTGTTCCTGCTCATCGATTCCTATCTTTATCAGCTTTCTTAAAGCGCAAGTCCCGCTTGGCGTTGCGTTTTCCTTCTTAATTACCTCGCCCCTTGTTAATGAATACCTGGTAGTATTGATGTTAGGATTTTTTGGATGGAAAGTAACAGTTGCTTATTGCATAAGCGGGATGTTGTTGGGTATTTTTTGCGGGATAATTCTAGGGAAGATGCGTTTAGAAAAATATATTGTCAATGATCTTGTGGATAGCGGAGATGCTTATGTGAGCGTTCAGGCAAAAACGTTTCTTGACCGGATAAAATTCGCTTTAAATGAATCCGTCAGTATCGTAAAAAAACTTTTCCTATGGATAATGTTTGGCGTGGGAGTAGGCGCGTTGATACATAATTTCGTTCCTCAGGAGGCAATACAAAATATTATCAAGGGAATGGGAGTATTTTCTGTTCCTGTTGCGGTAATACTCGGAGTTCCGCTTTACGGAAGCTGCGCGGCGATTGTTCCGATTGCGGTAGCGCTTTTTCAGAAAGGGATACCTTTAGGCACAGCGCTTTCTTTTATGATGGCAGTTGCAGCTTTGAGTTTGCCTGAAGCGGTGATGCTCAGGCGGGCAATGCGTCTCCAATTGATTATGATTTTTTTCTCCATTACTACACTTATGCTGATTTTTACCGGTTATCTTTTTAACTTTTTACAAAATATCCTGGTAAGATGATGCCTAAAATCCTTATTGCAGATGATGAGCAGTGTATTCTTGAAGTTTTAACTAAATTTCTTACCCTAAATTTATTTAAAGTAAAATCTGTTAAAAATGGAGATGATGTTTTAAGGGCATTCTCTGGCAACACAGATTTTGGTTTGCTTATTCTTGATCTGCATATGCCCGGGAAAAGCAGTTATGATCTTTTAAAGGAATTAAAACAGAATAAAACGCATATTCCGGTTATTATTTTAAGCGGATTAGCACAGGCAGATGACGAAGGTTTAAAAGAGATAAAAAAACTTAAATACCCCGGTTTGGTATTTTTACATAAGCCGATGGAGTTAGAAGATCTGCTTAAGGCAGTAAAGCAAAAATTAGCTGCAATATGAAAAAGCGCTTAGCAGTAATTTTTATCATTATTTTATGCTTTTTGTTTTTATGCCTATACATAGAAAGAGTATTAGTAGTTAATCAGGTTAAATCCGTTTTAAATAAACCATTCCCCGGTAGCAGGATATCTATCGGTCAATGCCGACTGCAACCTTTTAGCGGTAAAATTAAATTAAAAAATATTTCTGTAGAAAGATCTTCTTTTTATTCGTTGAGGATAAAAGAACTGATAGCTGGTTTTTCTTTGAGGAGGCTATTTTTTAAAAGAGGAGTAATTTATCCGGAGTATATAAAATTAAATATTGAAAAATTTGATTTTCAGGGTTTTATGGTCAGGAGCTTAGCAATTGAAGCTTTTCAGGGTAAAG
>ERZ1292640.709-Hain-H43-02um-R1-709-length-27329-cov-9_pt1 | contig 27329 bp, 23 predicted proteins | sample MGYA00564404_ERZ1292640 | MGnify/ENA primary metagenome ERZ1292640 (study PRJEB36523, sample SAMEA6512636) | groundwater metagenome | collected 2019-01-08 | study: AquaDiva: Metagenomics assemblies of 32 groundwater samples | reverse complement strand
ACGGTCCTAAGGTAGCGAAATTCCTTGTCGGGTAAGTTCCGACCCGCACGAATAGCGTAATGATGTGAAAACTGTCTCAGCGGCAGACTCGGTGAAATTACAAAACTGGTAAAAATGCCAGATTCGCCATGGAAAGACGAAAAGACCCCGTGCAGCTTTACTATAACTTGACATTGTTTCTGGGTATAACTTGCGTAGGATAGGTGGGAGACTATGATACTTTGCTTTTGGGTAAAGTGAGTCATCCTTGAAATACCACCCTTGTTATATCTAGGATCTAACTTATGCTGTTAAGCCAGCATTAAGGACCGTGTTTGGTGGGTAGTTTGACTGGGGCGGTCGCCTCCTAAAGAGTAACGGAGGCGCGCAATGGTTCTCTAGGTCTGGATGGAAATCAGACTGATAGTGTAATCGCAAAAGAGAGCTTAACTGCAAGACCTACAAGTCGAGCAGATGCGAAAGCAGGTGATAGTGATCCGATAGTTCCACGTGGGTGGGCTATCGCTCAACGGATAAAAGTTACGCCGGGGATAACAGGCTGATTGATTCCAAGAGTTCATATCGACGAATCAGTTTGGCACCTCGATGTCGGCTCGTCCTATCCTGGGGCTGGAGAAGGTCCCAAGGGTTTGGCTGTTCGCCAATTAAAAGGGTACGCGAGCTGGGTTCAGAACGTCGTGAGACAGTTCGGTCTATATCTTCCATGGCCGCAAGAAGTTTGAGGGATGAGACTCCTAGTACGAGAGGACCGGAGTGTACGAACCTCTAGTGTATCTGTTGTCGTGTCAACGGCAGTTCGCAGAGTAGCTATGTTCGGGCAGATAACCGCTGAAAGCATCTAAGTGGGAAACTGCTCCCAAGATTAAACTTCTCTATGAATCCCCCAGAAGACTACTGGGTTGATAGGTCACAGATGTAAGCACAGTGATGTGTTCAGTCGAGTGATACTAATGGATCATCGTACTTATTTACTTTTGAGATTCAGGGAACCTTTATTTTGACTAGTAATTGGTGAAAGAAATTATATATAATCTAATTTATAGATTTTGAATCTATAAAAGCCATTGTCTTGGTGACTATTGAGGTGGGGGTACACCTGTTCCCATCCCGAACACAGCAGTTAAGCTCACCTTCGCCGATGATATTGCGGTTTTGCCGTGAGAAAGTAGGGCGTCGCCAAGACAATGGCTTTTATTTTGTTCAGATTTAACCTTCTAAGCAGGTGTGAGATAATTAATTTCTTTGCAGTATTTTCCGGTGGAATCTATCTGTATTAGTGAGATTTAATTTTTTACTATGTTTTGGAATAAGCAAAATTGGTTTGAAAGGAAGTATGAGCAGAATTTTAAGTGGGTTTACGGCTATGTCTTTATTAGAATTGGCAATCATGCCCAAACTGAGGATTTAGTTAGTGAGATCTGGGAAAACGCTTATAAAGGCTTAGATTCTCTTAAGTCTCATAACAATAGTGTTTTTTGTGTCTGGCTTTTTAGAATTGTTAGAAATGTCTTGGCGAAGTATTTTTCTAATAATAAAAAAACTGAAACTATAGATTTGGCTAAAGTAGAACTTATTGCCGATGACGATTTCGAAGAGGGCTTTGATAATTCAAAGCTCTTTTTTGATGTGCGTGGTTTGATGAATTCTCTCCCTGAAGCCCAAAAAGAGACTTTGTATTTACGCTATATTTCTGAGTTTTCCAATAAGGAGATTGCTGCCAATCTAAATGTTTCTGAAAAAACTGTTTCCTCGAATTTGGCTAGGGCCCTGGCTTTTTTGAGGGATCATCTAACTAAATCAAATCCTAACCACTTATCATATGAATAATAAAAAACTTGAAAATTTGCTACGTGATTCTTTAGAGGTAAAAGCCAGAGAGGGTTTTAAGGAAGATCTTAAGGCTAAATTAGTTGGGGAAACTAAAAAAAGTGGCTTGTTTGGAAGGCTTGTTTACTCCATGTCCTTTGCGATGATTGCTGTTGTTGCAGTTGGAGCCGTTTACTTTTATAAACCTCAGGAAGGTCTTTTTGAAAAAGTTTATGCTGAGAATATGGCCTTTTATGATGAGGTGGAGCAAAAGTTGGCTAGTGGCTATATTCTTTATGAAAAAGTATTACATGAGTCGGCTGCAGGCAATGGGGTGGAACAACATTCTTCTATTTTAGAGACATGGTCTGATGGTAAAGGCAATTCTCTCTCTATTCCACGTGATGCGGTGACGGAAGAAATTTTAGGTGGCGAGTATGGGGGGCCTTCAATGGTTCTGACAAATGGTGATAAAAATATGTTTTATACTACTGATTCTAAAGGGTTTGGATTAGAGGCCTATTCACCTAAAGATCCTTATCAGTGCCTTGAGAAAGGTATATCTAATGACTCTGGTAGGTCGTTTACTGCTACTCTTGACGTTGATGAGGATGATATAGCTAAGGGAGATTTGGGAGGTTTTGGGCTTGGGTATTATTATGACCAAAAAGATCCTGAAGTAGAAGCCGATATTAATGACAGGAATCTATTATTTAGTTTAAGATCTCCAATTGCGGATAACAATAAATTTCAAGCTTTTGAAGAATTGAAAAATAAAAAAGATGTAACTTATAAGGAAGTTATTGAAGGTGGGAAAACTTACTATGTATTTACTGCGGAGCGAAAGTTGATGATGCGAGGGGCAAGTGCAGTAGATAATTATTATATTGATGGCGAGAATTATCGTTTGATGAAGGTAGATTCTCAATATTTTAATAAAGATAAAAATCCTGCAAATCGCAGCACGATAACCTTTTTGGGAGTTGATTATATTCCAGGTGAACAGTCTAAGGAAATTTTTGATCCTGAAAAATACGATTTATATCTACAGCCAGTAACGGTTAGTAAATCTATTCCTGTTCATACAGAGGAGGGTTGTTATTACCCTGATGGAATAAAAATGACTGATGCGGAAAACGAGGAGTTTTGGGCAACCGTGCCTGAAGGTACTAAACAGAGTTTTAAAGAATATATTGAAGAGATAAAGTCTTTTAATTAAACTTACCATATGTCTAATATTTTTGTATTTCACGGTGTTGAAGGAACTCCTCAGGAGAACTGGTTTCCGTGGCTTAAGGTTGAGCTGGAGAAGTTGGGACAGAATGTTTTTGTGCCGCAGTTTCCGACACCACAGGGCCAGGAATTGGAGCAATGGCTCAGTGCTTTTGAGCAGTATAAAGATTTGGTTAATCCAGATACAATTTTTGTAGGTCACAGTTTGGGTGGCCTTTTTATGCTGAGCTTACTTGAGAAATTTCAGGTGAAGGCTTCGTTTTTTGCGGCGAGTTTCCCTGGACTGCCTGGGAATGAATTCGATGATGGGATGCGCAGTTTTGCGAAAGAATTTGATTGGCCAAGAATTTGCCAAAATTCTCCTCAAAATTTTGTTTTCCAGGGAAGTGATGATCCTTACGTCAGCTTAGAGACGGCTAATAAACTGGCTGAATCGTTAAATACTGAGCCAAGGGTGATCCAAAACGGCGGACACTTTAATGGAAGTGCAGGCTACACTCAGTTCCCAATTCTGTTAGAAGAAATTAAGAAAGTGCTTTAATCTCTTTCTGATTTTGGTTTTTCTACTATTTCTCTCCAATCTCCCATTAGGCATTCTATAGCTTTATTTATTCCATCTTTTTCATATTCATCATCGGGATTGCTATGTTTCTTTATTAGCTTCTCTAGTTTTGCTAAAAATCCTGGGGCATATGCTTCGTCAATTGCCTGATTAAGCTTACGCCATGCCGGTATGGCTAATTTTTCTTGATCTCTAGCTTCCGTGTCGTAATTTTCGAAGTAGGCTGCTATAAATAATCCTTCTGGAATTGGGTTTTTGCCTCTGGTTCTTAACAACTCTAGTAATTTTCTTTCATCTTCATAAGTAGTATAGGGATTGGGTTCTTGATTTTGATCTAGTAAGGTGCATTGAAAATTTTCAGTAATAGCTTCATTTAACCATCTAAAGCGAGAGCCTATTTGTAATCCAAGTTTAGTCGCTTCCATATTATCAAATTCTTCATATGTTGGTTCTTCTCTTTCTGCAAGTACGGTTAATCCCGAAAGAGCATGGAATATTTCGTGGACGAAAATACTATAGAGCATTTCGTTATCCAGACTGGATTTCTTCTTATAGTTGCCTATGGATATTAAGGCTTTTGAATGATCGTATTGACCACCAAAGTCTTCAAATTTTGTTACAAAAATATCTGCCAGGTTAACTTTAATTTCGTTCATTCTCCTGTCTATCAACTCTTCTGAAATTGGTAGTTTGCCGCTTGCTATAAGTGTTTTTAGTTGATCTTTGATTTTTCTTTTAAATTCAGGTAGCAATTTTTGTTGAAACTCCTTTTTATCTCGCTGTAGATCTTTATAATGTGCTATGGTCATTTTTAGCAAAATATCGTCAGGTAATAAATCTAAATTATCTACGTAAAAATTGACTACCTCTGCTGCATTTAGTCGCCTGTTGCCGCTGTTTTCTTCTGCAATTCTTTGTGCTTTTGGGTAATAGGATAGGTTGACTAAAAAAGGATATCCAAAGGTTGTGGATCCTTCTGGGATTTTGTGAAAATCAGCTTTTTGGAGCTGCTCTCTTGTTGTTGCAATTATTGATCTTTGTGTTTTTCGAAGCTGTATTTTTACTTCTCCTAAAGCTTGAGTTATTCCTGGATTGTCAGCTTCTCTTTCTTTTTGTAACTCCAGAGATTTGATTCGTGATTGTTGATATAGATAGGCTTCAATACTAATTCCTCCTAGGGATTGTTCCGCATCTGCATGTTCACGCATTTTTCTAATTCTTTCTCGGACATATCTTTCTGAGATATCGGAGATTTTTGCATAACTCGGTTCTTGGTCTATATCAAAAAGCTCGTCCTCAGGATCTATGTCTAACGGCTCATCTCTTATTCTTTCTTCTTTTGACATATGTAGCTTTAGGCTAAACTTTCTCCTTTTCTTTTTCGACTTCAGGTTTAATTCTCATCTCGTCAGTTTCTATACTGCTGTTGCCTAAGTCTTTTAGTTTTTGAGTGCGAGAAGTAAGGGGGTTGTAACTTTCGTAAAATAATTCAATTAAGGCGTTTGTTTCTAGTTGTTCTACTTTTAGGCCACAATTCTCGAGGCCACTTTTTACGGTGCTGATTCTTTGAGCCAAGCTTTTCTTCAAATTATTAAATTCGGCGTGACGGGTTTTGATGTCGGCGTAGGAATCTTTTGGGGATAATCTCTGGAAAAATGATTGAAACATGCTAACACTACCGGTGCCTGAGGCTCTAACTGGGTCGTGAGCTACGATAACGTAGAATTCTTTTTGCATGATGTCGGCGTATTCTACCAACTTTTTGATGTATTCGGCGTACTCAAAAGTTTGTTCCTGTAAAAGTTTGTTTTCCTGCTTGTCGCCAAGCTTTTTGACTTGTTCGATATAGTCATCGATATCAAGTTTTTTACTTCTTACTAATATTTGCAGTGGGAATTCCAATGAGTTTAAAAAACTTTGGTAAGAATAAATAATTGCGTTCTGTTCTTCTTCGGATTTAAGGTTAAAGTTAATACTGGAAGTTTTTAAAACTGCTCTAAGTCCACCATTTTTTAACACCACTACTCCTTCACGAATTTCAGCAATTCTTAAGTGAGTTTGTGTGCTTGTTGCAGCATTCTGTCTGTTTTTTTGTCCCGGTGCGATAAAATCTAATAATCCCATGTTTTTGTATTAGTAATTTTGATTTATAAGTTTTGCCAAGCCTTCTTTTTTGGATGGAGAAGTATTTGAATCGATGTCCGTATCTAAAACTTTAGTTAATTCGTCCAGACTTTTTGTTGATTTAGGCTGTACCACTTTTTTTGGCTCGGCCTTTTTTTTGCTGTCGTCAAAAGGTGAAATAAATGGATATCCAGAGCCCTGAATCCAAATTCTCTGTCTGCTAAGCAAGTGATATTCCAAAAAGCACATTATGTAAGTTGTGAAGTTTAAATTGTGAATTTTTAAGAATGCAAAAGCGAGTGTGATTGCACTGACGATTACCACTGGTGGCAGCCATGCTTCTATCATATAAGTTTTTGAAATACTTATGTAAAGTGCGTATGCAATTCCACCACCAACTAGCAGAATCATTAACTGTTTTAGAGTTACTGGTCCAATAATGGTGTCTTCTCTCTGTACGTCTTGTGGTACTTTAAATTGCATTTTTTAGCGTTTTTGTTTTTATTTATCTGGGTATTCTAGCACAAAATAGGGGTTTTTACAATTCCGACTTTCTGATAGAATCTCTGCGCAAAGAAAATTAATCTAAAATGAGTACAAAAAATATCAGAAATTTCTGCATTATTGCGCATATAGATCATGGAAAGTCGACTTTGGCTGATAGGTTTTTGGAGGTGACTCATACTATCGATAAACGTGAAATGAAGCATGGCCAGATGTTGGATACTATGGATTTGGAGCAGGAACGCGGTATTACAATCAAACTTCAGCCTGTAAGAATGGAATGGGAACATAAGGGTGAAAAATATATTTTAAATCTGATAGATACTCCTGGGCACGTGGACTTTTCTTATGAGGTTTCACGTAGTTTAGCAGCTTGTGAAGGAGCGGTTTTAGTTGTGGATGCTACTCAAGGTATAGAAGCTCAGACTTTGGCTAACTGTTACATGGCGATTGACCATAATCTCGAGATTATTCCTGTTTTAAATAAAATTGATTTGCCTGCAGCTGAGGTGCCGCGTCGAGCAAAAGAGATTGAGACTGTACTTGGTCTGCCGGCCGATAAAATTCTACCTGTATCTGCAAAAGAAGGTACAAATGTAGAAAAATTGCTTGAGCAGGTGATTGAGTTGGTACCGCCGCCTGTAGATACCGATCCAAAAGGCGAACTTAAAGCGCTGATTTTTGATTCTGTTTACGATACTTATAAAGGTGTTGTGGCTTACGTGAGTGTTAAATCTGGGTCTTTAAAAAGAGGTGATAAAATTACTTTTTTAAATACACTGACGCAAATTGAAGTTTTGGAAGTTGGTTATTTTAAGCCGAAATATAAGCCTGCTGACGCTTTAATGCCGGGCGAAGTTGGTTATGTTGTGACTGGGCTTCGCAGTGTGCGTGAGGCAAGAGTTGGTGATACAGTTTGGCATAAAGGTGAGAGCGGGATTGCGGTTGAGAATGCTAAGCCGTTGCCAGGCTATAACGTTGTTAGACCTTTTGTGTTTGCGGGAGTTTTTTGTGTGAATAATGATGACTATCCTTTGCTTCGTGATGCGCTGGATAAATTGCAGTTAAACGATGCGTCTTTGTCTTTTGAACCTGAGCATTCAGGAGCGCTTGGACATGGTTTTAGATGTGGGTTTTTGGGCTTGTTGCACATGGATATCGTGCAGGAGCGTTTGGAGAGAGAATATGATTTGGATTTGATCGTTACTGCGCCGTCGGTTTCTTATATTGTCATTAATGCGAATAAAACTGAAAAATTGATTTCCAGCCCAGCGGAATTACCGGATCCAGGGACGATAAATGGGATTAAAGAACCTTGGGTGAAGGTGGAAATTTTGAGTCCAAAAGAATATGTTGGTGGGGTGATTACTTTGTGTTCAGAAAAAAGAGGGATTTCAAAAAACATGCAGTACATAGACGAAAAGAGAGTGCTTTCGACTTTTGAAATGCCGCTAGCTTCTATAGTTGTGGATTTTTACGACGCTCTAAAAAGTTTGAGTAGTGGTTATGCTTCTATGAATTATGAATATTTGGATTATAGGCAGGAAGATTTGGTGAAATTGGATGTGCTTGTTGCCGGTGAAAGAGTTGATGCGTTGGCTTTGATTGTTCATCGCAAGGATGCTGGGCATGTTGGGCAGCGTTTAGTGGGTAAGTTGAAAGAATTAATTCCGCGCGCTCAGTTTGTGATTGCGATCCAGGCGGCTATCGGCGGTAAAATTATTGCCCGTGAAACCATTTCTGCTTTCCGCAAAGATGTTACTGGTTATTTGTATGGAGGTGATGTTACTCGTAAAAATAAACTTTTAGACAAACAGAAGAAAGGTAAGAAACGTATGAAAATGATGGGTAAGGTAGAATTACCTCAGGAGGCGTTCTTGGCGATTTTGAAGAAGTAGAGATTTCTGCTATAATATAAGGAAATAAATATAAACATGCTTAAGTTTTTAAAGTGGTTTTTGGGGTTGTTCTCGAGATATGTTAATCCTTTTGAAAGGAAGGTTGGACGATTTTTTAAACATATTAAGTCTACGGATACGATTTATTCTATTAAGAAAGAGTTGTTGAGTTTGATGCAGGAGAATCTAATGATTTTGAATGTCTGGTTGGAAAAAGAATTTAGAGGCTACACTTATTTGGACAAAAAGACGCGTCGCAAAATGTATGAAGATGAGAAAAAAATTGTGGCTAAATTTCAGGAATTTTGTGCGATGAATGTGCCTAATTCTGCAGATTTAAAAGCTTATTTTAAAGAAAGGGGATTTACTTATCCGGATGGTGATGATCAAAAGTTGCTTTATTTAAGCCAGATTATGGATTTTTTGAGGCCGGGTAAATATTATCATTACATTAAAACGGCGAGTTTTGGAAAGTTGTTGCGCGATCCTGATTCTGCAAAAATGGAAGGGGATTGTAATCAGATTGTGACATTCTATATGTATTTGTATTCTCTCAAATTTCCGGTTGAAGATTTGAATATAAAATTGCTGCCTGAACACGTTTGTTTGCACTTTAGGAGTATTGATATTGAGGCTACGAATGCCACTTTTGCGAAGTATACAGAGAGTCTTGAGGTGTTGCCGGCGACGGAAATTATTTCTACGAATCTATTGGATTTGAGTGATTTTAGGGAAGAAGCACAGGAAATTTCGCCGCGTGTAATTCTAAAAAGTGCACAATTGGCTTATGCGATTAGTAGTTTAAAGTCGCTGGTGGCTAAAAATTTGGATGTTGCATATAGAAATTTAACTGTGAATTTGCTAAATCAGCAGCAATTTGATGAAGCTCGTTTTTTTGCAGAAAAAACTGGCGATTTTGAGTTGATTAAAAATGTGAAATATAACCAGGCGGTGTATTTGTATAATGCTGGGATTTTGGACAAGGCTCTGGAGGTTTTTAGCGCTATGGGAGACGAAAAAATGAAGAAGGCCTGTTACCAAAAAATGTATAATAAATTGGTTGGTGAAGTGGCTGGAGTGCAGACTTTAGATCAAGCAAAATCTAAAAAATCTATCTACCAAAAAATGTTAGATTTAGCGGTAAAAGTGGGTGATCCGGCGATGGAAAGGTCTGTTAGGGAGACGCTGGGGAAGATATAGTTTTTGGTGTTATAGTTTTAGGCAGAATTTGCTGCAAAACATCACTTGAATTAGTCGACCGTTCTTGGTGATTCGTCGGCTTGACTTAGCTATTTCTGGTCTGTTTTTTGCATTGTATTTTTCGCTAATTTTTGATATGATTTTGTTGGTTATTTGGCTATGATTTACATCGTCAAAAACTTAGTTTCTGCAGACGGATTTACGCTTGGGTTTTGCAGAAAAAATACATACGTTGGGATAGGTGGGGTAGCTGCCTGATAAAAATCATTTTTGATTTTTGCAATTTTTTGTCCTTTTGTATTTTTTAACCCAATTTTTATGAATTTGCATCGAGAATTTGTGAAACTTAGTTTCGATATTATTAAGATGAAAAATAGACTGATTTCGCTGCTTTTAGAGATTTTTGAAAAAGAAATTTATAAGGGACATGGATGCGCGACGATTTTTGAATATGGCTTTAAATACGCGAAATTATCACGTGAGACGGTGGAAAAGGCTCTGCGAACCTTGAAGCACGTTGAAGATAAGCCGTTTTTAAAGCAGGCAATTGCAAAGTGTGGCATTCATAAAGTGGCTCTGGTAGCGACGATTGCCGCTCCTGAAACCGATAAAGTCTTCGCCGAACACGTCGCAAATATGAGCAAACCGGCGTTATTTGAGTTTGCGAAGGAGGTTAGGCAAGCGCAGAAGGAAGGGTTGATGAGAGGAAATGATGACAAAGATAACGGTGAATTGTTTGAGCTTGGCGAAGCCAATTTACAACCCTGTCGCGCCGCTAGTACAAACCTAAAAATCGAGCTAGGTCATGAAATGCAGATCCTATTTTTCCAACTTAAACAGAAATTACAAAAAGAACAAAAGAGGGATTTTTCAAACAAGGAGGCTCTAAAACTCATGCTGAAAAAATTGGCCGAAAAAGAAGTGGTGGTAAATAGTGGCATGTCTAAAAATGAAGTTACTAAATCCGAACTTGCTAAAACTGAAACTTCAATCCTGGTTCAAAAAGGCGTTCCCGGGAACGGAAATATAAATGTCCAAAGTGTGGCTAGGGAGAGCCGAAAAGGCGACGTCGTGCTGGAAGCGGAAAATGCAAAAAATGTAGGAAATATAGAGAATATCGAAAACAGGAGAGTTAGCGAGAAGCAAAAAGAAGTAAGTCGATACATCCCAGCCAAACAAAAGCGTGAAATTCTGCTAAAATATCAAAATCATTGCGCATATCCCAATTGCGCAAAGCCAGCTGAAAACATCCATCATCGAAGTCCGTTTGCGCAGAGCCAAAGCCATGAAACTATAATTCCACTTTGCGAAATCCACCATGAGTTTGCGCATAACGGCGTGATTGATGGGCAAATAAGCGAGCCTGAGGAGTGGCGGTTCAGTCTGAATTCGCAAAAAAGTAGAGTTGATGAGCTCTATCTGGCGCATAGGTCGTGAGTGTAGCGATTTTGGTCTGGCTTGAAAGTCGGCTGGTGGTAGGGTTTGGTAAATTTTAAAGTTTTGTTTTAGGTTAGTGGATCGTACGGCCAATTCTTGCGGCTTATGGATTGATAAAATTCTGGTTTTTTGGTATAATTAATAGATTTATTTAACAAATTTGCGACAATTTTGTGAAAGAGATTTTGATCAAAATTTTGAAGTATGGTTTTGCGGCAATTTTTGTGGCTGCTTTTTTGTGGCTTGCGAGGGAATTATTTTTCTCAAAAGAAGGCGCTAAAATTCTCAATACTAACGAAAAATCTTCGCAGGAAACTTTGCGTGTTCTTTACTCTACTAAACCAATTAGTTTGGAGCCCACGTTCTCTGAGCCAGCAGTGCGCCAGAGACTTCTCAATATTTTTGAACCTTTGGTCAAACTAGATCGTGATATGAAACCTGTTCCAGCTTTAGCGACTTCCTGGGGATTGATTGATGATCAGACTTGGGTTATTAAATTGCGTGAGAATGTGAAATTTCATGATGGTTCTAAATTTGATGCCAAGGATGTTGTGGCTAGTATTAACCGCGCTAGGGAAAATCCAAATTCTCAGATTTCGGGTATTCTGGATTCGATTGAGCTGGTTGAAATTCTGGATGGCGGGCAGCAGTTGCATATCATCACTACTAAGCCGGATCCTTTGCTTTTGCAGCGGTTATCTCTGGTTTTGATTTTTCCGGCAGAATTCGAAAAGGAAAAAATCGTGCCTTTGACTGGTACTGCTTCTTATAAATTTACTCAAGAAGATGGGTCAAAAATTATTTTGACCAGATTTGAGAATTATTGGGGCGAGAAGTCTAAATTTGCGAAAGTTGAATTATTGACTGCGGCTAGTAAAAAAGAACGTGTGGATTTATTTTTGGGTGGCGGAGCCGATTTGATGGAGTATGTGCCTTTTGAGGTTGTAGATCTGTTAAAGGAAAGAAAATTTAATGTGACTACCATCCCAAGTTTGGAGGTGCAGTTTTTGTTATTTAATACAAATTCTGATTTTTTTGCGAAAGTTGAGGCGCGTCAGGCAGTGAGTTTGGCGCTTGATCAAGAGGCTTTTGTGAAGTCGGTGAGTAGTTATGCGAGACCAGTTAATCAGTTTGTGAGTAATGGGATTTTTGGTTTCGATCCCGATTTGTCGGATCATGAATATGATTTGGAGAAGGCTAAAACTATGATTAAAGAGGCAGGGCTGCAGGGTCAGATTTTGCAATTTCACGTTTCCAAGGATATGCAGATTTTGGGGGAATATGTGCGTACGCAATTGAATCAGATTGGAATTGAGGTTTTGGTTTCTTATCTTGATGGTGATAAGTTACTCGAGAGTTTGCAGAAAGCGCAGGCCGATGTTTATTTTTTTGGATTTAAATCTGATTTAGGGGACAGTGGCGACTTTTTGGATTTATTGGTGCAGAGCGAAGGTGAGTATAATTTCTTAAAGTACAAAAATGAAGAAGTAGATTCTTTAATTGAGAAAGGTATGCAGGAAATGGATCAACGAACTCGTTTAAATTATTTACAGCAAGCCATGGAGGCTATTGTGGATAAAGACGTTTTTGGGGTGCCACTTTTTGAATATGAATTGGTTTATGCTTTTAACGATAAGGTCGATTTTGAGCCAAGAATCGATGGTTTTATTTATTTTGATGACCTAAAAATAAAATGAAAATAACTATTCGCAGTAAATTAATTTTGGCCATCTCGAGTTTGATTATCGTGATCTTTGTGATTGCTGCGTATTTGTTTGTGAATGAAAAAAAGCGTGAAATTGCTGAAGATATTTATGTGAATGCTTTGGCGTTTTCGCGTTTAACTTCTACCACAATTGCCGATGATTATGATCTGTATTTAAAGCAAAATAGTTTTGTATATTTTAATCGAGATATTCAGTCGATTTTTCAACAAAATGATGATGTTTCCCAGATTAAAGTGTTGTCTTACAAGGGAGAAATTCTTTATGATTCAGGATTGGATGTGGATAAAAAATATGAAGGAGAGCGAAGAATAGTTGCGGAGAATTTGTTGACGCAAATTCAATCAGAATATATTGCAGTCCAAGATTTGGATGGAAATGGTTATTTTTTGAGATTTAGAGCGGATGGTGGATATGAATATGTAAGTCCTGACGAGCGTTTGCTGCAGCCAATTAAGCAGGGAACCTTGATAGAGTATTTGCTCGTGCCCGCTAATGAAAAATATTCGGTTTTGTATAAATTGGATTATCAAAATATGATTGATAGGGTTGCGGCCATGCAGCAGCGTATTATTTATTTGGCGGTTTTTGCGATTATGTTAGGTGCGGCAATGTCGTTTGGCATGTCTTTCCAGATTACAAAGCCGGTTGCAGAATTAGTAAAAGGTGCAGCTGAAATTTCCAAAGGAAATTTCCACAACATAGTTGAGATCAAGACTCATGATGAATTGAAATTTTTGGGTGATGCTTTTAACAAAATGGCCGTGGATTTGGAAAAAAGTGTGGAAACCAAGGTTTACAAAGAGCGTGTGACGCGAGAATTGGAATTGGCTGCGCAGATTCAGGATCAGCTAATTCCAGATCAGGCGCAAATTCCGCCTATGCCTGGTATTGAATTGGCTGCTTGGCTTGATCCAGCTGAAGAAATTGGTGGTGACATTTATGATTTCTTAAAAGTTAATGATGATAATTTGGTGATGTACTTGGGAGATGTGACTGGACACGGTGTGCCTGCGGGTATTATCAGTTCGATTTCTAGCGCTTTGTTTTACGGTTATTCTATTGAGCCAGATCTCAAAAAGATTTTATTGGATGTGAATAGGGTGCTTAAGGCCAAGACCATGCCAACGATGTTTTTGACTTTGTGTTTGATGAATTGGGACGCCAAAAATCAGAAATTTACTTATGCGAGCGCCGGTCACGAAAAAATTCTGCATTATCATGCCGAAACTAAAAAAGCTGACTATGCTGCGGCGGGAGGCATTGCCTTGGGTATGATGAAGGACATTTCAAAGAGTATTAATGTATGTGAAATCGAAACGAAACCTGGCGATTATTTGGTGATTTACAGTGATGGTATCCCGGAATGTTGGAAGAATGAAAAAGAACTTTATGGCTTTGAAAGACTGCAGGCTGCTCTTGAAAAGTTTGTTAGTTTGGATTCGCCTGAGGCAGTGATGAAAGCTATCCTGGAAGATGTTAAGACTTTTGCGGAAGGCCACAAGCAGATGGATGATATTACGATTATGGTGATTAAGAGGGTTTAAATATTGACTTTTTGTCAGCCGCTTGCCAGAATACTGTTCTATGGCGGACCAACTTATATATGATTGGAATACACACGATGGCGATCCGGGTGGTCGCTATGGGTTTTGTGAAGTTGTTGATGAGACGATTCGGGATGGTTTACAGGGGCCTATTATTAATATTCCCTCTATTGAACAAAAAAAAGAGGCTTTATGTCGTATGGTGGAATTGGGCATTAATGGAGTTGCGCTTGGTTTTCCTGCAAACGGTGAAGCAGATGATTCAGCTGAACTTGCCAGGTATATGGCTGATGAAAGATTAGGTTTACGTCCTTATTGTCTTGCCCGAGCTGTTGAATCTGATGTGGTGGCGATAGATCGAATAGTCCAGGCTACTGGTTTGCCGATTGATGTGCTGCTTTTTATTGCTGCAAGTCCAGTGAGAATGGCTGTTGAAGGGTGGAATATAGACACTTTGAGAAAGGCTGTTGAAGATGTAAGTAAGTTTGTTGTTGGTCGGAATTTGTCTTTAATTTTTGCAGTTGAAGATGCAACCAGGACGCGTTCTGAGGACTTGAAGACTTTATACACTGCTGCGATTGATAATGGAGCTGGGCGTATCATTTTGACTGATACTGTTGGGCATATAACTCCGGCTGGGGTGAGTAGTTTGCTTAAGTTTATAGTAGATCAGGTGGTCAAGCCTGCTGGTCGAAAAATCGGAATAGACTGGCATGGACATAAGGATCGTGATCTTGCGGTGGCTAATTCTTTAGCGGCAATTGAAGGAGGTGCGGATAGAGTTCACGCTACGGCTCTTGGTATTGGGGAACGTGTTGGCAATACTCCTTTGGAATCCTTGTTGATGAATTTATATTTATTAGGCAATCGCAAGTTTGATTTAAGTAAATTGCAGTCTTATTGTGAATATGTTGCTCGAATTTGTGGTGTTGAAATACCTGCCAATTTACCTATCGTGGGGCGGGATGCGTTTAAAACGGGGACAGGCATACATGGAGCAGCTGTTACGAAAGCTATGAGTCATGGAAATGCTGATCTTGTGTACGCTGGGATACCAGCTGACGTATTGGGCAGGCATCAGGAAATTGTTATTGGACCAATGAGTGGCAAAACAAATGTTCTCTATGTCTTGAGGGATATGAAGTTGCTTGATCTTGTTGCTGAGCCTCCTCAAGGTTTGTGTGAAACTATTTTACAACAGGCAAAGATTCGTAGGAGAATTTTGACTTCTGAGGAAATTGCGGAGATAGCTGTTGGATTTGGATTGAGAGCTAAGGGCTAACTTAACCTTTTTTTAGACTCTGGTTCTGTTAAGTAGTTTTTGTCAGAAATTATACTTCGGCCTAGCTCCTTTTCTGTTTCTTTTCTGGCGTTGCCGGCAACATTGCCACCTCTTTTGGCTACTTGCTTGTTTTTGGTGAATGTTTCTGGCTTTTCCTGTTTTGATATTTCGGTAGTAACTTTTTCGCCAAGCATGTTAAAGATTAGTTCTAAACTAGTCATATGATCCCTAAGATTTTCTTGCTTCAGGCCTTTATGATCTTTGTATTCTTTTGGAGTCATATCAAAGGTGGCTTTTGAAATTTCTGCTGTTAGAATGCCAAACTCTATGCCTTCTTTCACCCCTCTTTCTTTCCACTCGTCGGTTAATTCTTCACGTATTTCGATGCCTCTCATTCTCTTTTCGATCCAGCCTTCAGAATATCCCTTTGCTTTGTAGAGAGCTCTAGTTCTTTTTGTGGCAAGTTCTGGGTCTTCAATTTCCTGTATTCTTTCGTAACCAACTTTTGCTAGCCATCTTTTGAATGGTTCTGCTTTTGGTGAAGGAATTGATTGGATAATTCTAAATATGCCTTCGGTATTGGCGCAGTCCGTTTCATATTTTTTCCCGTCCGTAGATTCTAATTTCAGTTGTTTACAAATTGTAGATAACTGAATTTCGGCTTCTGTTTTCACTCTGGCTTTCATTGCACTCCAGTAAACGTTTGGTTTTGAGCTGTCTGTTAAGGCACCGATCACATCTACTACAGAAAACCACCATTCATTGTTAAAAAGTGTTTTTCTAATCTCCTTATTTTGAAACAATGCTATTTTTGTTGAATTTTCTTGGTTCATATTTTGTGTAGTTAATTTTATACATCAAATATAGGTGAGTATACGCTCACCGTCAATGATAATTTAGATCTTTGGTTTGACTATGTTGCTGGATGGTTTTATTACTAGCCATTAATTATGCGTTTCATGTTTTCAACCTTTTCTTCAATATTTTGGAATGCTTTTAAGCAACAAACCGCTATGCCTTCTAAGTTTTCTTGAAATTGAACCTCGTCAATATTTTCATGCAATATTTGGTTAGCCCAGTAAACAATATCTTCAATGTATCTTTTGTACATATAAAAAGACAGGTTATCCAAATCAATTTTTTGCTTCGGGTTGTGGTTTTTATATGTTTTAATGAAGTCTTGCCCAAATTCTCCCATAAAAAACCAAAGATCTCTTTCGGGCGGGGATAATCTTGCCCAATCCCAATCCACTATAAATACGTTACCAATATTATCTTTTATCAAATTGTCAGCTATCAGGTCACCGTGTGTGACGACTAGGGTATTGGCTTTTTGCCTCACTTTGTTACCAAGTTCGTTTAATTGGTTTAAGTCTTTGTTTAGCTGGGATTGATGAGATAAAAGTAAATCGCCAAGTTTTTGCTGTTGTTCATTTAGATTTTCTTTCTTTTCAAGAGTAAACAAATACTTTTTTAGTTCGTTAGCATAAGAAAGGTCAAATGGTTCAGTCAGAAGATTTGTATGATTATTGTTAATCTGGTGAATTTTTGCGATCAGTTCGGCGACTTTTATGACAACATCTTTTGTTATCTCGGGCGAATGGCCGTCAATATAATTAGTGATGAGTATGGAATATTTTTCAAACTTTCCTTCTAACCCACCATCTCTTCGTTTAATTGGGTAAGGTACACTATTTATTCCTTCATCGTGAAATAACGAAGTCAATTTAAGCGTAGTCTCCAAGCCTTGCGGATTATCTACGTTCAATACTGACGTGAGGTGAATTTTTAGAAAGTATTTTTTATGATTTGAATCTTCGATAACATAACAATCACCAATTACCCCTTGTGGAAGTGCTTTAGCGGTTACTATTTCAAGGTCATAATTTTTATTTAACCAACTTATTAACTTTGCTTCACCGATCAATTGTAAATATTTACCCTGTTTTATTGAATTTTTGGCGGGTTGAGTCATGTAATTTAACATTATCGTGACCTTGAATTACAAAGATAAAAAATATTTTTCATTCAATTTTATCTTGACAAGTCTTTTATTTGTTTTATCAATTAGGTAATTCATACGAAATTGAGTTGGCATCAAATAAAATAATTTCTTTTGTTTTAAAAATTTTTTTAGCTTTATTATAATTCTTCGTTTTGCTTCCTTTGCGACTTGAAATATAAACTGTATCTATATTTGCAGATTCTATATTATTAAATATATGAGAATCATTGTCATCAAGTTTGCTACCAATAATAACTAATGACCCAGAAAGAGTTGATATTTTTTGCAATGCTTTTTTTAGGTATTCACTTCTGTTAATGGCTTCAATCTTATTTTCTGATTGAAATACACATACAATCTCTTTTTCTTCATCGTTCAATATTTGCTCCAATTTATCATAAAGTGCTTTTTCTGAACTTTGAGTAATCTTTTTTTCCAGTTTTCCATCTTTGTAAATATGGAAGGCACCATGAAGAAAAAATAGGTTTTGTGTTTCTTTGTTTACATCAAAGACAAAATCTTTTGCGCCATCAAACAAAGTTATTTGTTTACTTCCATCATCAACCTTACTTAATACTTTATTTTTCTTCTCTTCTTCTAAAAGAGATTTTACAACTCTTTCGATATCACTAGCTTTCCAGTTTTTACTGTTACTTTTTGAATATATTTCAACTTCACTAATGAAATTTTTCTTATTCAATTCACTCAGGTTTTGAACAGTTGAATTTGATTTACTTTCGAATTTTATACTTACTGTTCCATCGTTTCTTGCTTCTTTGATTTCTGTGTAAATATTATTCTGATTCTCGTCCATGTCTTTCTCAATAAATTTCAGTGAAGGCTGAAATGCAATTGTTTGCTCTTTTTCATCTGCTTCTGACTTAAAATTTAAAAGCAAGAGATAGAGAAAAGAATCATAGTTTAACGTAAAATAATTTTGAAAATGCTTCAATAGCATAAAAATTCCTTCGTTTTCTTTAGCATACAAATTTTTAATCCCTTCTTTTACAATTTCATGTGTTGCTTTCATAAAGTCTTGTTTTACTTTGTTGGCTACATATTTTTTGAGAAATATATTTTTATCATCAATGTCCTTGGTAAGTTCTCCAATAAATCTTTCTAAATCAGAACTACATTTTTTTACAGTATCTTTAGCATCTTTATATATCCCAAGATCATTTTTAAGCATTTTTTGAAAAATGGCAGGATAACTGGTATTTACTCCAAGTCCTCTATTAAAACCATTCCCAATCAATAGATGACATTCTTTGCCATGTATTTTTTCAAGAACTTCTTGATATTTTAATAATGTTATTTTTTTTGTCATTTCTCAGCAAAATTATAAACTTAATCTTTTCTTTGCAAATTCTACATATTTTTTATCTTTCTCGATTCCTATCCATTGCCGACCATATTTTTTTGCAACAAAAGCTGTTGTTCCACTACCCAAAAATGGATCAAGTACAATGTTACCTTTGTTAGAACTTGCTAGAATTATTCTTTTTAACATTTCCTCCGGTTTTTGTGTTGGATGCAATGCCTTTCCGTCATCACCTCGTAACCTTTCTTTTCCTTGCACCAAAGGTAATTCCCAGAAATCACGCATTTGTTTTTGGCTTCCGTCTTTTTGTTTGTTTGGGTTTATTTCTTTTATTTTTTCATAGTTAAACGTCCAGCCTTTTCCTTTTACTGCCCAAATAATAAATTCGGTTGAGTGCGTAAAAACTCGTCTCGTCATGTTTGGCATTGCGTTTGTTTTATACCAAGTGATGATATTATTGATTTTGAAATCAAGTTGCTTCAAAACAATCATCACTTCTGAAATATTGTGGTAAGTACAGGAGATATAAATTGATCCGCCTTCTTTTAGGACACGATAAGTACCACCAATCCATTTTCGAGTAAACTGTAGGTACTCTGGTGCGGTCATTCTGTCCCATGCTTCATTTACCATGTACCAATCACCACCTGTTTTATTGCCCTTCCAGTGCAATCCATTGCCAGACAAATTATACGGTGGGTCGGCAAAAACAAGATCAACAGACTCCTTATCAATTTTTGATTTGAGTATGTCTATGCAATCGTCATTGTAGATAATGTTTGTTTTCATACTCGTAAATTAGAATGTTAAGCTCTTTTGCCATGACGAAATGGTCTCAGGAATGTTCTTGAGCCACTCGTTGGATTCGTTAAATGAATTTGATGAATTGATTATTTCATCATACAGTCTGGCAATTTCGCTATGCTTCAAAAACTTATTCTCCGCTTTTATTTGAACCAGAATATTTAAAAGAGAGACAAAGTTGCTTATTGATAGGGGAATTATCCTTTGTTTGCTGCCTTCGTACTCATATTTTATGGCATTCCAAAAGGTATTGATTGTATCTCTGTGCATTTTAGGCGCTATGAACAAGCAGTAAGAGCTTTTGTCATTATGCTTGCTTTCAAAATCTCTTAAATGTCTCATGACGGGCTGTCCTTCGTTGTACCATTGATCTCGTCCAGTCAACATGGTTACTTCGCAAATAGCATTGAAACTCTCATAAAAGCATTCTATATCCGGCGTATTGGCCGGTGCTGTAAATGTTGGCTCGTTGTCGTCTCCAACGGGATAATTTGGCTGTATTTTTAGCGCGTCGTTTAGAGCATGCAAGCCGAGTGATGACAGTTTTTCAAGTAATACAGGCTTATCATCGGCACTAAAAATATTTTCCAACTCTTGAATATAGGATTTTATTGATTCTGTGTCTTGAGATTTTCTGTGAGCTTCTTGATCCTGTAGGTCTCTTCGGTATTTTCTAAGTTCAGCAATGTATGTTTTATGCTCAGCTTCCTGGAATTTCGAATAATCCTCTATTTCAACAGCTTCTACGGCTAGTTCAGTTTCATAAGCCTGAACGTCTTCAATAAGTTTGGTGATAATTTCAATATACTTTTCTTTTGTTTCCCAGGGTAGCTGCGGCTGTGAAATGTCAGAAATATAATCTAAGTATTCTTCTTTTGAAGCAAATGTTTTAGATTGGGCATTGTCAAAATCTAGCAAGGCATTGATTTCAACTGATCTTCTTGGCTCCAGGTCAACATAAAAACCGCCACCTCGAATATAAATGTAGCGAGTTAGTCGGAAATATCTAATGGCATTATCGCCGTAGTCTTTCAAGTTTTTCAGTAATTTTTTTATTTTCTTTGAATCATCAGATTGAAGAAATTCTTTTGCAAAAGTAGTTTTATATTTATCAAAAATGGCCATTTTTTCCTGCTTGTTCTTTCCATTTAGTCGTTGTCGTAAAGCAATAATTTTTTCAGCATACGAATCCACGTCATTAAAATTCGTTAACGATGGTCCAAATAATGAAAATTCTGCTTTACTAATACCTTTGTCCTTTCCTCCACATGCCAAAGATTTTTCATTTACAGTTTGTATCAAATGAAGAACTCCTGTGAATGGCTTTATGTCATCACCGTCTTCAATCTTATAATCGTCGCTTTCGGGATTTGGAATCTGCCATTTTATAAAACTTCTAAGAAATATTTCACCTAAATCAAAGTTTTCATTTAAAAATAATTTTCCAAGACTGGTGATAAAGACCTTTTCATTTTTTATTACAACAAATCCAAGTTTTTTCAATGGATTTATAGACTGTCTGCCTCGCATTGAGGGATCTTCGTAGTTTTTTGTATTAAAAATGTCTTCAGCTTGCACAAAAGTGATTTCTTTTGTTGGGTCATCAATGAGATCTATTTGTTTTTGAGTTAGCCCATTATAAAATTGGTTGCTCCCGTAACCGTAAACTCGTTCTTTTATCAAAAGAATCTGGTATGCTTTTTGATTTTCTAAATCCCATTTTTTATTCTCAAGTTGTTTCAAAACAATCAGGAAATCCCTCAATCTTTCAGGATTTCTAAGCGTTGTTGTTATAGACCAAGGTTTTTTCATGATTTTAGTTTACTTTGCAATAAAAAATTCTTTCTGCATTTCCGTCGCCGTTACTTTTCCCTGCGGTAAAGGCTTTGTAGTCTCTTTCAAAAATTTCAACTTCTCCTTTATTTTTTAATATTCTCAAAATGTCATTGTCGGCAATTCTGGCATTTGATCTTCCATCTTTGGAATCACCTGTATTATTATAAGACAATAAGATGTGTTTACAATCCGCATTTCTGATCAAATCTTCAAGTGCTTGTGTCGCATTTTTGAGGCAGTAGGAGCTTTTAATATGCGAACGATCCATTTTTTTCGCCACACCTATGACCTCTGGTTTCTTCCATTCGGCAAGGTTTTCAAGTAGGTGATAAGCGTCTGAATATTGGCGTGAATTGTAGGGTGGATCAATGTACAAGACATCACAAGAAATTTTTCTAATTAAAATGTTTGCGTCTTCTTTGTAAATTTCGTTTGTTCCATTCTTTGTGTAATCAATATCTGGTGTTAGCAGCTTTACTGACTGAATCATGTCTAAATCCTTGCGAAAAGCATCGTAATGGCCAACTGTATTTGCAACTTTGTCAACCGCATATAATAACGAGCAAATGAGGGTATTTTTTTCCTCCTCGGTTTCTGCAATATTCTCTATTTCTTCGCGGATAGACCCAATTTTTTTTGCGTTTTCTAGTGAAAAATAATTATTTCCAAAATGCTTTGAAAAATAATTATCTTCCATAGCATGCAGCTTATTTAGGCGTTCTATTTTTTCCGCAATTTTATCTAAATTTGTGCTTGTACCAAGGAATGCTTTTAAGCATGCGTAATTACTAAAAAGTAGGTCATTTGAAATAACTTTAATTTCAGGCTTATTGAATCTTTCGCCAACAACACCTGTGCCAGCAAAAATGTCGCAAAATGATTTTATTCCGTTACACTTTTCTGAAACAATATCTTCAATAAAGCCAAGTAATTTATGCTTATTTCCTAAGTATCTTCTATTTTGAAGTTGGAAGGTATTACTTTTTGTCTTTGAAAAATGAAAGTACGGCTTTTCAATTTTATTTACCGTTACTTCATAGGGTGATTTTTCAATTTCCAGCAGATCAAAGAGCGTCCCTTGTAAGCCGTCTGCTACATAATCAAAACTTCTGTCTTGATCATTTAACTTTTCAAAAAAACTATAATTTCCATTTGATGAAACAATGATGAAATCAATGACTGGGATTCCCATTATTTCTCCGGCTTGGGCTATTTTGTTCACAATTTGAGTATCCTTTTCGCTTGGAGAAGAATCGCCTGAGGGATGATTATGCACCAAAATTACACTTGCCGCATTTAGCTCGGTGGCGGGATAAAAAATCTCTCTTGGATGTAACAGCGTTTTATCAAGTAGCCCAACGCTAACAATTTCTTTTCTGAGTAAGACATTTCGTGCGTTCAGATAAAGGCAAATAAGGTGTTCTTTTTTTTTATCTCTTAGGTCGTAGTTTAGTGAAATGACATCTTGTGAATTTCTTATTGTAATTTCGTTAGTTGCATTATCATCATAAAATCTTTTGACTAAAGAAATCGCAGCAGCAATTTGTAATGCTTTTGCTTCTCCAATGCCCGGAATTTCTTGTAAATCTTCAATCGTAATATGCAAAAAATCTTTACCAAATTTCTTGATGATTTGTTGTGATAACTGCTGAACATTTTTTCCCTTAATGCCAGTGCCTAATAGAATAGCCAAAAGGTCACTTTTTGAAAGTGCATCGGAACCCTTTTTGAGAAATCTTTCCCTGGGTCGGTCTATTTTTGGTATATCCTTAATTTTTGCCATAAATTGCTTTCAAGTGGTTGGATTATATCGCATTTGACCCCTTATTAAAATAAGCGTTTCCGGAGCATAGCGGAGGAACACGATAGTTCCTCTTTATAAAAATAAAAAATAAATTTATTCCCTTTAAAGGTCTGTCAAAATTCCTTAATAAAAGAAAAATATTTTTTGAATTGAGTATAACACGGCTTGTTCAAATTTTTATCCCCTAAACCTTTATCCCCGGCACCGGAAACCTCAAACACATCTCTTTCACTTCTTCTTTGATCTGAGCGTGCAGAGCTGTGTCATCAATGTTGCTGATGGCGCGGTCTAGCCAGTCTGCGATGCGGGCCATTTCGGGTTCTTTGAAGCCGCGGGTTGTGACGGCTGGGGTGCCCATGCGAATGCCTGATGGGTCCATCGGTGAACGTGGGTCAAAGGGGACAGTGTTCTTGTTTAATGTAATTCCAACTGTGTCCAAAACAGCCTGAGCTTGTTTGCCTGGAACACCTTTGTTTGTAAGATCAACCAGTAATAGGTGAGTGTCAGTGCCGTCGGAAACCAATTTAAATCCTCTCTTCTTCAATTCTTCAGCCAAGTGTCTGGCATTTTTTTGAACTTGTAGAGCGTAATCTTTGAATTCTGGCTTCAAAGCTTCTTTAAAAGCAATCGCCTTACCGGCAATAATATGATCGTGTGGGCCGCCCTGTAAACCTGGGAAAACGGCTCTATCAATAGCCTTCGCGAATTTTTCTTTACACATAATGATCGCACCACGAGGACCACGCATTGTTTTGTGTGTTGTACTCATTACAACATCAAAGTAGGGAACTGGGGATTCCAAAACTCCACCAGCAATCAAACCAGCAGTGTGTGAAATATCAGCCATAGTGATAGCACCGATTTCGTCAGCGATTTCTTTGAATTTTTTCCATTCTATATCACGAGGATAAGCGGTAAAACCAGCAACGATCATTTTTGGTTTGTGCTCCAAGGCCATCTCGCGAACTTTTGCCATGTCTATATAACCAGTCTCTTTGTCTACTTCATACTGTACGAAATTATAAGCTTTACCAGAAAAAGAAATTGGAAGACCGTGAGTGATATGTCCGCCGTGGTCTAGTTTAAGCCCCATGACGGTGTCGCCAAAATTCAACAAAGCAAAGTAAATCGCAGTGTTAGCTGGTGAGCCAGAATAAGGTTGTACGTTTACATGTTCGGCACCAAAAATCTCTTTTGCTCTTGAAATAGCCAAATTCTCAATTTCGTCAATATTCTCCTGACCGCCATAATAACGTTTGCCCGGATAACCTTCTGAATATTTATTTGTTAAAATGCTGCCCATAGCCTCCAAAACCGCTTCGGAAACGTAATTTTCTGATGGGATCAATTCTATACCCTCAGCCTGTCTCTTTTTTTCACGTTCAATTAAATCAAAGATCTCCGAATCTTGTTGTTGTAATGCGCTCATATGAAATTGGGTTAAGGACTTTGTTCTTAGCTTTGGGCCTGTTGCATTCTCGACGATTTTAAATATGGAAGCAAGTTTTTTTGCTGTCTTTTGGTGTTAAGGGTGTGTTGAAGCTTCCACAACATTGTTTATTTGGAAGAGTCTATTTGGTCAATTGTGTTAAGGTAGTATGCCAAATATCGTGTGTGTCGACGCTCTTGAGTAGTTGAAGTTAGTTCGCCATGAATTGCTTGTTGTATTGCAGATTGAACATGATCAGCAGCATTGATGGTCTCCGTATAGATAGTATGAATGTCAGGGCGGCGTGTCCTTAGTTCTTCAGTATAATACTTTGGGTTTGGGGTTTCTATTTTGGTATCATCGGGTGTGTACATATATTTGTGTGATTTGTCGCCGTTAAATAAGAGAAATTGCGTACTGGTACCTTTAATCATACCCCTCATGGTATCTGAAATATGTTCTGGGGTTGTTGGTAGATTGTAAATTTCAGGAACTTCAACTATTGAAATGCTCCTAAAATTTTCAGATATTTTGGAAAGTGCTCTGTAATGTACTAATGCAGGGTAAAGTCTTTCCTGTAGGTTGTGCTGTGCTGGAAAGTGAAAGAGAGGAATTCCTGTCGATTCCAACATGGGTTGTAGTAGGGCATAATTATATCTGCCTAAACAGGTCACTAATAGGTCTACTGATTCTGTCTGGTCTATTTTCCCTAAACTCATAAAATTAAGTAAGCGGTTATTCTATAAGATAAGGCAAAAATTGCAATCGGTAGTTGTAAATGTTAGAATCTCGGCGCTTTTAAAAATGTGCCCAGGTGGCGGAACTGGCAGACGCACTACCTTGAGGTGGTAGCGGGGGAAACCCCGTGGAGGTTCAAGTCCTCTCTTGGGCACCAGAGTAAAATTCTGCAAAAATACCCCTTAAATTAATAAGAGGTATTTTCTTTAACGTTCAGTTTCAAAAACTATTATTTAGTTGGGCATTCACATTTGTCGCCGCAGCCGCCAAACATTCCAACAAGAGTCCAAACGGCACCAAGACCTACTAGACCGTAAACAACACGTTCAACTACTGGCCAGTTTCCAAGAAGCATGTTAACAACGTTCCATGATGGTTCGATAGCCATTAGTCCCCAGTTAAGGCCACCAACAACTACTAAAACCATAGCGATCAAACCTACTGGACTTTTTGAATTACAACACATTTTGAATGAGGTTAAAAAATTGCTAAAATTCTAGAGTAAGAATATAAGAAAGGCAAATGAACTATCCTCAAAAATTACAGGCGGGCGAGAATGTTTTTCCAGTTACTTATGAGGCGAGTTTCAAAAAAACTTCTTCAGTTAGAATTAAAAAGAATGCAGTGCGAATTGTGCTAAGTCGATTTTTGCAAGGCCGCAAGCGGGATGAGACGATTGAGAAATTTTTGGGCTGGGCGAGTAAAAGATTGGCAAAAGTTTCCAAAGTGGATTTTGTAAGTCCTATTTACGAGGATGGCGGCCGAATTGTTACACATAATAAAGTTTACGAATTGGTAGTTGATGTTGTAGTTAGTGACCGGGCGAGGGCGAGAATTTCGGAGGGGAATTTTTTGAAGATTAAAATTCCAGCGATTTGGACGGTAAAAGATTCTCAAGAAAAAATAAAAGATTTAGCGGAAAAATTGATCATCAAGGATCAGACGCCTTATTTAAAAGAAGTTTTGAAGGAATTAAATGAAGTATATTTCCAGCTAGAATTTAATGGTTGCCGTTTTAAAAGAATGGAATCGCGTTTTGGTAGTTGTAGTACTAAGCGAAACATTAATATTGCTTATAGATTATTATTTGCACCACGTGAAGTTTTTAGGTATGTCTGCGTACACGAATTGGCGCATTTAAAAGAGTTTAATCACTCGGCTAGATTTTGGGATTTGGTAGAATCTGCTATGCCGAATTATAAAGAGTCGGAAAAATGGTTGAGGAATAGTGGGTTTATGCTTGGGTGATTTACTCCTCGATGAAGTTTTTGGGGCGATCAGTGGCTAATTTATCTTCACTACTGTATGCATCTAGTGCGTAATCTTGCATGCCTGTAGTTGAGATTTCTTTGAGGTGTAGTCTGTTACTGTACTCGATATCATATCCTTCAAATAAACATCTTACCCATGTTTTTCGGCGATACCAATATATTATTGATTTGCCTGGTGTTAATCTTTTACTAAATTCTTCCATCTTTTTAGTGCCATCTAGTGTTATTTCTAGCCCTAGATTATGCTCTATGTAGTCACGTTCTTTTTCGGACTTTATTGGGATGCCAAATTCTTTTGCTACCTCTAAAATTGTGTTTCTAATGTGTTCTGCTAATAACTCAGTTGTTCTACTTGGTTTGATGTCTGTTTCTGGATAAGAAACCTCGATCAAAAAATTACTTAAAGAGTTGTCGTTTGAACTAGGTGTGATTCGTAGTTGTAATTGGTTAGTTTTGATTTGAGCACTAGCGGAGCCTGTGTTAGTGCTCATTATATCTTCTACTCTACTCACTGTTTCTTCGAGAATTACTTCGCAATCACCAGTTATTAGATTTGCTTCAATTGCATGAATTGCTTTGCCTTTTTCAGTTATTTGAAATTCAAATTTTTCTGCCATAATTTTAAGTCAAGGTTTGAGTATAAGATTCTTAATTATTATATTCAACAGAAAATTTTGTTGCCAACTTTTGAAGTGTGTGATAAAAGTATTGGGCACTTGATTTGTGCATTTCAAATTTTGAAATAGGGCGCTTAGCTCAGTTGGCTAGAGCATCTCGTTTACACCGAGAGGGTCGGGGGTTCGA
>ERZ1292640.707-Hain-H43-02um-R1-707-length-27347-cov-7_pt1 | contig 27347 bp, 23 predicted proteins | sample MGYA00564404_ERZ1292640 | MGnify/ENA primary metagenome ERZ1292640 (study PRJEB36523, sample SAMEA6512636) | groundwater metagenome | collected 2019-01-08 | study: AquaDiva: Metagenomics assemblies of 32 groundwater samples | reverse complement strand
CAGGCAGGAAAGGGGTTTTACGGAGGTGCTAGGTGGGGAGATTATTCCTACACGACCTTGGACCCGAACGACGGGCTGACATTCTGGACCATCCAGCAATATGCCGAGACCCCTACCTCTTCGCATAACGAGCATTACGGACTCTGGGTCACACGAGTCATCAAGAACCCGTAGTTCACAAGAATCGAACCTCGAGTTCAAAGGTAAATATTGGCGCCGGTCTCAATGCTCCTGTTTTTGACGTCGATGGCGTCACCCCGTTAGCAGGACCTGCGTTCCTTGCCCAGGTGTATGTGGGAGGCAGTGCCAGCGAGAGTTCGCTGGTTGGTTTTCCGGTCACAGTGCCGTTCATATCGAGTGGATATTTTCAGGCTGGAGTTCGGGCATTGCCCGGTTTTCCTCCAGGGAGCAAGCCGTTTTTCCAGGTGCGTGCCCGGGAAGCAGCAGGTGCGTATTCCGGGCCAAATCGGACAGCGATTCCAATTTAATTCGGACACGGATTCCAATTCATTTCGGACAGGGATTCCGATCCAAATCGGACACCGATTCCGATTTGAATTCGGACACCTTTCCGGGATCCCGGAAGGGTGTCCGAAATGGATTGGATTATTCACAAGGAGAACTGGAGCGACGCTGGATAAGTCGGCACCATCGGCCCTTTTTCAAAACGAAAAAGGCAACCCATGGCACGACCAACCAAATCCATGCGTCAGATCAAAGAAATACTGCGACTCAAATTTCAGCATAAGCTGTCCATTCGAGAGATTGCCCGAAGCTGCGCTGTACCCACCAGCACGGTGGGAGACTATCTCAAACGGGCGGAGCTGGCCGGGCTGACTTGGCCGCTTCCGGAGGAATGGACCGAGGATCAACTTTGGGAACGATTGATGGGGGTTCCCGATCCGTCTCCCGAAGTTCCGCAAGCTTTGCCGGATTGGGCACACCTCCATGAGGAACTGCGGCGCCAGAGCGTGACCCTGCGATTGCTCTGGCAGGAGTATCGCCAAAATCATCCCGACGGTTACGGCTACAGCCGCTTCTGCGAACTCTATGTCCGCTGGGCGGGGACGCTCGATCCCGTCCTGCGTCAGGTGCATCCTCCCGGCGAAAAGATGTTTGTCGATTGGGCCGGACAGACGATCCCGATCTTCAACTCAGCCGATGGGACGGTGGCTCCGGCTTTTCTGTTTGTGGCGGTTCTGGGGGCCAGCAATAAAACCTATGCCGAAGCCTTCCTGAATCAAAAGCTGGCCTCCTGGATTGCCGCCCATGCTCATGCCTACGCGTTTTTCGGTGGAGTAAGCAAAGTCACGGTTCCCGACAATCCGAAAACGGCCGTGATCAAAGCCTGCCGCTATGAACCGCTCCTGCATGCTTCCTACCAGGAGATGGCCCAGCATTACGGCACCGTGATCATTCCCGCACGACCCCGCCGCCCGAAAGATAAAGCCAAGGCCGAGGCGGGTGTTTTGATTGCCGAACGGCAGATCCTGGCTCTCCTGCTTGATCCGTTTCTTCAAACGTTACCAATCCTGTTCCGTTGGTCGTCAATTGCTCCGTGCCGGAGGGGGGATTCAAGGCAAAGTTCCGCAGGTTGTTCGTTACGTTGGTTGAGTAAGCGAGTTTGAAGTAGGCACGCAATGTGGGTGTGGATTCCACAGGCTGATCGGCGAACATGTAATGGCGGATCAGGGCCGTGTCACGGCGCTCCTGATAGATTGCCACCTCCAGCACCTCGCCCGAAAGATATCGACCCGAACCCCAACCGCCGATGGAGAGCCCGGAACCCGTGGCGCTTCCAATAGCCTGGGTGGCGTTGAAAACCTGCCGCCCGTCCAAGTAACCGCTGAAAGAATCATTATATTTGACGACAGCGACGTGATACCACCGTTCGAGGTAAGGTCTTTCAACGAGCGTTCCGACAAAGGTGTCCGTTGTCCCTTTGGACAACAAACTCCAAGTTTCCGTTGCTCTTATTGAAGCGAATCAGAAAAGGATAAGGGCTGGTGTCCGCCAGCGAAGACTGGTTGACCAGAACCGTCATGTCCTCCGAAACGACGCCATCGGAAGGAATCGAGAGCTTAAGCCAGCAACTGACCGTGAACGTCGCATTTCCTGCGATGGGATCGCCACTACATACCAGACTGGCTTTGTTAGTAAACGTCCCGCCAAAGGCGGCCCCTGCCGAGAGAAGGACCAGCAATGAGGTGAACACAATGGATCGGGAAAACACCTCCCAGCATTCGCCGAACGCCGGATAAACAGAACCTGCAGTTGGATTCATTTCACGCGCCTGGAGTGGCAGACGAGGGCGTCCGCCACGGCACCCGGGACGGGTGCGCTCCCCAGACTATCGAACAGTCACGGCTTAGGTTGCCTGCGGTTTGGCCACGGGCGCTGAAATGCCAGGAAACAAACGGCTCTTCATGAAGCGTCGGGCGATCGACGCGCGGACGATGGAGCTCGCTTCACGCCACACTGCGCACGGCTTCGGCGCCGGCCGGCTTGGCCAGTCTCTTGATCAGGACTTTGGAGTTGCGCCCGCTTTGTTCGTACTTCTCGCGGCGGGCCGGCGGCAAATCGTCCGGCGTGCCCTCGCTGAAGCCGCCTTTGGATTGGAAATAGGTAAAGGCCTGGGTGGAGAGCGTGATCAATTCGTGCAAGCCGAATTCGCGGGCCTTGGCTTCCACGAATTGAATGAGCTTCCGGCCGATGCCCTGGTTTTCATGCGAGGAACTGACATACAGGCAGGCCAGCTCGCCTTTGCCGCAATCCGGGTAAGTATGCAAGGCCACACACGCGACCGGGTTCTTGTCGATCTCGAACAGGTAGTAATCGTTGAGTTGCTTTTCGATGCTGGCCCGGGTGCGTTTGACCAATTCCTCGCTGGCCACAGAATTCTTGGTGAGCAATTGGATGCTGTGAACGTCCTTCTTCAGGGCCCGTCGGATTTGCTGATATTCGTAGGCGTAAATCAGCGTGCCGATGCCTTCATTGGAAAAGACCTCGGCCAGCAACCCTTCGTCCACCCGGCCGTTGATAATATGGACGCGCGGAATGCCCGCCCGGCAGGCCGCCGCAGCGTGAATCGCCTTGGACAGCATTTCCGGCAAAAGGTCGTCCCGGTGATTGGCCAGGATATCATCCAGGTCGGCCACCAGCATCTGGCGGAGGAGTTGTCCCCGGCGGGCCAGCCCTTCATGGGAGGTGATGAAAATAAGTTTGGCCGCTTTCAAAGCTTCTGCGACGGCCAACGCCACGCCGTCGGAATTGACCCGATACGTTTTGCCATCGCCATCAAAGCCCAACGGCGGCACCACCGGAATAATCCCCTGCGCCAGCAACGTCTGCAGCATTTCGACATCGACCCGTTCCACCTTGCCGGTAAAGAGGTGATCCACGCCCTGAAGGATACCCATGGGATGGGCAATGATGGCATTGGTGCAGGCGGCGCGGAGATCATTGGCAGAGAGGCCCTCCAGAATCTCATGCGTCAGCCGGTTGGCGGCGGTGAGCGCCAGTTTCAGAGTCTCGGCGTCGGTGAGGCCGCTGCCGTCCAGGTTGGATGGTGTGACGTGCTGCTGCTCGGCCAGGGCTTTGATTTGGGCGGAAGCACCGTGAACGAGAACCACGCGGATGTTCAAGGAGCGCAAGACCGCGATGTCCAACAGGAGGTTGGCAAAGTTCTCGTCCGTCACAATGCCGCCATCCACGCTCAGGATGAACGTTTTTTCGCGGAAGCGCGGAATGTACTGCAGGATGCCTCGGAGATCGGTCGGTTTCACGTTAATTCGTCGTTATATGCTCAACAGAGACAAGTATTCAGTTCCGAATACATTTCAAATCAATTCCCGCATGCGGTTCGGAGGCGGCGAGTTGTAGGAAATCCCCGCGGTTGCAGGTTATGACAACCTTTCCCCGACTAACGGCATAACGCAGCGAGGACAGGTCATCGGCGGTTTTCGGCAGGACTTCGTGAAGGTATTGAATTCCGTGTCCCTTTAGCCGAAGCATCCGTCCCACATCGACAGGCACATCGTGGTCCAGGAAAAAGTTCACGCCTTCGGATCACTCATCTGTTCAGCGACGAGCAGATTGGTTTCGTCACGATGATCCTCGTAGTAGGCGAGACATTCATAGACCTGCGCCTTCGTCAAATCCGGGAAACAAGTGACAATAATACTGTCCACCGTCTCACCGTTCTGCAGCAGGCCAAGGACGTCATGGACACCGATACGGGTGCCCTCAACAATCGGATGACCCGAACGAACACCCGGAACCGCCGTCAGGTAACGACACACTTCTTTGAGCATGTCTTTAGCATAGACTTTCTCCACGGCGGGTCAATTTTGATTTCGACAATGGAGTGCGACGCTCTGGCTGTGGCCAGTCATTCCCCAAAACTTTTTTCAGCCCCTCCAGGCAACGCGCATTCTCCTCCGGGGTGCCGACCGAAATGCGAATCCATTCGGGCAACTGGTAACCGCCCATGGGCCGGACGATGATGCCGAGTTTCTGCAACTCGTTAAAGACGCGCGGCCCATCGCCGACCCGCACCAGGACGAAATTGGCCGCGGAAGGAACGTACTCCAGATTCATTTGCCGGAAGGCTTGCCCAAAGAACTGCAGGCCCAGGCCGTTGTTCAGCCGTGTCTTTTGAATGTGCTCGTCATCATCCAGTGCGGCCAGCGCGCCCACTTGCACCAGAGCATTGATGTTGAAGGGCTGCCGTATCTTTTCCAAGGCCGCCATCAATTCCGGGTGGCCGAGGCCATAGCCGAGCCGCAGGCCGGCCAGCCCGAAGATTTTGGAGAACGTCCGCATGAGCAGCAAATTGAGCCGATCGCCTCGCCGAATCAAGGGCAGCAGGTCCACCGGCGACTCGAGGAAATCAATGTAGGCTTCGTCCATGACCAGCAGCACGTCCGGAGGGACCTCGTTGAGCAGGCGGACCACCTCGGCGCGCGGCGCCAGCGTGCCGGTCGGATTATTGGGATTGGCCACGAAAATGACCTTGGTCTGCGGCGTGATGGCCCGGAGCATGGCGGGCAAATCGTGCCCGTAATTCCGAGCCGGAACGGTAATCAGGTTGGCTCCAAACAGGTGCGTCACGATTGGATAAACGGCGAAGCAATATTGCGAAACCACCACGTCCGCGCCGGGGCGCAGCAAGGCGTGCCCCACGAATTCGATCACCTCATTGGAGCCGTTGCCCAAAATGAAATGGGCCGGCTCCAATCCCAATTTCTCCGCCAGTTTTCGTTTGAGGTAAAACGCATTGCCATCCGGGTAGAGGTGAAGTTGGGTCAGAGCCTTTTGCATGGCGGCCACGGCCAGAGGCGACGGTCTCAGAGGATTCTCATTGGAAGCCAGCTTGATGATGCCATTGGCCGGCAAGCCCAATTCCCGGGCCACCTCTTCAATGGGCCGCCCAGGCTGATAGACGGGCAACGATTTGAGGGCGGGATTGATGAAATCGAGGAGAGGCATTTAAAGCGCTTTCAATATCTTGTTCACATCCACGTGTTCGGCAATGAGGTCGCGGATGATGGAAATCTTTTCGGTGTCATGAGGCCGGGTCTTGACGATCAAATCATGCACGGCCGACGCGACAAAATAGCTGTCTTCCTTGGCCAAAAGAACCGGGAAAGGCATTTGCCGGATGACTTTGATCACGCTGGGACTGGGCTGAAGGTTGCCCGTCAAGACAATCCCGGCCAGTCCGTCCTCGGCCGGCCCGAACAGGGTCGTGGCCGCCGCCAGAACAATATCTTCACGGTCACCGGGAGTGATCACGAGCACGCCGCGTTTGAAGTAGTTCATGGCGTTGTGCACGCCCATGGCCCCCACCACCACCTCATCGACCAGGTTCTGCATTTGCCGGGAGTCATTGAGCCGCTCCGCCTTCAATTCCTCGCAGATCACGTCCATGGGAGGCCGCGGCAGCATCGGCTGGTGCGGGAGCACGCCCAGCAATTCCAGGCCCTTCCGTTTCAAGCCGCGCCGGGCAAATTCGGCCACGTACTCGACCTTGTCGGAAATCACTTTGTTCAAAATCACGCCGATGATTTCCACGCCTTCCTTCTCGAACAGGGCCTGGTTCAAGGCCACTTCGTCGATCGGCTTGCCAATGCCGCCCTGGCTGACGATGATGACTTTGGCTTGGAGCAGCTTGGCGACGCGCGCATTGGAGAGGTCGAAAACGGACCCCACGCCGGCATGGCCTGAACCCTCGCAGAGGACAAAATCCTTCTCCCAGGCCACGCGATCAAAAGCCTTCTGGATTTTCTTGACCAACGCTTCGTAATTCGACGATTGAAGGTAGCGGCGGGTGAAGTCCGGTTCCACCGCAATCGGGCTCATGTCCACCAGCGGGCAGTTGAGCTGATAGACGCGGTCCATCAAAACCGTGTCTTCATCGATCTTTTGCTCGGCGATCTCGACAAAGCGCTGGCCGACCGGCTTGATGTAGCCGATGCGGGGATGAACCTTTTGCACGGCCGCCAACAGGCCCAGTGAAACGGTCGTCTTGCCATCGTTTTGTCGCGTGGCGGCGATAAAAACGCGCGGCGTCGTTGCGTTCATGCCTTACTCTCCCGGCAAGGTCCGTCCTGCCTCAGGGTAAAGGAGTTTATAGGCAGTCGCTTGCACGCCCACAATGGCCGCCACGCCCAGAATATCGTGCGCATTCGAGCCACGGGAAACGTCCGCCGCCGGACGGTCCAGGCCGAGCAGGATCTGGCCATAAGCATTGGCCCGAGCCACGTGTTGAATGAGCTTGCTGCCAATATTGCCGGAATTGAGGTCAGGGAAAATGAGCACGTTGGCATGCCCCGCCACCTTGCTTTCGGGCAGTTTGCGCTGGGCAATCTCCGGCACCAAAGCAGCGTCAAGTTGCAGTTCGCCGTCGAAATCCGCCGTCAATTGCTTTTCACGGGCTTTTTGCTGAGCCAGTGCGGTGGCGGCCTGCACTTTGCCGATGGACGGGTGGGTGGCGCTTCCTTTGGTGGAATATGACAGCATGGCGACGCGCGGCGGCACGCCCAGCAGTTGCCGGGCAAACTGGGCGGTGGAGACGGCAATATCGGCCAGTTGATCGACGGTGGGTTCAGGAATCACGCCGCAGTCCGCCATGAACATCACCCCCTTTTCTCCGAAGCGGGTGTCTTCCACCTCCATGATCATGCAACTGGAGGCGGTGGTGGCTTGCGGAGCCACCTTGATGATCTGAAAGAGCGGCCGGAGGACGCCGCCGCTGAACTCATTGGTGCCCGAAACCAGGCCGTCGGCCTGATGCATGGCCACCATCATGGCCCCGAAGTAATTGGGCTTCAGCATCGCTTCGCGAGCTTCCTTTTCCTGGATGCCTTTGGAACGTCGCAATAATTCGAAGCGCCGGGTGAAATTCTCCAATTCTTCGCTCTCGTCCGGGTTGATGATGCGGACGCCTTCCAGCGAGACATTCAAGCGCTGGGCCGCCTCTTTGATCTTGGTCCGGTCTCCGAGCAGGATGGGCACTCCCAGACGCAAGGAATAGAACTGCCGGGCGGCCTGCAACACCCGCGGCTCCGTCCCTTCCGGAAAAACAATCCGTTTGGGATGGCGTTGGAGTTTTTCAATGACACTGCCAATAAATCGCATGGCGGATAAGTTATCGACAGTCGTGGAAACTGCAACTGCGGCTTTTCTGCTGTGGCTTTTCTGCTTGCTTAAATAAAGAAAATGCGCCAGTTAAAAACCGCAACTGGCGCACTCTCTCGGATGAGCGGGGAGGCTAATCGCCACCATCCTTGAGAACTTCGAATTTGCTGGCGCCCTCGCTGATCAGGTTGATGATGACTCCTTTTCTGGCGTCAGCGTCTTTGAGCGCGTCGCGGAACTGCCTGGGGTTGCTCACGCTCGTTTGATTGACTTCCGTGATGATGTCGCCGGGTTTGATGCGCTTTTGGTCGGCCGGGCTGCCTGGCTCCACGGCGGTGACAATCACGCCCTCGGTTTTTTCGACTCCATATTTTTCCGCCATTTCACTGGTCAAGGCTTGGACGGTCAGGCCAAACCCACGCGAGTCGGGCTCGCTCTGGCTTTTGCCGGTGCGCGCCAGACCGACAATTTCCTCGGGCCATTCCGCGGTCTGGACTTTGATTTGCATGTTCTTTCCCCCGCGCACGACCTCGAGCAAGACAGTACCGCCAATCTTTTTGGAGCGGACCTGGCTTCTCAACTCCTGAGCCGAAGCCACCGGTTGGCTATCGACCGAGGTAATGACATCGCTGGCTTTGAGATCGGACTTGGCGGCCGGACCCGACGGATCGATCCTATAAACCACCACGCCGTCCTTGACTCCCTTGAACAGATCGCGATCCGCATAATCTTTCAAAGCGATGATGCCCACTCCCAGCCAAGCTCGGGTAAACTTGCCGTCGCTGATCAGCTTTTCGGCGACTTCCTTGGCCAGGTTGCTCGGAATCGCAAAGCCAATGCCGGTATGCAGGCCGCGAATCAGCGTATTGAGGCCGATCACTTCGCCATCAATATTGACGAGCGGCCCCCCGCTGTTGCCGGGGTTGATGCTGGCGTCGGTCTGAATGAAATCCTGGTCCATCCAGGCGCCGGGCGAGCTCTCGCCAAAGCTGGGGATGACGTGGCTCCGGCCTTTGGCGCTGACATGCCCAAACGTCACGCTATAATCCAGTTCAAATGGGGCGCCAATCGCGATGGCAAACTCGCCGACGCGAGTTTTGGATGAGTCTCCTAATTTCGCCACCGTCAGGTTTTCAGCGTCGATTTTGAGGACCGCGATATCGGACTGCGGGTCCACTCCGCGAACCTGCGCGTCAAACTCCCGGCCGTCCTTGAAGCGAACTTTGATCTTGTCCGCGCCTTCGACCACGTGGCGGTTGGTCAGGATATACCCATTCTCACGAATGACGACGCCGGAGCCTTGGCCATCATATTGCGGCTCTTGCTGGGCAGGGCGTTTCTGACGCCTTTTCTCAAATTGTTCCTCCAACTGTCGGCGGAATTGGCGCGGGATGAGCTCCCAAAGAGGGTTGTCCTCATCCAGCTCGACGTAGTCGGGCTTGTGGGCGATTTTGACCACAACCACGGCCGGCGAGACGTTGTCGGCCACTTCGATGAAGGCCTGGTTAAGCTGGCGGGCCATTTCCAGGGCGGAAGAACCCTCCTTGGCCTGGAGCGCCAAGCCAGTCGAAGCTAAAACGAAAACCAGCCAAAAGCGGCAGAAATAGAATTTGATTTTCTTCATGATCACGGCATTTCTTAATCCCAATAGCTTCATCCCTTTGGAACAATTATCAATCAAAACGTTCAAAACATTTTCCCGGGCCGTGAAGGACGCGCATTGACTTGCGCCCGCCGGCCCGATAACTTTTTCAGCTTGTTATTACGACTCATGCTCAATGTCCTGGAAAAATTGTTGATTCTGCAAGACCGCGACCGGAAAATCACGCGGCTGCAATCCGAGCTGGCCAACGTGGAGCCGGAGCGCCAGTCCTTTCAAAGCCGCGTGACGGCTTCCCAGACCCATCTCGAGGCGGTCCGACTTCGCCAGCGGCAACTTGAAACCCACCGGAAAGAACTTGAACTCGAAGTCGAGGCGAAAAAACAACAAATCGAGCGGTATTCGCTTCAGCAATATCAGACCAAGAAAAACGAGGAGTACCGGGCGCTGGCCCATGAAATTGAACTCTGCAAGGCAGCCATCGTCAAACTGGAAGATCAACAGCTTGAACTGATGGAACAAGGCGACCTCGCGCTAAAGGAATTGTCGGCCGCAGCGCAAACGGCCAAAGACGTGCAAAAGCAAGTGGAAGAGTTGATCGCCGACCTGGCCGGGCGCGAACAGAATCTGAAAAAGCAACTCGCCGATCTGACCGAAGATTACGACCAACTGCGGGCGGCAGTCGATGACGGCGTTCGCCTGCGCTATGAACGGCTGCGCAAGCTAAAGGGCGGCAGCACCGTGGTGGGGATTGAGCACGGCGTCTGCGGCGGGTGTCACGTGAAACTGCCCGTACAAATCGTCGTCTCCTGCCAAGCCCAGCAAGAGATCATTTCCTGCCCCAATTGCGGTCGAATTCTTTATCACTCGCCGGATATGGATTTGGCCGTGGCGGATTGAAAAGCCGGACGGATGATTCGAGGAGCGTTGCAGGGTTGGCTCTCCTCAGTCGTGTCCACGCAGTAGGAGTGCGGGCATCCATGCCTGCGCGATGGTGAAAGACCCATCTGTGCGGCCCGACCAACTCAGTTTCCGCTCGCCTGGACAACTAACGAATCGGTGAGAGACACCCAACGCGGGATGTCTTCGCAAAATTCGGTTGTTGCCCGTCGCCTGCTGCACGCGCAGGCATAGATGCCCGCGCTCCTATGGTCGCGGTTGCGCGCCCACCAGTTTTAGTCGTGCCCCCTGCATTCCTCTGACTTGTGTTTCCCTCTCTTCGCAGCTACCTTAGGAGCGATTTTGGAAGGGCGGAGAATCGCTCCCGACGCAAGCCGGGGGAGGAAAGTCCGAACTCCACAGGGCGCGATGCCGCGTAACTCGGAGCGCCGACCGTTGCCGCCGACGCAAGTTGGCGGTGGCCAGGCCGAGACACACGCGGGCGGTGGCGTTGCGAAACGCGCCGACGGACAGTGCCACAGAAACTGAAACCGCCCAGCCCTAGCTGAAGCTCATGTTTTAGCAGGGGTCGGGTAAGGGTGAAAAGGTGGGGTAAGAGCCCACCGCCCCAAGAGCAATCGCGGGGGCACGGAAAACCCCATCGGGTGCAAGGCCAAATAGGGGACCTTGGAGCGGCCCGCTCCACGGCGCAAGCCGGGTCCCGGGTACAGGCTGCTGAGACAAATGATTCTCTCCGTTCCGCAAGGGACGCAGACAAAATTCGGCTTACAGCCCTTCCAAAATCATTCTCGAATTTATCGGCTTGCAGCGGCAGGAGGCTGGATTAACCTACTTTCGTGAGTTGGTTTACCGACCGACAATATTTCTTGATGGCCGTAATTATTTACGGCCTGAGCGCTTTGTATTCGGTGTTCCTCTGGCGCAAAGGGTTTCGCGAGGATAACCGGGTCAATTACTGTCTGCTTTTGTTGGGGTTTGGATTCCACACCATTGCCATGGGCCAGAGGGGTTTCTCACTCCAACACTGCCCTCTGACAAATATTTACGAAGCAACAACGTTTGTCATCTGGACCATTGTCACCAGTTACCTCGTGCTGGGCGCGTGGTCGCGGCTCCGTTTCCTGGGCGCGTTTGCCTCGCCGGTGCTTTTGGGGATGGGAGTCTTTGCCTTGATGCCGGCTTTGGACGTCCACGGGACGAAGCCGGAAGTGGCTCGCGGCTTTGTCAGCCTGCACGCCGCGCTGATTTTGCTCTCCTACGGAGCGTTTGGACTGAGCTCAGTGGCGGCTTTGATGTACTTGACTCAGGAACATGATCTGAAATTCCACAAGTTGCGGGCTGTTTTTTCCTTGTTGCCTCCTATTCAACGGCTGGAATTGGTCATTGGCCGCTTGCTCCTGGCCGGGTTCATCCTGCTGACCGCCGGGCTGTCGCTCAGTCCGGTGTTGTTGAAACATCGCGACGGTGTTTTCTTCAAAGCGGACCCCAAGATTCTCTGGTCGATTTTTGTTTGGCTGGTTTATGTGGGTTTGCTCCTCATGCGCTGGCGGTTTGCCCAGGGCGGTCGCCGCTTTGCCTGGGGAGCCGTCGGCAGTTTCTCCTTCATTTTGCTGACCTTTTGGGGATTCAACCTGCTATCTTCGGTGCATCATCCTTGAGCAGACGCCTATGACAGCCCGGCGAGAATGGAACCACGCCAACCAAGTATCCGTGGCAAAGCGCCGACCACTCCCAGCCGGGAACCCGCCTCTAAATCTGGTAGGGACGCGTTCCACCGCGTCCCCGATTTTCCGAGGGCAGAAATGGGACGCGGTGGAACGCGTCCCTACCAGGTTCAGGGGGATGATGTGCGACCAAAAAGGTCGGGGGATTCACACTTTGCATTCCGCATGCCGCATTTCCTAGTATGCCGATTGTTGTCATTGGATTAAGCTATCGCACTTCACCCGTCACAGTGCGGGAACGCTTTGCTTTTCCTGATGCGATGATCCCGGAGACGCTGCAAAAGCTGCGAGCGCAAGGCCTGGCCCAGGAAGCCGTCATTCTCTCCACCTGCAACCGGGTGGAGCTCTATGCCGCCATTCAGGGCAATCCCGCCGCCGATGCTCCCGCCCTTCGGCAATTCTTGCTCGACTGCCACAACTATCAGGAGCCACTCCACGATGAATTCTACACCTTCAGCGAGCCGCAAAGCCTCGAGCATTTGTTCAAAGTGGCCAGCGGCCTCGACTCGATGGTCCTGGGCGAAACCGAAATCCTGGGCCAATTGAAAAAGGCCTACGATCTCGCCCTCCAGCACCAGCACACTGGCAGCCGCTTGAACAAGGCCTTTCAAAAGGCGTTCAATGTCGCCAAGCACATCCGCACCGAAACGAATATTCAGCGCGGCAGCGTTTCTGTCGCCTCCGTAGCCGTCGAGCTGGCGGAAAGGATTTTCAGCAACCTCGGCGAGCGTCAGGTGATGGTCATCGGTGCCGGTGATACCAGCGAGAAAACCGCGCGCGCCTTGCTCAGCCGCGGGGCGAAAAGCCTCCTTGTTTCCAATCGTTCCTACGACCGCGCCGCCGCTCTGGCCAAGGAACTGGGAGGACGGGCGATTCCATTTGATGACTGGGCGTGCGAATTTGAGAGAATCGACATTGTCATCAGCAGCACCTCCGCGCTCCACTATATCCTGGACCGGGCCAAGCTGGCGCCGTTGATGAAACTGCGGAGGAACCGGCCGCTCCTCTTGATCGACATCGCCGTGCCGCGCGATGTCGAGCCGGAAGTGAATTTCCTGGAAAATGTCTATCTCTATAACATCGACGATTTGGAAGCTATCGCTGACGGCTATCTCAAGCAACGCCAGGAGGAAGTCGCTCGTTGCGAACGGATCATCCGCGACAAAGTCAACAGTCTGCTCGGCCCAACCCGCTCGTCCCACTTTCCGGCTGAGGCTCAATCCATGTTCAGCCGCCGCGAAAACGCACTCTAGCCAAGTCTCTCATGCCTTCTCCCATCATCATCGCGACCCGCGGCAGCGCTCTGGCTCTGGCTCAGGCCCACTCCATTCTGGCCCAGTGCCGCGCCGAATTTCCGCAGCTTGCATTCGAGCTTAAGATCATCAAAACCACCGGCGACAAGCTGCAAGCCGTTCCCCTGGCCAACCCGAATCAGGAGATTCCCAAGGGCCTGTTCACCAAAGAACTGGAAGTGGCGCTGCTCAAGGGAGAAGCCGACCTGGCCGTGCATAGCTTGAAGGATTTGCCCACCGATCTGCCAAACGGTCTCAAGCTGGCCGCGGTGGGCAGACGTGCGGACGTCCGCGATGTGCTCGTCTATCGGGATGCGGATTTCACCCTCCCCACTCCGCATTCCACACGCCGCTCTGCAAACCCACCTGGTGCGCTGCGGGGACTCAAGCCCGGGGCTGGCCTTCGGGATTTTCCAGCCGGCGCAACCATTGCCACCAGCAGCACACGGCGGCAGGCGCAATTGCTGGCGGTGCGGCCCGATCTGAAGTTGGTCCCGATCCGCGGCAATGTCGGCACGCGACTGAACAAGTTGGCGGAAAAAGCGGACCTGGATGGTTTGGTGCTGGCAGCGGCCGGCTTGGCGCGCCTGCAGATTCGGATTCAACCCAATGGACAGTTGCAGGGGGACGGAACGCCGAAAGGCTTGCTGGCCACCTGCCTGTCCACGGACGAAATGCTGCCCTGTGTCGGCCAAGCGGCCCTTGGCATTGAGACCCGCATCGAAGACGAGCGCATTGACGCCGTCTGCGAGCGCTTGAACGATTCCCAGACGCACGAATGCGTCACGGCCGAGCGCGCTTTCCTGCGGGCCATGGGCGGCGGTTGCCTGAGTCCGGTGGCGGCTTACGCGGAGATTGTGGGAGATCAGGTCTGGTTACGGGCGGTGTCCTTCCGGCATGAGACGGCGCGACGGGGAGAGGCAAAAGGGGGGCTGGCGGAGGCGGCAGCGCTGGGCGAGCAGTTGGCTGGGGCGCTCAAATGAAACACCAAGGCACAGTTTATCTCGTCGGCGCCGGGCCGGGCGACGCCGGGTTGCTCACCTTGCGGGGGGCAGAATTGCTCGGACGCGCCGATGTCGTGGTCTATGACTCGCTGGTCAATGCGGATTTGCTGCGTTTGGCGCCGAAGTCGGCCGAGTTCATTTTCGGCGGCAAACGCCCCAAGGACAAAGCCATGCCCCAGGAAGATCTGAATTCGCTCCTCATCTCCAAAGCGCGCGAAGGCAAGACGGTGGTGCGGCTCAAGGGCGGCGACCCGTACATTTTTGGCCGGGGAGGAGAAGAAGCCGAAGAACTAGCAGCGGCGCACATTGATTTTGAAGTGGTGCCGGGTGTTTCTTCGGCTGTGGCTGGACCCAATTACGCCGGCATTCCGGTGACACACCGCGCCTATTGCTCCAGCTTTACCGTGATTACCGGCCACGAAGACCCCGCCCAGGACGGGGCGGACGTGGATTGGGCGCTACTGGCCAAAACGCCCGGGACCAAAGTCATCCTGATGGGCGTGCGGCAGATTCAGCGGATCGTGGACTCGCTCTTGTCGAACGGCATGGCGGCGGATACGCCTGTGGCCATGGTGCGCTGGGGCACCACCGGCCAGCAGCAATCGATCGAAGGCACGCTCTCCACCATTGTCAGCGTGGTAGCGCAGACCCAATTCAAACCGCCGGCGGTGACGGTGATTGGCGACGTCGTGAAATTGCGCTCCAAGCTGAATTGGTTTGAAAAGCGGCCGCTTTTTGGCCAGCGCATTGTGGTCACGCGAACGCACGAACAAGCCGCCCAGCTCTCGCGTCCCTTGCTGGAACGGGGCGCTGAGGTGCTGGAAATTCCGACGATTAAAATCGTCCCGCCCGCCGGCCTGGAGGACCTGAAAGAGGCCTTGCTGGGATTGCATGAATATGACTGGATTGTCTTCACCAGCCCCAACGGCGTGACGGCGTTCTTCGATTACTTTTTCCGAGGCTTTCCTGACCTGCGCGATATCGGCGGCGCGCGCTTCGCCGCCGTCGGGCCGGCCACTGCCGCCAAGCTCAAGGAACTGCATCTGCAAGTGGATTTGATGCCGAAAGAATATGTCGCCAGCCAGATTGCCGACGCGTTCGCCAAGTATCAGAGCATTGAAAACCTCCGCATTCTCTTGATGCGCGCGGAAGTGGCGAACCCGGACCTGCCCCAGGCCCTGGAGAAACTCGGGGCCATTGTCGATGACGTCGCCTGTTACAGAACCGTGCCGGAGACGGAAGACCTCCACGGAGCCGCCGCAAAGTTGACGAAAAGCGGCGCTGACTGGCTCACGTTTACCAGCGGCTCGACCGTGGAGTGTTTTCATGCCCGGTTTGATTTGCCTGGACTCCTGGCCAGTTTCCCCAACGTGAAAATCGCCTCCATTGGTCCTGAAACCACCAAGGCCTTGGCCGGTCTGGCAGTGAAACCAACCGTTGAAGCCAAGCCCCACACCATCGACGGTCTCGTTGGCGCAATGGAAGCCTGGGTAAAGAATTCTCAAGGCGCCGCCGTGCCCGCGGTCGCTTAATGCCGGCCTGCCCGCTGAAACCTCGCCAGGAGAATTTCGGCGTTTGCGGATTTGGACGGCAAAACCGGCAACACGCCGGAGGAACGGTCTGACTTGATCGAAATCAAGGGACAAGAACTCACGGAAGCGTTATCAATCGCTCCAACAAAACTGAATATGAAAATCATCTCGCTCAGTCTGGCCACAGCTGTGCAACTGCTTGCCATGAGCCGTATCCTGGCCGCGCAAGAAACCTGGCAACCCGCCGCCGGCCCCTTGAAAACGCGCTGGAGCAAAGACGTTGCGCCCGCGAAGGCACATCCCGAATACCCGCGGCCCCAAATGGTCCGCAAGGATTGGCTGAACCTCAACGGACTGTGGGATTACTCCATCACCGCCCGGGACGCCGCTCAGCCGGAATCGTTCCCAGGCAAAATCCTGGTGCCGTTTCCGGTTGAGTCCGCGCTGTCCGGGGTGATGAAAACAGTCACGGAGAAGGACCGGATTTGGTACCGGCGCTCGTTTCAGACGCCGAAGAAATGGTCCGGCCAGCGCGTGCTGCTTCATTTTGGCGCGGTGGATTTCGAGGCGACTGTCTGGGTCAATGGCCGGCCAGTCGGCCAACATCGCGGTGGCTACGACACGTTCAGTTTCGATGTCACCGACGCTTTGCAGAAGTCCGGCGCCAACGCGCTGGTCGTTGCCGTCTGGGACCCGACCGACGCCGGGCCGTACGCGCGTGGCAAACAGGTCCGCAAGCCTGACCAAGGCATTTTCTACACCGCATGCAGCGGCATCTGGCAGACGGTGTGGCTGGAGCCGGTCCCAGCCGCGCACCTCGAGTCGGTCAAAATCACCCCGGATATCGACCGGGGAATGGTCACCATTGGCGTCAAGGCGCGGAGTGGGCCTGGGCAAACGTCCGTTCGGGTGGCGGTTTACGATGGCCGAAAGAAAGTCACCGAAGGCGAAGTCTCCTCGAGCGTCGCGCAGGACGAAGGAACGGTCGCGCCGCAAATCTCGCTGGCGATACCGGCGGCAAAATTATGGTCGCCCGATTCTCCGTTCCTGTACGATTTGAGAATCACTTTGGCGAAAGACGGCCAACGGACGGATGAGGTCCGTTCTTACTTTGGCATGAGAAAAGTGGCGCTGGGCAAAGACGAACAAGGGATCACTAAGATTTTCCTGAACAACAAACCCTTCTTCATGGTTGGCCCGCTGGACCAAGGCTTTTGGCCGGACGGCATTTACACGGCACCCACCGACGCGGCGCTGCGCTACGATATTGAAGTCACAAAAAAGCTTGGATTCAACCTGGCGCGCAAACACGTCAAGGTCGAGCCGGAGCGGTGGTACTATTGGGCCGACCGACTGGGGCTGCTCGTCTGGCAGGACATGCCGAGCGGCGACCGCTTTATCGGCGGCAGAGACCCCGACATCCAGCGCACGCCCGAGTCGGCGCAGCAATTCGAAGCCGAGTTAAAGGCCCTCATCGCCACTCATTTCAACCATCCCTCGATCGTGATGTGGGTCGTCTTCAATGAAGGCTGGGGCCAGTACGACACGCCGCGCCTTGCGCAATGGGTGAAGCAATTCGATCCGACCCGCCTGGTCAACAATGCCAGCGGCTGGGCTGACCGCGGTGTCGGCGATGTCCATGACATGCACCGGTATCCCGGCCCCGGCTCGCCGCCACCCGAACCGAATCGCGCGGCGGTGCTGGGCGAATTCGGCGGGCTGGGCTTCAAGGTGGATGGACACACTTGGGCGGGCAAGACCTGGGGCTATCGCGGCATGGACAGCGTGCCAAAGCTCACCCGCCAGTATGTGAAACTCCTCCAGGGCGTTTATGAACTGAAGAAATCACCCGGCCTCAGCGCGTCTATACGCAAACCACCGACGTCGAGTATGAAGGCAACGGTCTGCTCACGTACGACCGCGAGGTACTAAAGATGGACCTCAGCACGGTCGCCGCCGCCAACCGCGGCCAATTTCCGCCTCTGCCGAAGGTCACAGCCATCGCTCCCACCGCGCAAAAAGAGGCTGTTCTATGGCGATACACCACCGACCGACCGGCGGACGATTGGTTCAAACCGGAGTTCGACGCCGCCTCCTGGAAAGAGGGACCGGCCGGTTTCGGAACCCAGGGCACACCGGGAGCCGTGGTCCGGACCGAATGGAAAAGCAGTGACATTTGGCTGCGCCGCGAAATCACCATTCCCGATGGCAAGACCGAAAAGCTTTCACTCCTGATGCATCACGACGAGGACGCAGAGGTTTACATCAATGGCGTCCTCGCCGCCAAGATTCCCGGCTACATTGGCGATTACGACGAATTTGAGATCAGCGCCGAGGCGCAGAAAGCAATCAAACCAGGCAAAAACATCCTGGCTGTGCATTGCCATCAAACCGCTGGCGGCCAATACATCGACGCGGGGATCGTGAGCTTCCAGCCGGCGCAGAAGTGACGTGCTTTGGGCTTTGGGTGTTGGTGCTAACCTCCCCGAACTGGAATCCCACCAGATAGTTGCGCGCCGCGAGGCTTCTGAAGCGCGACGGTGCTTGGTTTCCTCCAGCGGCCCACTCTACGCCTGCCGACCGAACATCGCAGTTCCTCAACGGCCGGCCGCTGCCGCCGAGCGTGAGGTTGTCCACCATCTCTGGCGTATGCTGGCCGCCCGGCTGGACAAACCCCAATGCATACGACAACAGGCCATCGCCGCCGGGCAACTGCTTCAGTTCCGCCCGCAGACCAGACAGCCATGCCTGCCCCGCCGCCAAACCGCCCTCGTAGTGCAAGAGAATGCTGCTGGAACCGCAAAGGAATCCGAGCGCCGTCTTTTTCGTTGCACCACCGGCCCAGCGAGAGTAAACCGAGGGGCGTATGACCATGGAAACGCGCCACAAATCCAAGCCGAAAAACGGCAATGGTGGACGTCCACAAGGACACCTCGACTACAAGGCCACACTTTGGCCGACCGCGAACAAACTCCGCCGCAATCTCAACGCCGCTGAATACCAACTCATCGTCGTCGTCGGCACGCCTTGTTCTGGCCTTGCGAACACCCGCAAACTCTTCAACGATTCCGAGGGCGGCGTTCCCGAGCGCGAAGAGCGGTCCCCAATTCATGCTCACTGAAGCTGACACTTGCCGTAAATACGTTGCGCCGCTCCTGCAAAAGGCAGGCTGGGACGAGGCCCCTCACTCCATCGCCGAGCAACGCTACTTCACGGATGGCCGGATCATCGTCCGCGGCAACAAGGCCGAGCGCGGCAAAGGAAAGCGCGCCGACTACCTCCTGCGCTACACGCGTGATTTCCCGATTGCCGTGGTCGAAGCCAAGGCCGAAGACGAGGAAGCCGCCACAGGTTTGCAGCAGTCCAAGGACTACGCCGAAATCCTCAAACTGAAATTTGCCTACGCCACGAACGGCAAGGAAATCATCGAATTCGATTACATTACGGGCTTGGAGCGCGAAATTCCCGCGTTCCCCACTCCCGCAGAACTCTGGGCACGCCTGCGCGCCCACGAAAAGCTGACCGACGACGCCTCCGCCACCCGCCTGCTCACGCCCTTCAATCTCTCCAGTGGCAAGATTCCGCACTACTACCAGGAGATCGCCATCCATCGTGTCATTATGGCCATCCTGCTGGGCCAACGCCGCGTCTTGCTCACGATGGCCACCGGCACGGGCAAAACGCTCGTTGCCTTTTGCATTTGCTGGATACTCTGGTCCTCGCGCTGGAATCGGAAAAACGAGCCGCACAGAAAACCCCGCATCCTCTATCTGGCCGACCGCAACTTCCTCGTGGACGACCCGAAAGACAAAACATTCGCCCCGTTCGGCGACGCGCGTTGGAAGATTGAGAACGGCTTCGCCGTCTTCAGCCGTGAACTTTATTTCGCCACCTACCAGTCCATCGCCCAGGACGAACGCCGCCCCGGCCTCTACAAGGAATTCGCGCCCGACTTCTTCGATCTCATCATCGTGGACGAGTGCCATCGCGGCAGCGCCCGGGAAGAATCCAACTGGCGCGAAATCCTCGAATACTTTGCGCCCGCGTATCAACTCGGCATGACGGCCACGCCGTTGCGCGACGACAACCGCGACACCTACCTCTACTTCGGCAACCCGATCTACACTTACAGCCTGCGCCAGGGCATTGACGACGGGTTTCTCGCGCCCTACCGCGTTCACCGTATTGTGACGCAGTGGGACGCCGCCGGCTGGCGGCCCAGCAAGGATGACCTGGACCGTTACGACCGCGAAATTCCCGATGAGGTTTACACCACCGCCGATTTCGAGCGGCGTGTCGCCTTGCGTGCCCGTACCCAGGCCGTTGCGCGGCACCTGACCGATTTTCTGAAGAAAACCGACCGTTTTGCCAAGACCATCGTCTTTTGCGTGGACCAGGAACACGCGTCCGAGATGCGCACCGCGCTCAACAACCTGAACGCCGACCTCGTTGGCCACCCTCGCCCATCGGATGGGAGAGGGGCTGGGGGTGAGGGCGGTCCGTTCCCCGATTACGTCTGCCGTGTCACCGCCGACGAAGGCGACATCGGGCGCGGGCACATGCAGCGGTTTCAGGACGTGGAGACGCGCACGCCCGTCATCCTCACCACCTCGCAACTGCTCACCACCGGCCTCGACGCGCCCACCTGCCGCAACGTCGTGCTCGTGCGCCTCGTCAACTCGATGGTCGAGTTCAAGCAGATCATCGGGCGCGGCACGCGCGTGCGCGACGACTACGGCAAGCTCTGGTTCAACATCCTCGACTACACCGGCACGGCCACGCGCAACTTCGCCGACCCGGCCTTCGACGGCGACCCCGCCTTCGCCACGCAGGAGGAAATTGACGAGAACGGCAAGGTGAAAGAAACCGAAGTCATCACGCCCGAAGAACCGGAGGACGACGAAGGCAAACTTCAGGAAGAAGTCCAACCGCCCGTCATCATTGACGGCCCGCTGACAGAGCGTCGCAAATTTTATTACGATGGCGGACACGTGGAGATTGCCGCCGACCTGGTTTACGAGCTGGATGCGGACGGCAAACAACTGCGGGTGGTCAAGCTGACGGATTACACCGGCGACAAGGTCCGGTCCATCTGCCCCAGCACGGTGGAGTTGCGGGCGCGGTGGAGCAACCCGGAGCAGCGGGCACAGATCATCGAGCAACTGGCGGAACGGGGGATTGATTTCCAGACGCTGGCGATGCAGGCGGGCAAGCCGGATGCCGACCCGTTTGACCTGTTGTGCCATCTCGCCTACAACGCGCCGGTGCTGACGCGCCGCCAGCGCGCCGACCGCATGAAGAAACAGCAGGCGGCGTTCTTCGGCTACTTCGCTCCCGAAGCCCGCGACATCCTGAACGACCTGCTGGAGAAATACGCCGCCGACGGCGAACTTCAATTCACGCTGCCTGACGTGCTGAAAGTCCCGCCCATTTCCCAGCGTGGAAATGTTGCCGAGATTGCGAAGCTTTTTGGTGGATTTGAACAATTAGGCACTGCGGTCAACAAACTTCAGTCACTGCTCTATGCCGCTTAAGCTCTCAACCCTCAACCCTCAACTATCAACTCGCCTTCGCGGCTCAGACCAACTCCGCAACGCCGTCAACCAACTGCAATCGCTGTTGTATGCGGCGTGAATCAAACGGTGCAAGCCATGACAATCAATCTCGACCGTGAACGGATTTACATTCACTGCCCGCGCTGCAATTTCTGGGCGCGCCCGTTTCTCCGTCAGGTTCGTCACCGCGAAACAATCGTGTGCGGTGGATGCAAGGCAAACATCCGCTTGGATGACCATTTGGGCAGCTTCCGCAAAGCTCAACGGCAAGTGAATAGGGCATTGGAAGAATTGGAAGCGCAACTACGCAACCTCACGATCAACATCAAACTCTGATATGGACTCTGAATACATCCAATTTGTCCGCTACAAGCTTCAAAAGCGCCTGAAGCGGCTGAACAGCGCTGATTTTCAAGGTTTCCATATCATGCTGATTCAGGTTTGGGGGTTTCTGCAAGAGAACGCGATTACTAAGGGCATCCTCGATGACTTGGAACGTCGTTTCCCAAATTCTGAACAAGACGCCGACAAGACCCTCTCCGGTCAACCGCAAGTTGGAACGACTGAGAGCGAAAACGACGCGATCTGCTACTGGGTCGTTAAGAAGTGTGCGACAGGCGAAAAGGCAGACATTGAAATCCAAGTGGGCTTGAATCTCACTCACGAGAGCAAATACGACGCCTGCATAGAGGGGTTCAGGCTCACGTATGTCGAACCGCTATTCGACTACATCGACGAGCAGATTGACGACAAGCGCATGACCCTCGTCTTGCTCAAAAAGTTCAAGTACCGATGCGAGTGGTTTCATCGCGCTGAAATGTTCGAGCGGTTCAAGGATGACACGGGCAAGGGCGAGAGCATCTTGGCGATTAGGCTTTACCAATACCTACACGACCAAGGAGTGCAGTTTCACATTGAACCGCAATCAGCATCAGGTCGGGTTGACCTGATCTCGGCGCAATCGGGAAAGGATCGTCTGGTAGCAGACACAAAGCTCTTCAATCCAGAGCGTGGGCAAGACCGCGGCTACATCATAAAAGGTTTCCGGCAGGTTTACGAATACACAAAAGACTTCAACGAGTCGTTTGGCTATCTCGTGATTTTTAAGACGTGCGAGCAGGATTTGGCAATTCCCACGCAGCATCAGGAATCGTCTGTCCCGTTCATTACCCACAACAACAAGACAATCTTTTTTGTGGTAGTTGACATTTTCGACTACCCAGAGTCGGCGTCCAAGCGAGGCAAACTTCAGGCATACGAAATTCCACCGCAACAATTCGTGGAGTCCCTTGGATGAGGACACCGTGGCCCACAGTCAGTCTTGGCGAATTGCTGCGCTTGGAACGTCGCCAGGTGAAAGTTGAGCCGGAAACGCTCTACCAAGAAATCGGCATCTATTGTTTTGGGCGCGGCATCTTCCACAAAACGCCACGGACAGGTTTTGAAGTCGGAGACAAAGACCTATTTCTGATGAAGGAAGGCGACTTCATTCTTCAAGTCACGTTTGCATGGGAGGGCGCAATTGCCATCGTTTCCGTAGCCGAAGACGGAATGTATGGCTCGACGCGCTATCCGACTTTCCGCGTGGATGAAGGCCGGTGCGTTCCGAAGTTCCTGCTGAATTATTTCAAGACCGAGGAAGGGCTTGAGCAGTTGGTCAAGATTTGCCCCGGTTCTGCCGGGCGCAACCGCGTCTTGAGCATCAAACGCATCCCGGAAGTGCGCGTGCCGCTGCCCCCGTTGGCGGAACAGCGGCGAGTGGTGGGACGGGTTGAGGAACTGGCCGCCCAAATCTACGAGGCCCGCACTCTTCGCAGCCAAGCCGCCGAGGAAGCCGAGGCGCTCCATCTCAGCGTTCTGCATGAGCACTTCGTCGGCGAAGCATCGGCGTGGACGCCGATGCCAATGGACGAAGCAGTCGAGATTAACGACAAGCAGGTTGATCCGACGTTCCCGGAACACTCGCAACTCCCACACATCAGCGGCGAGAACATGGAGAGCAAAACCTGCCGCTTGCTCCCGTGGCGAACCGCCGAGGCTGACGGAGTCAAGAGTAACAACTACTTGTTTGCACCCGGAACGATTCTTTACTCAAAGATTCGTCCCTATCTCCGCAAAGCCGTGTTTGTAGATTTTCGTGGTCTGTGCAGCGCGGATATTTACCCGGTTCGCGTCAAGAGTCCGAAGCTCGACCCACAATTCGTGAAGTGGACACTTGTTGCAGAGCCTTTCACAGAGTATGCAAATCGGTTGTCCGGACGGACTCGAATGCCGAAGCTGAACCGAAAACAGCTTTTCGGCTTTGGCTTCACTCATCCACCTCTTACCGAACAGCGCCGCATCATGTCGGAATTGGACGCCTTGCAGACGGAAGTTGATTCGTTGAAACGCCTGCAAGCCGAGACCGCCGCCGAACTGGACGCCTTATTGCCCGCCGTTCTTGACCGCGCTTTCAAAGCCGAACTTTAACCAAAGGAATTTATTTATGCCTACACCCACCACCGCCCAATCGCTCGGTGCGCTCCTGAAATCCGCACGCGACATCATGCGCAAGGACAAGGGGCTCAACGGCGACCTCGACCGGTTGCCGATGCTCACCTGGATCATGTTCCTGAAGTTCCTCGATGACCTGGAGCTGCAGCGCGAGGGCGAGGCGAAGCTGGCCGCGAAGAAGTTCAAACCCGCCATCGAACCGCCCTATCGCTGGCGCGATTGGGCCGCCAAGTCCGACGGCCTCACCGGCGACGAACTCCTCGGCTTCATCAACAATGAGGAAACCACTTTGCCCAATGGCAAGAAAAGCGCGGGCTTGTTCCGCTATCTGCGCACCTTGACCAGTTCCAACGGCGACGACCGGCGCGATGTGATCGCCACCGTGTTTCGCGGCGTGCAGAATCGCATGGTCAGCGGCTACCTGTTGCGCGATGTCATCAACAAGCTCAACGGCATCCACTTCACCGCCAGCGACGAGTTGCACACGCTGGGCGCTCTCTACGAATCCATGCTCCGCGAGATGCGCGATGCCGCGGGCGATTCCGGCGAGTTCTACACTCCGCGCGCCGTCGTGCGCCTCATGGTCGCCGTCACCGACCCGCGCCTCGGCGAAACCGTGCTCGACCCCGCCAGCGGCACGGGCGGCTTCCTCGTCGAAGCATTCAATCACCTTTCCAAGCAGGTAAAAACCGTGGCCGACCGCCGCGTCTTGCAGGAGAAATCGCTTTTCGGCTGCGAACCCAAGACGTTGCCGTATCTGCTCTGCCAGATGAACCTGCTCTTGCACGGGCTCGACGCCCCGCAGATTGATCCGGGCAATTCGCTCCGCTTCAAGCTCACCGACATCGGCGAACGCGACCGTGTGGACGTGATCCTTACTAACCCGCCCTTCGGCGGTGAGGAGGAAAAGGGCATCCAGGGCAATTTCCCCGAAGACAAACAAACCTCCGAAACCGCGCTGCTGTTCCTGCAACTGATCATGCGGAAGCTGCGCCGGGTTCGTAGTCCCGGCTTTAGCCGGTCCGGGGAAACGGAGGCAGACCGCCTGAAGGCGGGACTACAAACAGCCCGCGCCGCCGTGGTCGTGCCGAACGGCACGCTGTTCGGCGATGGCGTGTGCGCCCGCATCAAGGAAGAACTGCTCAAGGAATTCAACCTCCACACCATCGTCCGCCTGCCCAACGGCGTGTTCGCGCCCTACACCAGCATCCCGACGAACCTCCTGTTCTTCGACCGCTCCGGGCCGACGTGCGAAGTCTGGTATTACGAACAACCGCTGCCGGAAGGCCGGAAAAACTACACCAAGACCGCGCCCATCCAGTTCGAGGAATTCGCCGATTGCATCAAGTGGTGGGACAAACGAAAGGAAAACGAGCGAGCCTGGTGTGTGCCCGCCGCCGAATTGCTGGCCAACGGCTGCAATCTTGACCGCAAGAACCCGCGCGCCAAGGAAGACATCACGCACCTGCCGCCCGACCAACTCGCCGCCGACATCCTGAAGAAAGAACAGCGCATAGCCGAGATCATGGGGAACATCGGCAAGCTCCTCACGAAGCACGGCGCATGAACTACTCCACCGCTATCCCCAGCTTTTCGAGCATGGCCCGCGCATTGAGAATAGGGATGCCTTCGAATGAATTCATCGAGATCAAGTCGTTGTCGCCGGTGACCACGGCGTCCGCCTTGGTGCATACAGCCGCCGCGAGCACCAGGAGGTCTTTCGGATCTCGCAATTCTGGCGGGAGAGGAATCTGTGAGTTCGGAATCCAGGTCACGTATCGGCGCAAACCATCCGCTACCAGAGTGGGGGTCAAACCCTCGAGCCGGAGTCGTGCCGCGAACTTTGGGCGGCTCAGCACTTCCACAAACTCCACCCACAGCACGGGGGATTGCACGAGCGTGAGTTTGCCCGACCGGATCGCATCCAAGAGCCGGGCCGGAGGACCATTCCAGAGTGAGCCGGAAACCAAGGTGTTGCTGTCAACGACGATTTTCACGCGCGGCCCGTTCGGCGCGGACGGCGTCCACTTCCGCCTGGATTTCGTCCATCGTCATCGGCTGGCCCGGCAAGGCACGGAGGTCACGCACCATCTCGAAGAAATCCTTGCGCCCCGCTTCTGCCGCCACCTCGCGCTCAATCAGGCGCGTCAGGTTCTGCGGATCAAGCAGGCCCTTCGCCCTGGCCTCGGCGGCCACGGACTCCGACAAATCAAGCTGAACGGTGATGCTCATAATGGCGATAACATGGCAGCAACCGCCGCCGCGTGTCAAATCAGGGCGGAGAGCGGGTGCGTGGGCAGCACCAACCGCAGCACGTCCGCTGACCGGAGCGTGTTGGATACTCGAGCGCAAGAACCCGCGGGCCAGGGAAGACCTCACGCACCTGCCACCCACCCAGCTCGCCGCCGACATCCTGAAGAAAGAGCAGCGCATCGCGGAACTCATGGGCAACATCGGCAAGCTCCTGGCAAAGAACGGCGCATGAGCAACGCGATTTCCAGATGCCCCGTCGGGGCAACCGAGAATAGCCCAGCGTTTCAACGCTGGGTGAACGTGTTTGAAAACAAATTGAGTCCCGTAGGGACGGCAGAGGTTCTCGACATGGCCGGGACAATGGCGCCGGATTTCTTTCGTCCCTACGGGACTCGATTCCCTTTGCCCCCGATACCCACCGTTGAAACGGTGGGCTATTGTCGGGCGTCCCTCCGGGACAAAAGAGCTGTGGACACGCCCACGGAGCGCGGGTGGGTGCGGAGCACCACCCGCAGCAGGTCCAAAGACCGGGGCGCATTGGATACATTCGAGCGCGTTGTACGTGGCGAAACTGCTGCGGCTGGTCCGTTGGACACAGCCGCGCTCCGTTCGCGCAAGGAGGCCCGCGCATGAGCAAATCGTGGCCAACCGTGCGGCTGGGCGAGGTGCTGAGGCGCTCGGAGGAAACTATCGAGCTTCAGCCCGATGTCGAGTATCGCCAAATCACTGTGAAGCTTTGGGGCAAAGGCGTCATGCTTCGCGGCGTCCTGACCGGAGCGGGAATCGCGGCCTCGCGGCAAATGGTGGCCCGGCGCGGTCAGTTCATCCTGTCGCGAATTGATGCTCGCAACGGTGCTCTTGGCATAGTGCCCTCCGAACTTGACGAAGCTATTGTCACGAACGACTTTCTATTGTCACGAACGACTTTCCGGTGTTCAACGTCGTCGGGAATCGTTTATTGCCAGCTTATCTCGGTTGGATGTGCCGCACGGCGTCATTCGTTGAAGAATGCAAACGCGCGAGCGAAGGCACAACCAATCGCGTGCGGTGGCAGGAAGATAAATTTCTGGCGCGCGAAATCCCGTTGCCGCCGTTGGCGGAGCGGCGGCGAGTGGTGGCACGGAACGCCACACTCTCCCTACCAGCTTTTGGCTGCGGCTACGTCGCGCTGAACCGGTACGTCGGACGGGTCGTGCGACGGCACAGGCCAGTGGCCTGCGCTACCCACACTCATTTCCCCTCGCGTTTGAAAAGAAAGGCGGCATCCTGCAATCGGCTCTCCTTCTGGCCGGTGTTAATGGCGAAGCGCGCGCCGCTCCAGATGGAGGCGCCCCCAAACTCGCCGCGCTTGTT
>ERZ1292640.706-Hain-H43-02um-R1-706-length-27347-cov-9_pt1 | contig 27347 bp, 22 predicted proteins | sample MGYA00564404_ERZ1292640 | MGnify/ENA primary metagenome ERZ1292640 (study PRJEB36523, sample SAMEA6512636) | groundwater metagenome | collected 2019-01-08 | study: AquaDiva: Metagenomics assemblies of 32 groundwater samples | reverse complement strand
CCGCCGCCGGCGCGCGGCCGCTGGCCCAGATGGCCTGGCAATTCGCGCAAAAAGCCTGACCCGAGCAACGCATTCAACCCCAGGAGATTCCCATGGATTTCGACTACTCCCCCAAGACCAAGGAACTGCAGGCGCGCCTGCTCAAGTTCATGGATGACCACATCTACCCGAACGAGCAGGCCTTCCATGACGAGATCGAAGCCAACACCAAAGCCGGCAAACGCTGGACGCCGCTGCAGCTGATCGAGAAGCTGAAACTGAAAGCCCAGGAACAAAACCTGTGGAACCTGTTCCTGCCGCAGGACAGCGCCGAGATCGCCGGTGTCAAGGCCGCCGGCCTGACCAACCAGGAGTACGCGCCGCTGGCCGAGATCATGGGCCGCGTACACTGGGCGCCCGAGGTCTTCAACTGTTCGGCACCGGACACCGGCAACATGGAAACCATCGCCCGCTACGGTTCGGCCGAGCACCGCCAGCAGTGGCTGCAGCCGCTGCTGGCCGGCAAGATCCGTTCGGCCTTTGCCATGACCGAGCCCGAGGTGGCATCGAGCGATGCCACCAACATCGAAACCCGCATCGAGCGCCAGGGCGATGAGTACGTCATCAACGGCCGCAAGTGGTGGACCTCCGGCGCCGGCGATCCGCGCTGCGCCATCTACATCCTGATGGGCAAGACCGACCCGGAGGCGCCACGCCACTCGCAGCAGAGCATGATCCTGGTGCCGGCAAACACGCCGGGCGTGACGGTGGTCCGTCCTTTGAGCGTGATGGGCTACGACGATGCGCCGCACGGCCACATGGAAGTGCTGTTCGAAAACGTGCGGGTGCCGGCCTCCAACATCCTGCTCGGCGAAGGCCGCGGCTTCGAGATCGCGCAGGGTCGACTCGGCCCGGGCCGCATCCACCACTGCATGCGCCTGATCGGCCAGGCCGAGCGCGCGCTGGAATACATGTGCAAGCGCGCTTCCTCGCGCGTCGCGTTCGGCAAACCGGTGGCAGCACAGACGGTGACGCAGGAGCGCATCGCCGAGGCGCGTTGCAAGATCGACATGGCGCGCCTGCTCACGCTCAAGGCCGCCTGGATGATGGACGTGGCCGGCAACAAGTTCGCCAAGAACGAGATCGCCATGATCAAGGTGGTGGCCCCCAGCATGGCCTGCCAGGTGATCGACTGGGCCATGCAGGTGCACGGCGGCGGCGGCATGAGCCAGGACTTTCCGCTGGCCTATTCCTACGCCAACGCCCGCACCCTGCGCTTTGCCGACGGCCCGGACGAGGTGCACCGCAATGCGATCGCCAAACTGGAGCTGGGCAAGTACGCTGCCAGTTCAAAGCCGGTGGAGATGCCCGTCACACGCGGTTGCTGAACGCCAGGCACAATCAAAGGGGCAGAATTTTCTGCCCCTTTTCCATTTGGAGATTCAGATGATCGACCTCTACTCCTGGGCCACGCCCAACGGCCACAAGGTCCACATCATGCTGGAGGAATGCGGCTTGCCCTACCGCGTCCACCCGATCGACATCGGTGCCGGCGACCAGTTCAAGCCTGAGTTCCTGAAGATCAGTCCGAGCAACAAGATCCCGGCCATCGTCGATTCCGAAGGCCCGGACGGCCGGCCGATCTCACTGTTCGAATCCGGCGCCATCCTGCTCTACCTGGCGTCCAAGACCGGCAAGTTCTTGCCGAAGACCGATCGGCAGAAGTTCGAGATGCTGCAGTGGCTGATGTTCCAGATGGGCGGTGTCGGCCCGATGCTGGGCCAGGCGCACCATTTCCGTATCTACGCGCCGCAGAAGATCGACTACGCGATCAAGCGCTACACCAACGAGGCCAAGCGTCTCTATGGCGTGATGGACAAGCAGTTGGCCACGCGCAAGTTCATCGCCGGCGACCACTACACCCTTGCCGACATCGCCATCTTCCCCTGGCTGCGCAGCTGGCAGAACCAGGGCATCGACTGGGCCGACTACCCGCACCTGAAGCAGTGGTTCGACACGATTGCAGAGCGCCCCGCCGTGCAGCGTGGCGTGCAGGTGCTGACTGACCTGCGCAAGCCGCTGCTCGACGACAAGGCCCGTGAGAACATGTTCGGCACCACGCAGTACCGCAAACGCTGATGCGCGGCTTACCAGTGGGAATTGGGCAACCCTGACCACAACTCGTTGAGGTCGGGAAAACGCCATCTGTCCGGGTCTTCCCGGCTGGCGATCTTGTCCGTGCAACCTGGGAGCGACAGGTCAACGACCTCGGGGAGAATGCGCATGTTCGACCTGGTCGAGAAGAACACCTTGACGCGCGGGGTGGTGAGCGACTTCGTCGTCTGCTCCACCACCACCCCGATGCGCCCCGAGGTCAGACGCAACAGCGAGCCGACCGGATAGATGCCCAAAATTTTTACGAAGCCCTGAAACACCCTCTGGTCGAAATGGCCCTCGGCCCATTCGGCCATCTTGCGCAAGGACTCCGCCGGGTCCCAGCCCGACTTGTAAGGCCGGTTCGAAGTGATGGCGTCATACACGTCGCAGACCGCGCCCATCTTGGCAAACAGGCTGATGTCGTCGCCCGTCAAACCCTCCGGATAGCCTGATCCATTCACTTTTTCGTGGTGGTGCAGACAGACCTCCAGCGCCACAGGGTCCGCCTTGCCGATCTGCAGCAGCAGCCTGTGGCCCTCTACCGGGTGGCTCTTCATGATGCCGAACTCGGCATCGGTCAGCTTGCCCGGCTTGTTGAGGATCTCCTCTGGCATGACGGCCTTGCCCAGGTCGTGCATCAGCCCGGCCAGGCCAAGCGATCGGGTCTGCGCTTCATCCAGTCCCAGCTGCCGGGCCAATGCCACCATCATGGCGCACACCGCCACCGAGTGCATGTAGGTGTAATCGTCCGCCGTCTTGAGGCGCGCCAGACTGATGAGCGCACTGGCGTTGCGCGCCAGCGAATCCGAGATTTCATCTACCAGCTGCTGCGCACCGTTGGCATCGACCGTTTTGCCCATGCGCGCTTCCTGAAACATGGAGACCACCGCCTGCTTGGCCTGACTGCAGATCTTGGCGGCACGTTCGACTTCCGCATGCAGCGACACCGGCATCGTCTGGCGTGCGCCCATCGCGGCCTGCTTGAGTTCGGCCTCGACCTGCGCCTCCGACTCGGCCTCGGAGACCGCTGTTTCACCCTCGGGCACATCCAGCCCTTTGGCGCAGTCGATCCAGACTTCCTGGATGCTGCTGCTCAGGATGAGCTCGATGTCCTTGGGATTGGTGATGACAAAACTGGTGCGCCAGAACGGATGCTCCATCCAGGAGCCGCAGAACTCCTTGATGTGCATGCCCAGGACGACTTGTTCAACGCGGATTCGTTTGAGCATGATCGACCGAAGCCCCTCAGCGCAATGAAACGCCCAATTGGCGCAGATAGGACAGAACCTCCGGGTTGACCACGCCGGCAGCGCGTGCCCTCTCCGCCTGCTCGGCCGCCGCCGTCAGTTGCCCCTGCACCGCCAGCGATACGGCGACCGCCAGCATCCAGCGCGGCTCACCGGGGCGCAGCTTCAACGCCATCCCGTAGGCATTGACCGACTCCTGATGCTGACCCAGCCGTTGCGCCGCATTGCCGCGCACGGCCCACAAATCCGCCTGATCGGCCAGCAGGGGTTCAAGCCGCACCAGCAGTTCCAGCACCTGGCGGACCTGGCCCTGCGCCAATTCCATGCGCGCCAGCTCCCGCACCAGGGTCTGGAATGCCGGCAAGGCGGTGGGCTCAGGTGCCGACGCCAGCGCGCGCTCGGACACCGCCACCGCCTGACGCATCACGTCCAGCGCGGCTTCGCGCGAGCCGGCATTCCACAGGTTGCGTGCCTGGGCCAGGGTTTCCAAGGCGGCGGCTTGCCGCGGGTTGGTCGCAGGCAGCGGCTCGGCCGGCTTGGGCGATCTGGCTGCCGTCGTGGCCTTGGCTTCTTCCATGGCTGGCGCTTTCTGCGCAGGCACAGCATTGGTCTGGGACACAGGTGCCGGCTTGGCCGAGGCTGGCGCCATCACCGTTTCGGTTTTGGAAGCGCTGTCTTTGTGAAGGGCCGCAGCGCGCGATGGTGATGCCGGCACCGGGGCCGGTTGTGCCCCACCCGGCAAGGTCGCTGGGCGCCCCAGGGGCGCCGCAAGACTTGGTGCAGGTTTGGCCAACTGTTGCTGCAATTCATGCGCCAAACCAGGCGACTGCGTCGGCAACGCGAGTTGCCCGCCAGGCATGCTGCGGGCCAATTGCTGCGTTATCTGCTTCGTTTGTTCGGGGGACACCTGCGGCGCGGAAGCCGGAGGAACGGGCGGCAGCAGTGTGCCTGCAGCCTGCGGACCCGTTGCGGCCTGATCCAACATCTGATTCAACTGCTGGGGGCCCAGCGGCGCCGTGGCCCGTGTCGCCACCTGCGGCACGGCCGCACTGCTGACCGTGGCCGCCGGCAAGGCCACTGGACCGGCCGCCGGGCCAGCCGCTTGCGGTGGCCTGGCCGGCATGGGCGGCGCCTCCGGGGTCTGGCCATACCACCAGGCTGCAGCCAGGCCAAGCCCCAGGATCAGCACCACCGGCAGCCCACGCCCCAGCCAGGCACCGGCACCACGGGTTGCCCGGTCGCTCTTCACGCTGGCCGTGCCACGCGTCAGCCCTCCCGGCGCCTCGCGGCCCGGAACCGCCGAAGAGGCCCGACGGGCATCCAGGTCGCGCAGCATCCTGTTGATGACGCTCACGCCCGATCCTCCGGCTGCCCTGCATCAAACTCATACAGCGGCTGGGTATCCTGCCATGCCGTGTCACGCGAGGCATCACGCGCCTGCGGCTTGCCGGTGTTGCGCTGGGCCCGGCGCGCGCGCAGGCGCTGCCACCAGGAAAGCGGCACCTGCACGCCGGGCGTATCGGCTGCGGCCATGCGAACGTGACGCACCTTCACCCGGCGTGCGTTTTCGCCATAGACCAGCATCAGGCTTTTGTGTGCCAGCACATTCACCAGCCGGGGAACACCGCCGCTGTAGCGGCTCAAGGCGCGGGCGGCGGCTGGGTCGAACAGCTTGACATCCGTGAGTTCATCCAGCGCCGCCGTCGCCAGACGGTGTTGCAAATAGGCCGGCACCGAGCGCGCCGGCATGGGCCCCAGGTGCTCGCTGAAGGTGATGCGCTGCAGCAGTTGCCGGATCTCGGGGCGCGCCAGACGCTCGTCGAGTTCCGGCTGACCCAGCATCACCAGCTGCAGCAGCTTCTGCTTTTCGGTTTCCAGATTGGACAACAGGCGCAGGCTCTCGACCGTACGCAGCGGAATGGCCTGTGCCTCATCAATGCAGACCACGACCTTGCGCCCGGCTTCCGCGTGCTGCAGCAGGCAGTCCCGCAATGCGCCCAGCATCTGGTAGCGGCTGTGCGGCGCCGTCACCTCGACATTGAGCTCCATCGCCAGCGCCAGCAGCAGGTCGTCCGGCCCCATGTCCGGGTTCGGGATATAGGCGGTGACGCACTCTGCCTGCAGGGTCTTGAGCAACTGACGGCATAAGACGGTCTTGCCGCAGCCGACCTCCCCGACGATCTTGAGAAATCCTTCCCCGCTGCGCAACGCCACCAGCAAGGTGTTGAGCGCCGCCTGCGCCCCGTCGTGCGGAAAGAAAAAGGCCGGATCGGGCGTGATCGAAAACGGCGCTTCTCGCAGGGAAAAATGCCTCAAGTACATCGTCAGGGCCCGTTCCCGCTACTCACTGCACCGAATTCCTGGGCGGTGATTCCTGCGTGCCGCCGTCCAGACGGATCACCCGATTGCGCGAAGTGTCCATCTCCTCCAGCGCCGCACGCACTTTCCGGTTCTGCTCCTCCCAGTCCTGCTCCGTGCGGATGATGGACGGTTTGATCAGCACCACCAGCTCCTTTTTGCGCCCTGTGTTGGCCCGGTTGCCGAACAGCGCGGAGAACGCCCCCATGTTGGTGGTACCGGGCACGCCGGAGGCATTGCGGCTGGACTCCATCTGCATCAGGCCGCCAATGGCCACGATCCGGCCGTCCTGGATCCGCACCAGGGTGTCGGTCTCGTTCACGCTGCTCGACGCCAGCGGCAGGCGGTAGCTGCCGACGCTGCCCAGGTCGACCAGCTTGGTCTTCTCGGTCACCGAGGTCACCGAAGGGTGGATATGCAGCATGATGGTGTTGCCGTCATCGATCTGGGGCGTCACGTCCAGCGCAATGCCGGAAAAGAACGGGGTCAGCGTCACCGTCGGCATGGTGGTCGAGCCGGTCGTCCCGACCACCGTGGTCGTGGCGACGGAGCCCCCCGTCACGTTGGTGATGAAGTAGTCATCGGAGCCGACCTTGAGCACGGCCTTCTGGTTGTTGAGCGTGGCAACACGCGGGCTGGAGAGGGTCTGTACATCACCCTGGGTCTCCAGGAACCCCAGCACGGCGCCAAACTGGCTGGTCGCCAGTGCCAGGCCGAACAGACCGCCGCCGGCCGCCACGGAGGGGGCAGAAACCGCACCGGATACCGCAGCCCCTCCCTGCAGCAGCGGGTTGGCAATACTGGATGCCGCCAGCGTGCTGCCGAGCACACCGATGGCCTGGGTCGAGTTCCTGTCGGTGGAGAACGCCGCCCAGTTCACGCCGCTCTGGTAACCGTCGCGCAGCTCCACCTCGACGATCTTGGCCTCCAGCATCACCTGCCGCGCCACCGCCCCCTGGGTGGCCTTGAGGAATTTTTCCACCTGGCGCAGCTCATCGGGCATGGCACGCACGGCCAGAATACCGGCCTGCGGACTGGCGATCACACTGCGTCCGCCGCTGGTACCGATCATGCTGCGCACGGCGTCCGTCATTTCAGCCCAGAAATCGGTCCGGGATGTGGTGGCCACACGGCTGCTCGAAGTCTGAGCCGCACCGGCCGCGCCTGGTGCGGGTGTCGCTGGAGCAGTCGTCGTCCCTGCCGTGCCCGCCACCCCGGCGATCGAAGGCGTCGAGCCGGCGGCCACTCGCAGATCGCTCGTCCCCAGACGCTGGGAGTGCGGGTAGTTGACCGTGAAGATGCGGGTCTGCATCGCCGGGCCATAGATGGTGATGCGCCGGCCGTCGATTTTGAAATCGTAGCCATAGACATCGCGTATGGCATCCAGGGCTTCCAGCACCGTCACCCCACGCAGGGTGACGGAAATCGTTCCGCTCACATCCGGATGCATCAGCATGCTGTAGCGCGTATCGGCCACGATGGCCAGAAACACCTCACGCGCCTGCGCATTGTTCACCAGCAGGTCCAAGCGCGGCTCGGACGGCGGCGGAGTCAGCGACGGGGCGGGTTCAGCCAACGCCTCGCTGATGCGCGCCGGCACCGTGGTTGACTTCGGTGCTGCGGCAGCGTCCAGCTCAGCTCGAACCGCTTTGCTCACATCGGGGGTACGCAGAGGACGATCGGCGGCGCAGCCGGCCAGCAGGCCCAAGACCAGGAACAGAGAGACAAACCTTGTCTGCATCTCCCGCCCTGACTTCTGTTCTGATTGGCCCCTTGTACTCATGCGGTCACAGTTCTGATTCATTGAGAGCTCGACATCACGGTTGGACCTCAGTACACGAGCCGCTGCGCGGCAAACCTTTCGAGGCAGCGGATGGCTTGGCTGTGCCTGCCTCACACCCCGGTGCCACCGGGGATGAGACACTGCGGCGCTCGATGCCCTGGTAACGAGGCACTTTCCGCAGCACAGTTCCTTCACGCAACCAGATTTCGGTCTCCGTGATACGTTCAATGCGCGCCTGTCCCAACTTCTGTCCTCGCGCGTAGAGACGCGTTCCCATTATCACATGGGGTCGCCCATCCACCACGATGACCGACAGCGACGCCCCTTCAGCGTTGTCGGCTCCCGGGCCCGTCGCGCCCCCGCCCGCCTGGGGCGGCTCAGCCGTTGGATCACGCCAGGTCTGGGCTTGCCCCCCCAGCGCGTGCGCCCACAGGATCGTGGCCGCCAGCAACCGCATCGAATACCCTGCAATCCGTCTCGTACGGTTCATGAGGGCACTCCCAGCCAGAACACCTGCAAGGTCAGGGTCGGCGCTGCCTTGCCGCTGCTGAGCTTCATCACGCCCCAGCGCAAGGAGGGAAGTTCCTGTTCCAGCGTCTGCACATAACGCATCAAGTCGCCATAGGAACCCGACACGGTGAACTCCATGCCATGTCGAAGCAGGGATGCCGGCACCGTCTCGGCGCCGGTTGGCGCACGCTTGGCGGTTGTCGTGGGAGTCAGCGTTGCGGTGCGCTCCAGTGTCAAGCCTTCATAGCGTCGCAGGATATGCAGCAACACCCGGGGCAACGGATCGGTCTCGCCGCCCAGGCGGGACAGCCGGTCAATCTCGCGATTGACATCGCCGATACGGCTTTGCAGCGCAGCCATATCCCCCCGCACCACCTCCGGGGTATTGGCAAGCACGGGCCCGGCCTTGCGGGTTCCGAGTTGCACGCGCAGTGCCGCCAGTTCAGCACTTTGCTGTTTGACACTGGCTGCCAGCTGTTGCTGCCGGCGTTGCGCAGGCGCCAGCAGCAACTGGTCTCCCAGCACCAGACCGCAAATCAGCAGCGACCAGAAAAGCAGCGCCCGCTCACGCAGGCTCAACGCATCGATGCGCCCGGCAATGAGCTTCCACATGGCGCTCATGGCCGACCTCCCGTGCTGACCAGGGTAAATGCCCAACGGGGCCGCGCAGTCGCTGCATCGCCGCTCACGCGCTCGACCTTGATGGCCGACAGGGCATGCCCTTGGAGCAAGGGATGGGCCCCCAACCGTGCAACCCACTGGTTGAGCGCGGCCGGATCGAGCGTATAACCGTGTGCTTCCATCTGCTGTTCATCGGCGCGCATTTCCGTCACCCAGACTTCTGCAGGAATGGTCTGGGCCACCAGGCGCAGGCGTGCTGCATGGCCCTGCCCGTCGCGCAGCAGCCCTCGTCCGAGTTCTGCCAGCAGCAGCTCACGCTGATCCAGCTGTGCCTGGCGCGCCCGCAGTTCCTGCAGCAGGCCGGCATCGGCCGGCAAGGCATTGGCCTGGTGTGTCTTGAGGGCCGCCTGCAGCCGTTCCTTCTCCTGGGCGTAGCCGCTCAGCGCGCGGGTGAGCTCGGCCCGGTTCACCTCCAGGCTCCATACCCAGTAGGCACACAAGGCTGCGCTGAAGAGCCCGATGACACCGAGCGCCCAGGCCATGGTGCTGGCAGAAAAATAATGCCTTTGCGTCAGCAGGATGGGCGTGCGGAGATTGATTTGCTGTGGCATGGCCGGTCAGAGGTTGCGATCCTCGGTTCGGAGCAGGACGCCGAGCAGGGGCAGGCAAAGCATCCGCTCCTGGGCCGAGGTGCGATCGAACCCGGGAAAAAGTGAATCCACCACCATGGGTTTCACGGCAAACCCCAGCTCCCGGCTCAGCCAGGAAGCCATTTCGCCGGTACGCGCCCCGGCCTCTACCCACAAGCCATCCAGCGGCAAATCGGACCAGGTGCGATCCCATACATCCAGCGAGCGCTGCACCTCCACCACGAACCGTTGCGTCACATCATCGTCTGCAGCGTCTGTCGCCGAAGCCGGCACGTATTCCTGCACACCCATCGGCGCCGGCGTAGCCTCTGCCTGCGCGCGCGCAGGTGCCCAAGTCTTTCCCGTGAAGCCGGGACCCAGGTCAATCCGGCGGCTGTAATACAGCTCCCCGTTGGCCGCGACCGTCAGAAGCACCTGATGCTCGTTCACCAGCATCAGTGCGGCGTTGGCGCGTTCCATCCGCCCCTCTTGTCGCGCCACCATCGTCTGCAGATTGCGTTGCGCGGTTTCCTGGATATCCACCACCGGCACATTCCACTGCAGGCTCTGCCCCAGGCGCAGCACGTCGGTCAGCACCGCGTTACTCGCCACCACCACAAACAGTTGGCCCGGCATCCCCACCTTGCCGACCCCCACGCGCATCACATCCAGCGTGATGTCGTCCATGTGCATGTCAACCATGTCGCGGATCTGCCAGCGCGCCGCCGCACGCACTTCCTCAGGTGCCACCGCCGGCGCGTCGATCTGCAACAACTGGTATTGCTCGGGTCGCAGCATGGCATGGACGTCAAACCCCTTGAGCCCCAGCCCATTGAGGCGCTTGGCAAACTCATCCGGACTGTCCGGGCCCTGGCGCTCCACGCCGAATTGCAACACCTGGTACAGCCCATCCTCGCGCAAATGGGCGCGCACGTACGCCAAGGTCTCTCCGGACCACGACACCACCATCGGGTCACTCTGCCTGCGACGTTTCCAGGGCCAACGCATCAACAATCCATACTCACTTGAAATTTCATCAAAACGAGGCCTTGATTTTCAGGGGAACCCACCTCTTCCGGCATGCAGACTTTCCCGCACAAGGGGCTTTCGCTTCCATTGTCCCCGAAGATGCGACCGTGGCCGTTCAATAGTTCTCCCGCCGAAAAATCAGGGGGGATCTGAAAACACCGAAGCTGGCGCGCCCAGTCGGATCCTGGTTGTTGGCCGCACCGCACCATTGCCCCCGCAAAAAAGCAAGACCCGCTGAGGTTGACGAGCCGTAGGACAGATTGGGGCAGTTGCTGGGGGCCGTACTGCCCAGGTTGAGCACCAGATCGACACTGCCCGTGGCCATTTCGGTCGGTGCCAGCGTGATGGTGCCGCGCCCGGCACTGATGGCGCCCACAGTCACCGTGCTCAGATTACTGGCGCTGAGCAACGGTGCAACGGCTTTCGGTGGACTCTGGTAGTTGCTCAAGGCAACATTGGCCGCCCCCAGGGCGGTGCAGCTGTCCCGGAAATTCCGGATGAACGACTGACCATCCCAGTATTGCGTCTCCCACACCATCGGCAGGGACAGGCGCTCGGAGCCATAGGCATTGAGCAGGCGCAGGCGGCCATAGCGCATGCGTTGCGGGCTGCCTGAAAATTTCTTGTAGGCAAAGGTACTACCACCGGCCACGGTCGGATTCATGTCGGCACCCGCCACCAGCGGCACGGTGCTGACATCGCTATCAGTCACCGTCAAGCCTATGTCAAGCTCGTCATACGGACCTGTCGGCGTGGTGGGCCGCGTGAAAGTGATGGCCGTTGCACTGCCTGTCAGGGTGTACACACCGGCCACCCAGCTACCGGACAGTGCCAGGCCGGTTCCCGTGAACACCAGCGAGTCCTTCAAGTCCGTGCCGCTATCCGCGTTTTCGGCAGCAAACGTCACGGTGCCCGGCGCATACGGCGCGGCGTAATTGGTCGTTACGCCATTGGCCGCACTCCTCGCCTGAACCACCCCCGCAGGAGAGAGCGTGAAAGACTGCCCCATGTAGGTGTAGCTGCCCGCGGTACAGGCTGGCGCAAGCGCCCCCACCACGGTGAAATGGTCCGGTACAAAACGGCCGAAGGGACCGGCCGCGACGGAGCCGAACTTGCAGGAGTACTTGCCGCCGGCCAGGGTGTTGCTGAAACCACTGGTGCAGTCGCCGCTGGACGAGTCCACCGCAGCAAACGTGTCGTCGTACGCGGTGTTGTCCTGCAGACTGAAGTTACCCACCTCGCTGTACTTGAACGAGCTGCCGGTCGACACCCCGGCGCTGGCCGCCGCAAAGGTCGCGTCCGTGAAGGTACCGGCGTTGGGCGACCCGGTCGCCAGGGTGGCATCGAATTTGGGCGTACCGGTATAGCCGGTGGTCGTGGTGCTGCTGTAGACCGCGGTGGCCGTCACGGAAAAGGCATCCGTGCCGGCACGAAACACCGGCGTGCCGCTGCTCCCCGTGTTGGTGGCGCTGCTCGTCACGGTGTAGGCCTGAGGACGGATGGTGAAGTTGTCACTCGAACAGGAGACCGTGGGCGTTGGGTTGTCGTCGTTGGTCATGCGAAACCGGGCGTTGGCCACCGCATTGGCGTAGGCGAAGCTGAAGGTATGTGTCGGGTTACCGCTGTTGAAGGTCGCCGGCAAGCCCAGCGCCGTGCTGTAGTCCTGCAGCGGCGTATGCCCGGCGCAGCCGGTACTGCCGGTGGCGGCATTGACCAGTTCCACCTTGACGATTTTCTGCGCGCCCCCCCCGAGGTGCTTGCCGTCCAGGCTGAAGGACACATTCGCCAGCTTGGTGTAGATGCGGGTATTGGCCGCCGCGCCGACCTCGACCATATCCAGGATGCAGGTATCGACAACCAGGCTACAGGTTTCGGTTCCCCCGTTGAAACAGCGGGTCGGGTTGCCCGTCGTTGGCGAGGTGGCCGTCCCGCCCAGCGTTCTGGACCCGGTTGTGGTGACCGTCAGCGTTACCGCGGCAGCCCCGCCGGTGAAGGTGACCGGGTCGCTCGACCAGGTGCCGTTGGTAACGGCATCCAGGTCCACCGTCACGCTGCCCGTGTAGTAGGACGTGCAGTTGGCGTCGCCGCAGGCCCGGACGGCGATCGGGGTCGAGTTGGACGTGCAGGCCGAGCCTGGATGCGCCAAGCGGACATGGTGCAGCGAGGCAGCACTGGTGGTCGGTTCGCCCACGGCAAACTCGCCCAAACCGGTCAGGCTGGTCGCTTGGGTCGAATAGGTGGTCCTCGTCCCCACCGTAGGCAGCGACCAATTGCCTGATGCCTTGCGAGCCACGATGAAATTGCTGGTGTTGGCACCGGTATCCACTTCGGATGGCATGGCACACGCCCCCGTATTGGCACAGAACCGGAAGGTGGCCGCGTAGCTGGTGTAGGCAATGGTCGGCGTGCCGGCTGACAGGGTCCAGTAGTGGTTGGCGCTCTTGGCCGCATCAACGCCGGAATAACCGGCTGTCGAATCGGGGTGATCGCCGGCATCGACCCGGCCAACCACCGGTCCGGCGGTCGTGACAGATGCCATGGCCACCGTGATGGGGGCATAGCCCGTGCTGTCACCCACATGGAAGGTGCAGGTGGTGCTGCCCGTGGGGAACATCAGCGACAGATCACCGATGATGTGGCCGCTGGTCCAGCTATAACTTCCCGGGCAATTGGCCGACAGCGTCAGCGTGTAACCACCGGTGGTAATGTTGCCGCTGGTGAGCGTGAGAACGCCCCCCACCGTGACATGGCCCCCCAGGGTTTTGTCGCCCCCGCCACTGGCACCGACATGGTTGTAGGTGGTGTAGGCGCCAATGATCTGGGTCCCGCTGCCATTGAAGTTGATGGTGCCGGTGCCGCTGGTGGAAAGTGTGCCGCCATTGGTGAAATTCCCCCCGACGTTGACCGTGCTTGCCCCGGTTGAGACAAAGACAGCACTGTCCGGAATTCCCGAGAACGTGATGGAACCGGTCACGTTGATGGTGCCGGTGCTCACGGTGACCTGCGATATCCGGTTGATACCGGTTCCACCGGGAATTGAAATACTTGCCGCGTTCAGGGTCCCCGCGCCGACCGCAAAAACGCTGGTCTTGTTGTTTCTGGTGACAGTCGGCAGCGTCACGGCATTGGTGACCGTCAGCGTGTTCGTGCCGTTGATGGTCAATCCGTAGAGCCCCGAGCTGCCGCTGGGATCCCCCAGGGTGAGCGACAAGGCCGCCGAGGCAGCATCCACCGTCACCGTATCGTTGGCCGAAATGATCACCGTATCGGCCGAGCCCGGGGTGCCAGACACGCTGCCATTGCCCGTCGCACAGCCAGACCATGTCGTCGCCACATTCCAGCTGGTTGATGCCACGGAGGTACACGTTGCGCCCCATGCACTCGAAGTACTCATCAACAAGCCGCCGGCAAGGCCGATGAACCAGCAATACACGGGCTTCTTCCACGCAAGACGATGCATCGCATTCACCGCAGTTCAAGCAAAGTCGAGACACTGCGCTCGACATAGGAAATACCGCCGACCGCGGTGCCGCAGGGCCCGGGCTGGCAAGCCAGCGAGGTGATATTCACCATGGTCGCCGTCACGCCCTCATTGAAGCTGGAGGTGGCGCACGTGGTCTGTACCGTGAACGAATTCACCACAAAGGTCGGCGTGGCCGTAGGGCAACTGTTGGCTTGAAAGACCTGCGGAATGGCCCAGTCCAGCCCGGCCCGGGCGGCCCAATAGGCTTGCGTGCCTTTCACATCCTCGGCCGAGGTCAAATGCTGGGTGTTGGAAAACGTGACCATGAAGGCCCCCAGGGCGGCCAGCACCACCAGCAGAAACACGGCAGAAATTGCGGCGACACCGCGCGACCGGGAAGGAGGGGTCTTCATGGCGAGTTGTCCACGTGAACTTCGTGATAAAGCCGCACCGTTTCACCGCTGGCATCGGTCAGCGAGAGTGTCATCTGGACCAGTCCGTTGCGCTGCAGATCCGAACCGTTGTAGACAAAGCTGCAGGTGGCATTGTTCGCCAGCCTGGCAATGGTGCCGCCATCGTCAACGGACGTGTTACACGCTGTGGCGTCGGCAATCGACGCCGGATAGGGGTAGTCTGCTTTGCGCCAGAGCGTGCCACCTGCACACAGAAAGGAAACCATCTTTTCATTCCCCGGAATCACATGAAAGCGATTGCTGCCCGAAGGCAACGGGAACCGGCGGGCAACAATGCCGATGAAAGTTTCATTGCCCAGGGTTCCCGTGCCACTGACCACGCTGGTCACGGTCGCCGTATTGATACTGCTCCCTGTGCTGACATAGGCATCCGCGCCGGGAATGCCCAGGTTGTACACGGCAACCACGTCATTCTCAGCGATCTGCTGATTGGCGGGCAACGCGCTGTTGAGGCCCAGCATGTTGAAGCCCGTGTCGGTCGCGGAGAAATTCAGGGAATTGCCACCGCCGCCGCTGTCGGCCCCCGTACGGTAGCGCCCTCCGGTTTTCGTCGGGATGAATTCAATGCACTGATTGTCTGGATTGCGCACGCTGTTGGGCAGCGCCTTGCGCAGGTCACGCGCCATGCGGCGCACGGCGGTGTCTGCGGCATCGGTCAGGGCTGCGCGCCGCGCCGAATCGAAATAGGCATCGACTGGCGCCCGGATGAACACCGCCACGATCGCACTGATGATGCCGATGATGGTGATCACCATCACCATCTCGACCAGGGTGAAGCCGCGCTCGCCTGTCGACCGGGAGCTGCCCATGCTAGTAATTCCCCCGGTAGCCGGTCAGGGTGATGCTTTCTGCCCCGTGGCTCACCGTTACCCGGACCCGCTTGACGGTGACGCCATTCAGGGGCGCGGGGGCGTCCACCACGATGGTGATCAGGTAGGACGCCAATGCGGCTGGCAGATCCGTGAACGTGCTGTTGCTCTTGCCGTTGTAATCATCCACATCGTCGAAAGTATCGCGGGTGGTTTCGCCGGATGTGCCGTGTGGATCGGCATACTCCTTCTGCAGGATCTCCTCCAGGATCGAGTCTGCCAATGCCAGTGCCTGCTTGCGCACCATGGGGTCGGCACTCGACGCCACCACGGTGTTCATGACCAGCAGAATGCCCGCCACCCCCACCGAAACGATGACGATGAAGACCACCAGTTCTATCAATGTAAAACCGGCGTGACGCCGCATGCCGCTATTCATGCACATACCCTGTGCTGGCCTCAATCGTGATGGTGCGACCAACGCCCTGCACCTGGATGGACTGCGCAGCGACAGGTTCACCCTGTGGGTTGTAACGGGTCGGTTGACCCAGGGCGTCAAAACGGATTTCCGCCGGCAAGCTGCTGTAGCTCGCCCCACTTCGGCCCGTAATGACGCCGGGCGTGTCGCCCCGGGGACCTGTCAGATTGGCCTCGCATCCAGCGGTGCTGTCGTTGTCCACCTTGAGCGTGGCGCTGTTGATCGTGAAATTGATGCAAACCGTATGCCGCTGGGCAATCGCTGTTTTCTGCGCATAACGCAAAAACGCGAGGGTTCCGTCATGAAACCCTCGCGCATCAAAATCCGCCGAATTGAAAACCCGGGGGGCCGCGAAGACGGCCAGCACCCCCACCAGCACCATCACCATGATCAACTCGATCAGGGTGAAGCCGCGCTCCCTTGCGTTTGACATTCGGCGTGGAATCTTCTCACCTGCGTTCCTGCACACACATCAAGTCAATGGCGCCAGCCTCAAACACACGTGGGATCAGGGCGCAATCGCGATGGCTGTGAAAGTTGATGATGCCGCAGGCGTCGTGGTCTTGTCGACCACACAGCCGGTCGTCACACTGCCGGAACTGGTTCCGCCCGTCAATGTTCCGCTGAGGGAATAGCCCGAAGGCGTCGAGCCTCCTTGCAGCAAGGTTCCGGCATCGGCACAGGTCTGAATGGCGGTTGCTGTCCCGCGGGCGGTGTATTGCGCGTAATTGATGGCGCTGCCGGAGGACAGGGCACCTGCGACACCCTAGGTTGCCGCCGTAGCAGCGTCGGTTCGCAAATCCACAAACCGCGGAATCGCAACGGCAGCCAGAATGCCGAGAATCACAATCACCATCACAAGTTCGATCAGTGTAAAACCACGTTGTTGCTTCATATGCTTAACCTTTACGGAACGATGATCAGCGGAAAGGCCTATCAGCCATCCCAGCCACTTTGGAGTCATCAAACAAATTATCCCTATATCAAATGGTAGCAGCTTCAATTTTGATAGCAAGCTATCCATCAAATCGCCAACACGTTAGCCATTTTCCTGTATTTCCGACGCCACAGCAACACACGGCACCGATTGTCAGGTCAGCAACTCGCCTTTCCAGACATAAGCTTCCCGAGGTGCCAGCTGCAAGGGCCCTGGAGCGCCCACCACGTCAAACCAGAGAACATCCGAACCACTGGGGCTGCTCAGCCATTCGGGGTAAAGAGGTCGGTAAGCAATGCAGGTGCAGGTTGAATCAAACAACCAACTGCCTGGCGGCAGGTTCGCGGCGTCCGCAACGCGCATTTCGCCCACGTAGTTGGCCGGCATGCGGTGGAGCAGCAAGAATGGGTTGGGCTGTACCGCTACGCCGGGGTGAGCCCGCCCGATGCCATGCGAAACCGCGACCTGTTGCGCCAGGTAATCAATGACGAGAGCGGTTCGCAGCCCTCCCAGATTCGTCTTGATCGCAGCACCTTCAACTTGCGCCTGCACGTCACCATAATCGCGCTGGCCGGACTTCACCACCAGCACCGACATCGTGCCGGCCACGATGCCGGCCACCACCAGACGGCGTCCAATGCTGAACTGGATTCGGGTCAGGATGGAGCGCGCGCTCATGTTCCGCCCCCCAGCCGCCCCATCGCCGCCTGCCCCATATTCCACAAGGGCAGGAAGATGCCAAGCGCCAACACCAGCATCAGTGCTGAGATGATGGCCAGCAAGACAGGTTCGATGGCAGCCGACAAGCCTTTGATGCTTTGATCCACTTCGCGCTCGTACATTTCAGCGATTTCAAACAGCATCGCGTCCAGCTCGCCAGTTTCTTCGCCCACCGTGATCATCTGCATGACGACCGGGGTAAAAATACCGATGCTGGCGGCACAGTTGGCGATGCTGGTGCCACGTTCGATACCATCGCGCATCTGCTCGATGCGACTGCCAATATAGGCATTGTCGACCGTCTTGGCAACCACGGTCAGTGCCGGAACCAAGGGCATGCCACTTTCACTGGACAAGGCAAAACTGCGTGCAAAACGTGACAGCGTCGCCTTGAGAATGATGTTGCCGACAATCGGCAAGCGCAGCTTGCGACGATCCCAGCGGTAACGTCCGTTCGGCGTCCTCAGGTAGGCCCGCCAGGCCAGAACGGCCGCCACGGCGACGGCAACCAGGGCAAGCCACCAATGCTGCATCCAGCTTGAAAAACCCAGCAGCCCGCGCGTCAGCAGCGGCAGTTCGGTATTGAAGCCAGCAAACACCCGGGCGAAGACGGGGAGCACAAACACATTGAGCAGCACCAGGGCAATGGACATGGCGATGAGCACAAAGGAGGGATAGCGCAAGGCCTGGCGGATGCGGTCGCGCACGTCACGCTCGAATGCCAAGTGCTCTGACAAGCGCAAGTACACCTCGGTCAGCCGGCCGGACATCTCGCCCACACGGATCATGGCGATGTAAAAGGCCCCAAAAACGCCAGGATGCTGCGCCAGCGACCCGGAGAGTTCGCGCCCCTGGCTCAGGTTTTCACGCACGTCTCTGAGCACTTCCACCATGGCCGGCTTGGCTGCCGACGCCTCAAGGCCGGAAAAAGCCCGCAGGATCGGAACACCCGCCTTGTCCAGGGTGTACATCTGGCGTGAAAAAAGCTCCACATCTTCACTGGTCACAGCCTGGCCACTCAAACGCAGCCACATCGACTGGAGATAGCGGTGGGTGCTGTGCGCCCCGCCAGCGACACCGGCAGCCGCTTCAATATGGACCGGCGTGATGTTGATGGCCCGCAACTGGTCGGCCACTGACATCTCGGTCACGGCCTCCATGCTGCCTTTGATCAGTTCACCCCGGGTATTGCGCCCTTGCCATGCGAAGACAGCCATGAAGCTTTATTCCAGATCGTCAATATCCTGGCCCACGCGCAAGGCTTCAGCCAATGATGTTCTTCCCTGGCGCACCAACTCCAATGCATGGAAGGACAGCGTATGCCCTTTCATGCGGGCGCGTGCGGCCTGCATGAAGGCAACCGGATCGGCCCGGGTGGCCGCCTGGGTCAGGGCAACATCCATCTCCAGCAGTTCATACACTCCATGGCGCCCTGCATAGCCGGTACCGTTGCAGGCCGAACAACCCAGGCCGCGCCTGGGCTTGACCGGTTCGTCACCAGGCGCGAGCATGGTGTCCAGCCAGGCCTGTTCCTGGGCCGTCGGCTCGCGCGGTTCGCTGCATACCTCGCAATTCACCCGCACCAGCCGCTGCGCAATCACCGCCTGCAAGGAAGTGGCCACCATGAACGGCGGCACCCCCATGTCGAGCAGGCGGAACGGTGTGCTGATCGCATCGCGCGTGTGCAGGGTCGAGAGCACCAGATGCCCGGTGATGGCGGCACGCAGACCGATCTCGGCAGTTTCCATGTCCCGCATTTCGCCAACCAGGATGATGTCCGGGTCCTGGCGCAAGGAGCCGCGCAGCACCCGGGCAAAAGACAGGTCGATTTTTTCATTGATCTGCACCTGCGTCACGCCTGGCAAACGGTACTCCACCGGGTCTTCCACGGTGATGATCTTGAGTTCGCTTGAGTTGATCTCGGAAAGCGCGGCGTAGAGGGTGGTTGTTTTACCCGATCCCGTCGGCCCGGTCACCAGAACCATGCCGGAAATCCGCCCCAGTACCTCCCTGAAGCGTTTCAGCATTTCGTCCGGCATGCCAATGCGGTCCAGGCGGCGCAGCACCCCGTTCTGATTGAGCAGACGCATCACGACCGACTCGCCATAGCTGGTCGGCATGGTGGACAGACGCACGTCGATCGTCTGCTCACGCACCCGCACCGTGAAACGTCCATCCTGCGGCAGGCGTTTTTCTGAAATGTCGATGCCCGCCATCAGCTTGAGACGCTGCGCCAGGGGGCCGGCAATCCGGTTTTCGGCCAGGGTCTGCGTGTGAAGAACGCCATCCACGCGCACGCGGATCTGCAGGCCCGTCTCTTGCGGTTCGATATGGATGTCGGAGGCACCGATCTGGACGGCATCTTCAAAAATCGACTGCAGCAACTTGACGATGGGCGCACCTTCCTGGCCAACGGTATTGGCCAGCTCGCCGAAATCGACTTCGTCACCAAGATCCTTTTCCACCGCGCGCGCAAAGCCGCTGATCTCCTCGGTACGGCGGTACAGGCGGTCAAACGCCAGGGTCAGCTGGCTTTCCGGAGCCACGGCCATGGCGATGTTGCGCTTGGTGAGGCGGCTGACTTCGTCGTAGGCGAACAGGTCCAGCGGATCGGCAAAGGCAACCAGAAGGTCGTGCCCCTTGTCCTCCAGGATCAGTGCCCGAAAACGGCGCGCTACCGATTCCGGCAAAAGCTTCACGACTTCAGCACGAAACGGAAAGGTCTTGAGGTTGACGTAGGGAATGCGCAGCTGCCGTGCCAGACCGTTGGCCAGACCTTCTTCGGTGATGATGCCGCTTTCGATCAGCAGGCGCCCCATCTTCTTGCCGGTCTTGCGCTGCGCGTCCAGCGTCTGCTGCAACTGCTGCTGTGAGATCAGGCGCTGCTGGAGCAGCACGTCCCCCAAACGCAATTTCTGGCGCCGGTCTGATGCAGCGTTCGGACTAGCTTGTGCCGGAGGATCTGCCGCAACCATGTTCATGGAGCCTTTCTGGAACGGATGACTCCAAAAATGATAGCACGCTGCATCGATCGGCAGCGCACCGAGACGCTTAGTGCAGATGCCGCGGTTTGCGGCCGCCGCCATGGGCCGCGCCGCCGTGTCCGCCACCGGAACCGCGCGGCGGTTTGCCGATCTCGAGCGAACTGACCAGGGCATCAAATCGCTGGCTGAAAAGCTTGTCAACCTCAGCCACCACACCGCCGAGCTCAGCAGCATCGAAGTGCCGCTCCATCATGTTGATCACATCCTGCACCAGCAAGTCGCGCTGAACCTGCATGATGGCCGCCGGTGTGGGGCCGACAAACAGCATCGTGAAGTCATCGCGCGATTGTGCGTCCGGCGCCTCATCCTCTTCATCGAATTCAGTGTCGTAGAACGTGACCTCAAGCGGTGCTCCCGCCTGCGACAACTCGTTGAGGCTCATGCACATCTCGTCGAGCGATTGACGGAAGTCCTCGTCGCCGGCCACCGTCCAGCACATCTGCAACAGGTGCTCATGTGCGTCAAAGCGGATGCCCGGCTCCTCTTCATAGGCGCTGTGAGCGCCATCCGCCAGAGAACGCGCGCCCGCGTATTTCCACAGGGGTTTGAGAGCTTCCTGCAATTGCTCGAACGTCACATCCGCGCGCAGTGGTACCTGGCCATGTACATGGATCTCAAAAGGAGCGTTGTAACTTGCCATGATGAACTCTCTCTATGCTGCCGTCGCTGCACTGTCTGGTGGTGCCTCGAACCGGGGTCGAACCGGTACGCCCCTTATGCAGGAAAGCGGCGGATTTTAAGTCCGCTGTGTCTACCAATTTCACCATCGAGGCATGCAGTTCCGGATTGTCCTGCAAAAACCGGGGGACGTCCCCGTGGCAGAACTCGAAGCCTGCAACCAGGCAGCTGTTGCCTGCAAGGCCGATGCGCCGGGGCCATGAATGGAGCGGGAGAAGAGTCTCGAACTCTCGACCTCAACCTTGGCAAGGTTGCGCTCTACCAACTGAGCTACTCCCGCTTGGAGTCTGGAGGCGCGGGCCGGAGTCGAACCGACCTACACGGATTTGCAATCCGGTGCATAACCGCTTTGCTACCGCGCCAGATTTATTTGGCAACCACCGGTCAGGACCGGGTATCGCCTCAATAAAAAAGGGAAGCGGTTGCTTCCCTTTTCTCGGAATTTGGAGCGGGAAAAGAGTCTCGAACTCTCGACCTCAACCTTGGCAAGGTTGCGCTCTACCAACTGAGCTATTCCCGCGTTTCAAGCCTCAAATTATAGCGGCATTTTTTTGCTTTTGCAAAAAGGCCGCTAAAAATTTTGCGCCATCATCAATGCTTGACCGATCCACGCGCCGTCGTGGCGGACTCGGCCGCCGGCGTCGATGGCACGGCCGCAGCCACCTCGTCGTCCGGCAAAGGCGTCGGCTGACGCTCCAGCGCGATCTCAAGCACCTTGTCGATCCACTTGACTGGCACGATTTCCAGACCGTTTTTCACGTTCTCGGGAATCTCCTGCAGATCCTTGGTGTTTTCCTCCGGGATCAGCACCGTCTTGATGCCACCACGCAAGGCCGCCAGCAGCTTCTCCTTCAGACCGCCAATGGCCGTGACTTCGCCGCGCAGCGTGATCTCGCCCGTCATGGCCACGTCGCCGCGCACCGGGATGCCGGTCAAGGCCGACACCATGGCCGTGGTCATGGCAGCGCCGGCGCTCGGTCCGTCCTTCGGCGTGGCGCCATCAGGTACGTGGACGTGCATGTCCTTTTTCTCGAAGAACTCATCGGGAATGCCAAGATGACGCGCCCGGCTGCGCACCACGGTGCGCGCAGCTTCCACCGACTCCTTCATCACATCGCCCAGCGAACCGGTGCGCGTGATCACGCCCTTACCCGGCATCAGCGCGGCCTCGATGGTCAGCAGATCGCCGCCCACCTCCGTCCAAGCCAGGCCGACCACCTGGCCGACCTGATTCTGCTGTTCGGCGCGGCCGTAGGTGAACTTGCGCACACCCAGGAAATCGTTGAGATTGTCCGCGGTGACCTTCACCTGCGGCGTCATCTTCTTGAGCTGCAGGCCCTTAACGACCTTGCGGCAAATCTTGGAGATCTCGCGTTCGAGCGAGCGCACGCCGGCCTCACGCGTGTAGTAGCGCACCACATCACGCACCGCCTCTTCCGTCACCTCCAGCTCGCCGTCCTTCAACCCATTGTTCTTCAACTGCTTGGGCAGCAGATAGCGCATGGCGATGTTGGTCTTTTCGTCCTCGGTATAGCCCGCCAGGCGAATGACCTCCATGCGATCCAGCAGTGCCGGCGGGATGTTCATGGAGTTGGAGGTCGCCACGAACATCACGTCGCTCAGATCAAAATCGACCTCGACGTAGTGATCACCGAACTTGTTGTTCTGCTCCGGATCCAGCACCTCCAGCAGAGCACTGGAAGGGTCGCCGCGGAAATCGGTGCCCAGCTTGTCGATCTCGTCGAGCAGGAACAGCGGGTTGCGCGTACCGGCCTTGGACAGGCTTTGCAGCACCTTGCCCGGCATGGCGCCGATGTAGGTGCGGCGATGGCCGCGGATTTCGGCCTCGTCGCGCATGCCGCCCAGCGCCATGCGCACGTACTTGCGACCGGTGGCCTTGGCCACCGACTGCCCCAGCGACGTCTTGCCCACGCCCGGCGGGCCGACCAGGCACAGGATCGGCGCCTTCACCTTGTCCACGCGCTGCTGCACAGCGAGGTACTCGAGGATGCGGTCCTTGACCTTGTCCAGCCCATAGTGGTCTTCGTTGAGCACTTCCTCGGCATGGGTCAGGTCGTGCTTGATCTTGGTCTTCTTGCTCCAGGGCAGGCCGATCAGCGTGTCGATGTAGTTGCGCACCACGGTGGCCTCGGCCGACATGGGCGACATCAGCTTGAGCTTCTTGAGTTCGCTTTCGGCCTTCTTGCGCGCCTCGGCCGGCATACGGGCCGCCTTGATCTTCTTCTCGATCTCTTCGATGTCAGCACCGTCTTCGCCCTCGCCCAGTTCCTTCTGGATGGCCTTGACCTGCTCGTTCAGGTAGAAATCGCGCTGGTTCTTCTCCATCTGGCGCTTGACGCGGCCGCGGATCTTCTTGTCGACGTTGAGGATGTCGACCTCGCGCTCAAGCTGCTCGAACAGATTTTCCAGCCGGTCGCGCACATTGGACAGGCTCAGCACCGCCTGCTTGTTGTCCAGCTTGAGCGGCAGATGGGCGGCGATGGTGTCGGCCAGTCGGCCCGGATCGTCGATGCTGGCGATCGAGGTCAGGATTTCCGGCGGGATCTTCTTGTTGAGCTTGACGTACTGGTCGAACTGCTGCATCACGGCACGGCGCAGCGCCTCGATCTCGCTGGCCTGGACGGCGGCAGCGGGTTCGGTGTCAGCGGGCAGTTCCACCGGTGTGACGTCGGCCGTGAAATGCGACTCGCCTTCGACGATCTTGTTCACCTGAGCGCGCTGCTGACCTTCGACCAGTACCTTGACCGTGCCGTCAGGCAATTTCAGCATCTGCAGGATGGTGGAGACGCAGCCGACGTCGAACATGTCGGACACCTGCGGCTCATCCTTGGCGGCGGCCTTCTGTGCCACCAGCATGATGCGGCGCTCGGCCTCCATCGCGGCTTCCAGCGCCTTGATGCTCTTGGGGCGGCCCACGAACAGCGGGATCACCATGTGGGGGAAGATCACCACATCGCGCAAGGGCAGCAGCGGCAACTCGATCGGGGTAGCAGGCAGAGGGGTATGACCAGACATGGGAAAACCTTTTCGTGACCTGTTGAATATGGACTTCAAGTGCGGATTTTCAACCCGCAGCCGATTATGGATCGGGCGAGAGCTTCAAAACCATGAAGGAACAGCTGGAATACCGGCCGAATCGGGCCTTCGGTCAGGCCTTTTTGGCGGCTTCGCGGTAAACCAGCAGCGGAAGCTTGTTTTCCTCGATGGTGGATTCGTCCACCACGACTTTTTCGACGTTGTCCTGGTTGGGCAAATCGAACATGGTGTCGATCAGAGCCTGCTCCAGAATGGAGCGCAGGCCGCGTGCGCCGGTCTTGCGCGTCAGCGCCTTCTTGGCAATGGCCTTGAGCGCGCCGGGACGAAGCTCAAGGTCGACACCCTCCATGGCAAACAGCTTGGCGTACTGCTTGACCAAGGCATTCTTGGGCTCGGTCAGGATCTGCACCATGGCATCCTCGCTGAGCTCGGCCAGCGTGGCCACCACCGGCATGCGGCCGACCAACTCGGGAATCAAGCCGAACTTGATCAGATCCTCCGGCTCGACTTCCTTGAACACCTCGGTCAGGCTGCGCTGCTGCTTGCTTCGGACGGCGGCACCGAAACCGATGCCGGACGACTCGGTCCGGTTTTCGATGACCTTTTCCAGCCCGGCGAAAGCACCGCCACAGATGAACAGGATGTTGGTCGTGTCGATCTGGATGAAGTCCTGGTTCGGGTGCTTGCGCCCGCCCTGCGGCGGCACGCTGGCCATGGTGCCTTCGATCAGTTTGAGCAAGGCCTGCTGCACGCCCTCGCCCGACACGTCGCGCGTGATGGAGGGGTTGTCGGACTTGCGGGAAATCTTGTCGATCTCGTCGATGTAGACAATGCCGCGCTGGGCGCGTTCGACTTCGTAATTGCAGCTCTGCAGCAGCTTGGCGACGATGTTCTCGACGTCCTCGCCGACGTAACCGGCTTCGGTCAGCGTGGTGGCATCGGCCATCACAAACGGTACGTTGAGCTGACGCGCCAGCGTCTGCGCCAGCAACGTCTTGCCCGAGCCGGTGGGGCCGATGAGCAGGATGTTGCTCTTGGCCAGCTCCACATCGTCCTTGCGCGCTTTTTCCTTGTGCTGCAGCCGCTTGTAGTGGTTGTAAACGGCCACCGCCAGCGTGCGCTTGGCAACCTCCTGGCCGATCACATAGTTGTCCAGATTGGCCTTGATTTCGGCCGGCGTCGGCAGATCGCCACGCGCTTCCGCACCTTCGGTGCCGGAGGGCAGCTCATCGCGGATGATTTCGTTGCACAGCTCGATGCATTCGTCGCAGACGAACACCGAGGGACCGGCAATCAGTTTCTTGACCTCGTGCTGACTCTTGCCGCAAAAAGAGCAATACAGTGTTTTTTCGCTGGAAGAGCCTTTTTTCTCGGCCATGTGAGGAATGCCTTTTGCGGAGATTTACCGAATATTTACCAAATGATACCGAAATGGCCGGCCGCCCCCCGCGCCACCGCGCGGCAGGCGTTTGTCATCAACAAAGAAACGGCCTGAGCCGCTCAGGGCCGCTTGGAGATGACCTGGTCGACCAGACCGTACTCTTTCGCCTCGTCCGCCGAAAGGTAGTAGTCCCGCTCGGTATCGCGCTCGATCTTGTCCAGCGGCTGGCCGGTGCGTTCGGCCAGGATCTTGTTGAGCTGCTCGCGGGTCTTGAGGATCTCGCGCGCATGGATCTCGATCTCGGTGGCCTGGCCCTGGGTGCCGCCCAGCGGCTGGTGGATCATGACCTTGGAGTTGGGCAGCGAGAAACGCTTGCCCTTGGCGCCCGCCGCCAGCAGAAACGCGCCCATGCTGGCCGCCATGCCCACGCACAGCGTCGACACATCTGCCTTGATGAAGTTCATGGTGTCAAAAATCGCCATGCCGGCGCTGACCGAACCGCCCGGGGAATTAATATAGAACGAAATGTCCTTGTCCGGGTTCTCGCTCTCTAGGAACAGCAGCTGCGCCACCACCAGATTGGCGGTCTGGTCGTTGACCGGGCCGACCAGGAAAATCACCCGCTCCTTGAGCAGGCGCGAGTAGATGTCGTACGAGCGTTCGCCGCGACCGGACTGCTCGATCACCATCGGGATCATGCCAAGGGCCTGGGTATCCAGGGCACCGTTGTAGGCGCTGTTGCGCAGGTTCATGAAATGGGCTCCAGAGAATAGACGTATGACGTAATTTAGCGAAGATTATGGTCCACAAAGCAAGTGGGGCTTGTTGCCCGGACTGCAAGCCCGGCACAAGCCCCACATTACTCAGAAGTTCAGACCGGAATCAGGCCTGGCCCATCAGTTCGTCAAAGGAAATCGCCTTCTCGGTCACCTTGGCCTTGGACAGCACAAAATCGGTCACGTTGTTCTCGATCACCACGGCCTCGATTTCGGCCAGGCGGCGGTTATCGCCGAAGTACCAGCGCACCACATCTTCCGGCTTCTCGTAGCTGGCCGCCATTTCCTCGACATGGGCCTTGAGGGACTCGGGCGTGGCGTGCAGGTTGTTGGCGCGCACCAGCTCGGCCACCACCAGACCCAGGCGCACGCGCTGCTCGGCCTGCGGGCGGAAGATCTCCTCGGGGATCGGAGCCTTGTCGGCGTCCTTGATGCCGCGCTGCTTGAGGTCGGCGCGGGCGCCTTCGACCAGGCGGTCCACTTCAGACTGCACCACCGACTTGGGCAGGTCGAGCTCGGCCTTGGCCACCAGCGCATCCATCACAGCCTGCTTGTTGCGGCCCATCAGGCGCGACTTCACTTCGCGCTCCAGGTTCTTCTTGATGTCGGCGCGCAGGGCCTCGACCGTACCTTCGGCAATGCCGAGCGACTTGGCCAGCGCCTCGTTGACTTCCGGCAGGTGGGCGGCTTCGATCTTCTTGAGCGTGACCATGAAATCAGCCGTCTTGCCGGCCACGTCCTTGCCATGGTAGTCGGCCGGGAAAGCCAGCGGGAAGGTCTTGCTTTCGCCCGCCTTCATGCCGCGCACGGCGTCTTCGAATTCCTTCAGCATCTGGCCTTCACCGACCAGAAACTGGAAACCGTCAGCCTTGCCGCCGGCAAAGGGTTCGCCGTCGATCTTGCCTTCGAAATCCACCGTCACGCGGTCGCCGTCCTGGGCGGGCGCATCCACGGCGCGCTGGGCAAAGGTACGGCGCTGCTTGCGCAGGATCTCGACCGTCTTGTCGATGGCACCGTCGTCCACCGCGGCGCTCAGCTTCTCGACTTCGGCCGTGGCCAGATCGCCGATCTTGACTTCCGGATAGACCTCGAAAACGGCATCAAACGCCACTTCGCCTTCGGCGGCGCCTTCCTTCTCGCTGATGCGCGGCTGACCTGCCACGCGCAGCTTGGCTTCGTTGGCAGCCTGGGAGAACGCCTCGCCGACCTTGTCGTTCA
>ERZ1292640.703-Hain-H43-02um-R1-703-length-27371-cov-44_pt1 | contig 27371 bp, 26 predicted proteins | sample MGYA00564404_ERZ1292640 | MGnify/ENA primary metagenome ERZ1292640 (study PRJEB36523, sample SAMEA6512636) | groundwater metagenome | collected 2019-01-08 | study: AquaDiva: Metagenomics assemblies of 32 groundwater samples | reverse complement strand
ATGGTGTGCTCCTCGACGGTGAGCACGCGGCCGGTCTTGCGCGCCGAGTCGGTCAACGCGCCGGCATCGATGGGTTTCACCGTGGACACTTCGAGCAGGTCAACGGAGATGCCGGATTGGACGAGCCGCCCGGCGGCGTCGATGGCCATGAAGGTGGGGACGCCGCAGACGGCGATAGTGAGGTCGCTGCCGTCGCGAAGCTTGCGGATCCTGCCGACCTGCAGCGGCGGGCTGTCCTCGAACAACACCGGCGTCGCGTTGCGGCAGATGCGGATATACGTGGGGCCGCTGGCGAGCAGGGAGGCTTCGAGAGCTTGCTTGAGCTCGACGGCGTCGGCGGGCACCACGACCGTCATGTTGGGTAAGGCACGCATCATGGCGACGTCGGCGATGGACTGGTGGCTGGCGCCGTCATAGGAGTCGGAAAGACCGGCGTAGTTGGCCGCAAAGACGACGGGGAGGTTGTTGTAACAGACGATGTTGCGTACCGGGTCGGCGGCCCTGAGCGCGATGAAGAGGGCGAAGGTACTCGCCACCGGGCGGAGACCGCAGGTGGCCATGCCGGCGGCGATATCCACCATGTTAGCTTCTGCGACGCCGACGTTGAAGAACCGCGCCGGATGCGCCTTGCCGAAGGCGGCGGTGCGGGTGCTGGAGGACACGTCGGCATCCAGCACGACCATGTCGGGGTACTTGGGGGCGAACTCGAGGAGGGCTTCGCCGAGGGCGTCGCGCATGGCCACCAGGGGCGCGGTCATAGCTTCGCCTCCAGTTCTTCGAGGGTCTTCAGCAGCTCGGGGCGGCCGCGGGCGTAAGATCCCTCGTCGATGGGGGAGCCATGCCAGTACGCATTGTTCTCCATGAAGGAAACGCCCCGGCCCTTGCAGGTGGCGTAGATGACGGCGACGGGCCACCGGGTCTGGCGGCTGATCCAATCGAAAGAATCGAGGATCGCGGGGATGCTGTGGCCGGCGCAGGAGTCGGGCGCGACGTTCCAGTTGAAGGCGCGGAGCTTCTCGGGCAGTGGGTCGAGGGGCATGATGTGCTGGCTGGGGCCGTCAAGCTGCACCTTGTTGTAGTCGATCAACGCCACCAGCCGCTCGGGGCGGAACTTGGCGGCGGCCATGACGGCTTCCCAGGTCTGGCCCTCGTCGAGGTCGCCCTCGCCGAGTAGAACATAACTACAGAAGCTCTTCTTTCGGAGGCGGGCGGCGAGGGCCATGCCGAGGGCGACGGAGAGGCCGTGGCCCAGAGCGCCGGTGGACATGTCTACTCCAGGAGTGAGGTACATGCAGGGGTGGCCCTGGAGGCGGCTGTCGAGCTGGCGGAAGGTAGCCAGTTCCTCGACCGGGAAGAAGCCACGGTAGGCAAGGACCGTGTAGAGCATGCAAGAGGCATGGCCCTTGCTGAGGACGAGCCGGTCGCGGTCCGTCCAGCGGGGATCCTCGGGGCGGACGTTCATCGCGTGGAAGTACAGGGAGACGAGCAGCTCCGCGGCCGAGGATGCGCCGCCCCAGTGACCGGTGCCTTTCTCGTGGAGGATGTCAAACACCGTCAGGCGGAAGAACTGGGCCAGGTACTGGAGCTGGGCGGCCTTGCGCGAGCGGTCGGGTTCCCCAAGCAAGGCCTCAATATCCAGGGGACCGGCAGTGGTAGTCATAGGAATGTCATTCGGAATTGTGCTCAACGTTGCCCCCGTGCCGGCGGCTGGATCATAAGTTCGTCAAGCACCCGAGCGAGTTCATCGAACGGCATCTTTTTCACCAGGTAGCTGTGGTCGCTATCGGGCGCCGAACGCCACTCACTGTAACCGTCCTCGTGCACCTCGAGGCCGCCGTCGCTTACGAGCGTCCAGTACGGGCCGAGCCTGCGAACCGCGTAGAGGACCGCCGTCAAGTCCGCACTGTGCCGGGTCTTTTCTCCCTTGCCATGACTGGCGAACCAGAGTTGGTAGGCCTTTCGCACGGGATTCGCCTCCGGCGTTTCGCTCAGACGACCGCCCGTCTCCGCCCAGCAGATTTCCTTGGGGCTGAAAACGATCGGCGTGGGCCAGTTGTTCACTACTTCGCGCGCAGACGCGGCATCCTGCTCGAAGTTCCAACCCTTACCCGGCGGCCGGATTTTCGGCCCCATGTCAACCAGCAACTTTACCTTGCGTTTGACCAGCTCGCAACCGTCCAGGCGGCTGTCTTCATCCGGCCCGGAGCGAAGCAGGTTCCGCAGGTTTGTGAGCCAGCCCACCGCGACGAAAACGACGCTCCTGTCGGGCTGCTTGGCGAGGATGCGGCGGTAGAGCGAAACAGCGTCCGGGGCCTTCCCCGCCGTCCGCAGCCGGTTCGGGAAGTTGTTCGCCAGGTGCTCGGCGTAGGAGGAGTGCTCAGGCGGTCCTTTCAGGTCGCCCTTGAGCGTTCCGACGGGAATGTGAGGCCGACCATAATAAGTGTTGAGGGCGTCGAGCGCAGCCGCCGAATAGCGATTGACGTTGCAGCTCGCCATCCCGAGAATCCTGGCCTCGCCGCGGTCAGCCAGCGCGTGGAGGATCGCCACCGCCCCCGCATCGTCGCAATCACTGCCGATGTCCGTATCGAACAGGATCGGAACCGGCGCGCACAGCCCGGCAGCGCCTGCAAGCGCCAGCAAGAGTACCGCCCGCCAAACCATAGTCAAAAGCTGTACTTGAGGCCGAACTGAGTAACTCGCGCCGAGCCGGCGCTCAGAATGCGCCCGAAGTTTGCGCTGGTCAGCGTGTTCACCGGATTCCCGAGATTCACGCGGTTCGGGAAGTTAAAGAATTCGGCCCGAAACGTCAAATGGTGCGCTTCGCGGATCGGAAAGTTCTTGAACAGGGCGAGGTCCCAGTTGAAATCGCCCGGGCCGTAGAACAGGTTGCGGCCTGCCGTACCGAGCGCTCCCGTGACAGGCAGTTCAAAGGCGGCGGTGTTGAAGTACTGCCGGATGCGGTCCGCGCGGGGCCGCCCGGAGTCCAGCCGGGGATCGCCCACCAGGTTCGGGCGGTCCGTCGAACGGCCGTCCAGGTTCACGTCCCGGCCCGCCGTGACGTTCACCGCGTTGCCACTACGGATCCGCAGGATCCCGTTGAACTGCCAGCCGCCGAGCGTCCACTTCGCCCAGCGGCTCCACGAATTCAGCCGGGGCAGGTCCCAAATGTACGAAAGGTTCATTATATGGCGGGTATCGGCGTCCGATACCGCACGGTCCAGCCGCCGATTATTCGCGTCGGCCAGCGCCACGGCCACCGGGTTGGTGTCCTCGTCGGAAACCTCGTCAATGCTCTTGGCGAAGGTGTAGTTGAAAAGAATCGAGAAGTTGTTGGCGAACCGGCGGTCCACGCTGATCTGCAAAGAGTCGTAATGGGCGTTGCTGGAGGATTCGAATTTCGAGATCTGTCCGTATGTACCCGGCATGATGGGCCGGCGGTCATTCACGTTCGCGGAAGTGGATCTTCCCGGGACGAAGACGGCCTGATTGGCGTCGCGGGTGTTGACCAGCTTTCGCGATGTGTTGCCAACGTACGCGATCTGCACGCTCGCGTTCCAGGGAATCTGTTGTTGGATGGCGAAGCTGTACTGCTGCACGTAGGGCATGCAGATGAATTCGTCCATCCATCCGATCGTAATGGGGTAGGTGAAGAATGGATTATTCGGATCGACTTTCGGTGGAAAAGGAGTGCCTCCCGGGAATCGCGCATAGGGGTCGACCAGCGTGTCTATACCGAACACGGTGATGTCGGTCTGGAACGGCTGCTGCTGCAAGTAAGTGCCGGAGTCGGCGTGCGGCGTCGAGTAAAAGACGCCGTACCCCGCCCGGACCGCCGTCTTCCCGCTGCCGGTAACATCCCAGGCGATGCCGAAGCGCGGCGCGACATTGTTTTTGTCGAGCGGCGCCATGGAAGGCGAGATCCCCGGGTCCCCCTCGAACTGCAGCCCCAGCGGTGCGCCGGGAATCACGGTCGAACGCCGCCCCGGCCGGAAGGTCTGCTGGTCCTTCCGCAAGCTGTAGAACCGGGGATAGAGCTCATAGCGCAGGCCCAGATTGAGAGTCAGGCGGCGGTGGACTTTCCAGTCATCCTGGAAAAAACTCTGCCAGTCCCACTTCCGGAACATGCGGAGAGTGCCGTTCGTCTGTCGGAGACTCGTGGCCCGTCCGAGCATGAAATCGGAGAGCGCGTTGTTGGTGAACTCGCCCCCGACGGTAAGGATGCCGGCGCCGGAGAGCGAAAGCGTGGCATCGTACCGGTCGCGGGAAAACCACGAGCCGAACTTGAAATTGTGAGCGGCGCGTGTCCAGCTCACAATGTCGTTGAAGACAATCGAATAGTCGCGCTGTCCCTGGTTGTCATTTTCGGCGCCCATACGCCAGCGGCCGGTGAGCCGAATATCCGGCGGGAAGGGCTTGTGGAACTCGGCGGCCAGAGGAATGCGGCTGCCGTAATCGGACCAGGTCTTAACATTGAGAGGGCGGTTGTTGTAGAAATTCCGCATGTACGTGAAACGGAACTCGTTGAGCAGGGCGGCAGAGACCACCCAATTCTGCGTAATGACCGAATTGTCCTGGCGGTAGCTCTCCCGGAACTCGCCGTAACTGGGGATCTGTGTGCCCCCGCTGAACGGCACGAATCTGTAGTTGCTAAGGCGAAAGAAATTTCCGCTCAGCCGGTGCGAGGCGCTAAGCAGGTAGTCAACTTTCCCGAAGCCCTGGTGCTGGGCGGATGGTGTGCCGCGCAGCACCTCGAGCCGGCCGTCGGGCGTGTTCGGCGCCGGCACTTCCTTGCTGATGATATTAACGGCGACGGGATCGAAGCGACTAACCGGAATGATGCCGCTCGGGAACGGCTGCCGGGTGACAGGATCGACCGGCAACTGGCGGGCCGGCGAGGCGGAGAAGTCGCCGCGGCGCTCGGCCTCGCTGGGAGTACGCCCGGAGTTGACAAACTGGTTCGAGCGGATCAGCAGGCTTTCCCAGGAGCTGAAGAAGAAGATGCGGTTGCGCCGGACGGGCCCGCCAAGCGAGGCGCCGAACTGGTTCTGGCGCAGGGGCGAGACCGTGGGGACAAAGAAGTTGCGGGCGTTCAGCCTGTCGTTTCGGAGAAACTCGTAGAGGGTGCCGTGGAACTCGTTGGTGCCAGAGCGCGTTACGACATTCACCACCGCCCCGGCCGACCGCCCGTACTCGGCATTGTAGTTATTCGTGATGAGGTTGAACTCCTGGATCGCGTCCGGGTTCGGCGCGGCGTTGCCTGCGTTGCGCCAGTGGGAGTTGTTGAAGCCGCCATCCAGGAGGAACGTGCTGTGCCTGGTCCGGGAGCCGTTCACGCGCAGCGTATTCCCCTCTCTCGTGAAGATGGTCTGCATGCTGGCGGACGTAACGCCCGGAAGGATCGAGGCGAAACTGTAAACGTTCCGGCCGCTGAGCGGCAGCTCGCGAATACGGCGCGAGTCAACCAGCGCCCCCATCTGCACTTGATGCGTGTCCACGAGCGGCACGTCGCCCGTCACCTGCAACTGCTCGCTCACCTGCCCCACCTGGAGCGCAATATCGGCGCGGGCGTTGCGGTTCACGGTCAGGACGATGCCCTGTCGGATGAACTTCATGAAACCGGCCGCTTCCACCTCGATGCGGTACTCGCCGACCGGCAGGCTGACGAACAGGTAATTGCCCGCCGGGTCGGTTGACGCCGTTTTTGTCTCGCCCGTCAAGACGTTAACGGCCTTGACAGCCGCGCCCGGCACCACCGCCCCGGTGGGATCAGTTACGGTCCCGAGAATGGTGCCAGTCACCGCCTGGGCCAGTAAAGCGGAGGCGGACAATAACAGCAACGTTGCAATTGTCCCTAGCCTCATAGCTGTTCTCCTCATCGCTGCTCATTTCAGGCTCGCCCGGATCCGGCGCAAAGCCTGTTCCAACAGGTTGAAAGTGGGCTCGCTTTCCACGTGATAGATGCGCACAATTTCGCCAAGCTTCCTGGAAAAATCGTAACGCAAGTCCTGATCCACGGCCGGGGCCTGGACCCTCTCCCAGCGCACGCACGTCGGGTCGGCGATTGCGGCGATGTCCCCCAGGTCGAAGAATCCTTTGCTGGGTGAGGCATGCTGCGGCTTTCGCGTGCGGATCTCGTGCAGATAGCTGCCTACCGGGCCGAGCGGCGCGAACCGCCGCTCGGTCTCCTCGACCGGGATGCGCAGGTACGTTCCTGTATCGAACAGGATGAACCGACACGGCAATTCAAACAAGAGCCTGGCCGCGCGGATGTCGTTGTAAGCATTGAAATTCCAGCAGCGCACCGGCCACTGCGTGCGCCCGTGCCAGAACACGACCAGCCGGTCGGCGATCTCCGGCTCCTTGAGCAGCGCCGCGGCCGCGTCCGTCGCCGGCCCGAGCAGCACCAGCCATAACGGATCTTCCGGCGTGGCGGCCTTCGCTCTCTCGATGATGAAGTCCACCCCCTCGTTCGCCGGAACGCGATCGCGGTATTGCAGCGGATCGGCGCCGCGCTTGACGGGAAACTTCCCGCTCAGGCCCGCCAATTCAAGCAGGCGCTGGATCTCGGCGTAGGATCTCTCGACGCCCGCCGAGCCGCCGGCATCGCCAAAATGGGCCGCGACCAAGCCTTCGATGCGGAAGCGGTCCGGGGAGCCGAGTGCCAGCGCGAGCGCGTACTGATCGTCAACTTCGTTCGCCGCGTCGGCGTCAATGATAATCCTTACCGGGCCGGGCGGAGGCCAGGGGGGCGCCGGCCGGGGCGCGGCCACCGCCGAACTCAGGCAAAAGAACGCCATCAGCAGGAGGGCGGATTGGTTCATAGCTCCTCCTACTGAACTCGGACGTTGCGCCAGTACGCATTGCCGGCCATCCGGTCCGGCACGAGGGTGCGCTGGTAAATCCGGATCTCCACCTCCTGTCCGCGAAACGCGGAGAGATCCACCGTGACCTTCTGCCAGTTCTTCTCGTCACGCCGGTCGCCGCCCTCGATCAGCCGGCCCAGCGGGTTCGTATTGTTGACGAAGACATCCAGCCGCCAGGCGCAGCCCTGATCGGCCGCCACTTCCATTTCCAGGCCCGGGCTCGCGCCGAGCTTCAGCGTGCGGCGCAACACCAGGCCGCGCACTTCGTCGCGCGGCCAGGTCGCGAGCACGTCGCCGTCCAGGTAGGTGATCCGCTGACAACGGCCGCCGCGCGCGCCGCCGAAGCCCGCACGATCGAGGTTCCAGTCCGGGTTCCACAACTTCGTCAGATCCCCCAGCCGGAACAGTTCGGCGGGCTGGGTGGCCACCACGCGGTAAGGCACCGCGATCCCGCTGTCATTGGCCGTCCCGCCGTTGGCGGCGAGCATCTTCTGCCCGAGCGCGACGATCCTCTTGATAAGGTCGGAGATGCGTTCATCCACCGGGGGAGTCAGTTCCACGCCGCCCATCTTGGCGCCCGCAATGCGGTCGTTGAGGCGCTCGACCAGGTGCGGCGGCAGCACCTTGCTGCCCCGCATTGCACCGACAACAGCGCCGGCATTGGCGGCGTTGCAGTCGGCGTCGGAGTAGTCGGCGGCGCGGTAGGCGAGGTTCAGGGTCTTGAGATAGTCGCCCTCCCCGAACCAGACGCTGGCCGCCACCAGGCCGCCGTTGGCCACACCGTTGTTGATCGGAGGATACTCGATATGCCAGCGGTCCTCGACGGCCTGGAACACTTCCTGGGGCGACTTGCCTTGCTCGGCCATCGAAATTACGAGATCCAGGCACTGCCGATAGGGGGACGAAGGATGGATCAGCTTCGCCGCCTCGCGGACGATCTTCCGCGAATCCGTCTCGCGAAACGCCAGGCTCACCATGCCCGCGACGAAGACCGCGCCGTCCGTGCCCTCGGCGTGGCCGTTGATATGGCCGTAGGTGCGGGCCAGCCGCCCGGCCAGGTTGGGGTGGCCCGGCGCGATCATCCCGTAGATGTCCGCACTGAACTGCGGGCCGATGGTCCACCACAACCGGTTGTAGCGCGGATGCCCCGCTTCGCTGCCCTGTGCGCCTTTGGCCAGGGCGAACCGCGTCTGCTCGCTCGATCCCCAGGAACCGGCTGAGTTGTCTTTCCACTGCTGGCCGAGTTGATCCAGCGTCATCGCAATGCCGTACTTCTCGAACGCCCGCAGCGCGACCAACTCGTAGTAGTAGTCGTCGTCCACCTGAGCGGCTTCGAACGGCTTCGGGTATTGGTTAACGGACACCAGCGGGCTCGAGGCGACCTTGCCCTCGAATTGAAACCCCATCAGCGTCCCGATAATCTGGCCGATCCAGGCCCCGCGTACGCGGTCCTCGTAATCGGCGAGGCTCAGCTTCAGCGGTTTTTCCTGGGCGGCCGGCGCATGGGCGGTCAACAGCCCAATTGAGATCAGACTCGCTACTGCGCATCGCATAAGCTCTCCTTCTCTCCACTATCACTGCACCCGAATATCGCGCCAGTACGCATTACCCGCAATGTGGTCCGGTAGGAGGGTGCGTTGGTAGATTCGGATCTCCACCTCCTGGCCGCGAAAGGCCGACAGATCCAGCGCCAGCTTCTGCCAGTTTTTCTCGTCACCCTCACCAGCGCCCTCGATCACCCGGCCCAACAACATCGTATTATTGACGAAGACATTGAGCTGCCAGGCGCAGCCCTTGTCGGCACCCATTTCCATCCCGAGGCTCGGGTTCGCGCCGAGCTTCAAAGTGCGTCGAAACACCACGCCGCGGACCTCTTGGGCCGGCCACGTTGCCAGCACGTCCCCGTCGAGGAACGTGATGCGCGAGCAGCGCACGCCGCCCGGACCTTGCCCGGGAACGCCGCCGAATCCCGCGCGTTCAAGTCTCCAATCCGGATTCCAGTACCCGGTCAGGTCCGACAGCGCAAACAACTCAGCCGGCTGCGGCACGACTGCGTTATAGGGGACCGTGAGCCCCGCGTCCGTGACCCTCGCGCCGTTGGCCGCCAGCATCTTGCGCCCCACAGCGACGATTCTCTTGATGATCTCGGAGAGGCGTTCATCGACGGGAGGCACCACTCTCAGCTTCGCCGATCCCATCGTCTCGCCCGCCATGCGGTCATGCAGGCTTTCCACCAGTTGCGGCGGCAGCACCTTGCTGCCCCGCATTGCACCGACAACAGCGCCGGCATTGGCGGCGTTGCAGTCGGCGTCGGAGTAATCCGCGGCGCGGGAGGCGAGATTCACGGTCTTGAGATAGTCGCCTTCGCCGAACCAGACGCTCGCCGCCACCAGGCCGCCGTTGGCCACACCGTTGTTGATCGGGGGATATTCGATATGCCAGCGGTCCTCGACCGCCTGGAACACTTCCTGGGGTGACTTGCCCTCCTCGGCCATCGAGATTACCATGTTCAGGCACTGCCGGTAAGGTGACGAGGGATGGATCATTATCGCGGCCTCGCGGACAATCTTGTGCGAATCGGCCTCGCGGAAAGCCAGGCTTACCATGCCCGCCACAAATACCGCGCCATCGGCGCCCTCAGCGTACCCGTTGATGTGGCCGTAGGTCCGTGCCAGGCGTCCGGCGAGATTGGGATTTCCCGGCGCCAGCATTCCGTAGATGTCGGCGCTGAAGTGAGGGCCGATGGTCCACCACAGCCTGTTGTGGCGCGGATGGCCGGCCTCGTTTCCCTTGACTCCTTTGGCCAGCGCCAGCCGGGTGTGTGTGCTCGATCCCGCCGCCCCTACGAAGTTCTCTTTCCACTGCTGGCCAAGTTGGTCCAGCGTCATCCCAATGCCGTACTTCTCGAACGCGCGCAGGGCGATCAGCTCGTAGTAGTAGTCGTCGTCAACCGGCGCGACTTCGTACTGCATCCCATACTCATTAAGCAGCACGACCGGGCTGGAGGCGACCTTGCCCTCAAACGGCTTGCCGACGAGCGTCCCGATGATCTGGCCGATCCAGGCGCCGCGCACCCGGTCCTCGTAATCGGGAAGGCTCAGCTTTAGTAGTTTCCCCTGGGCCGCCAGTGCAGGGCCGGCCAGCAGGCCGAACGCTAAGAGAGTTCCGATTGCGTATCGCATAGAGGCCACCGTTTTCTCCGTCAGTGACGCGCCGCCGGTGCGCGCAGCGCACCGCCGCGCGGTTAGCGCTCAGAACCGCAGACGCGCCTGGATCTGATAGGTCCGCTGGATGGACTCCGCCCACAGGGCGGTGAGCCTGCCAAAGTTGGTCGAGGTCGGAGTCGTATTGGGGTTTGTGAACTGGGAGCGGTTCGCCAGGTTGAGCGCGTCAAACCGGAATTCCAGCGAGATTCGCTCGCGGAGACTGAACTGGCGCAGCAGGTTCGACTGCCAGATGTTCATCTGGGGCCCGCGCAGTCCCTCGATCACGCGCGGAAACACGCGGCGGTGAAAGGCGGCCGGCGCCTTGCTGGGATTCCGCTCGAAGTTCGCCGTGTTGAACCACTGGTTTATGCTCGGCGAGCCGATGGCAATGTCCTTCGGGTCTCCGGAGTAGAAGAGATTCGGCCATTCCAGTAGCGAGCCGGGCTGCCATTCGTAGGTGGCGCCGACCTGCCAGCCGCCGAAGACCCAGTTCAGCGGGCCGTTCTTCCAGAAGTGCCGCCCCTTGCCAAACGGAAACTCAAAGATACCCGTGCCGGTGAGGCGGTGCGGCCGCCCGTTTTGAGTCGGCAGATACGCCGGAGGGAGTGCGAATTCGTCCGCGATGAACGTCTTCTCGTAAGCCCGCATCTCCGTGTATGCGAGATTGAGGTGGAAGCCGTGCGAAAAACGGTGCAGGAACTGAATCTCCAGCGCATTCGAATGCAACTTCCCCCCGGGGTAGTTCGCCCGGTACAGCCCGTTCATCTGTGGAAACTGCCTGAGCAACTGGTTCTTGCGGATGGTCTGGCTGGTGAAGAACGACAGCGTGGACATCTGTTGGTAAAGGAGCGGATCGGACTGCCTCATCGAAGCGAAGTTCGAAATCTGGAACGGATTCGTCACGTTGGTGTTGAGATTGCTGGCGAGCGCGTCGTTGCGAACCTGGCCGCTGGCCCAATAGGTCTCCGGCAAGGGGTCCTGCCGCACGCTGATGGGCATCCGGTCAACGGAGGATCTGGCGTACGCCACATCGATCATCGTATCCGTGCCGAGCTGGCGCTGTATGCTGAGCCTGAAGCGCTGCACGCGTGGCCGGGCAGGATCAAACGCATAGTAAGTCCAACCGGAACCGGTCCGCGCCAGCAGTCCCAACTTGTTTTGGACCGGCAGGTCGAACCGCGTGCCATCCGCGCGCACCGGGAATGGATCGGCCATCGGCGCGATCCCTGCCCCCGGGTTGCCAGCCAGCCAGGTCATGCCAAAGTCGTTGGTGACATTTGTGCTGGTGGTGCGGCTGTAACCGGTCAGATCCGGGCTGAAGTCCAGGACATTCAGCGTGTCAAAGAACATCCCGTAGCCGGCTCGCAAGACAGTCTTGGGATTGAGCTGGTAGGCGGCGGAAACCCTGGGCATCCAGAAGGTCTGGCCGCGCCAGCGGCGGCGGTCAACGCCCTTGACGCCTGAGTAGACCGAACCGCCCAGGACCGAGAATTGGGGCGCCGGCAGCTCCGGCAAGGGACGGGCCGCGTACGCGGCCTGAGCGCCGGCGGTGATGGGGAGCTGAGCCGTCGCGTCAAAGTAGCTGATTTGCCGGTTGAAGCGCTCCGTCGGCCCGTCCTCGTACTCCCAGCGCAACCCGAGATTCAGGGACAGCCTGGTGGTCAATCGCCAGTTGTCCTGTACGTAGGCGCCATAGGCGGGATTGTGGGTGGCGATGGTGTCATTCGTGGAAACACTCATCGCGCTCGGCACACCTAGCATAAAGGCCGCCCAGCTATGGCCCAGATTCCCCGCCGGAGTCAACGTATCGTCGTTGCGCCGGGTGTAGGAGTTCGTGAAGCTGAAGCTGCCCGAGAGGGTACCGCTCAACGAATTGGTGCGGAAGCGCTGCCGCTGATCGAAGCCGGCCCGCAGAGAGTGGCTGCCGCGCACATGGGAGATGTCGGCCTTGGCCGACAGTTGCCGGGTGTGCGTTACCCCCGGGTAGGCGGTCGAGAAAGCCTGGTAACCGGAGAAGCTCATCGATGGAAGCGAGTGGTACGCGCCAGCTTTCTCGTCCAGGTAGGCCGGCAGGCCGACATCGCTCGGCTTGTAGGCGGTCCTGACTTGATTCACACTTCCATCCAGGTAACTACTGCTGGACAAGGTGAAATCGAGCACCGTCGTGGCGCCCGGCGTATACACCCAGTCGGCGGTAGCGGAGAGGTTCGGCCGGGTCAAATACGAGCTGTGAAGTCCCCGCGCGCTGCTCCAGGTCCAGTCGTCTTCGTCCTCCAGAAAGCTGTTCCAGCTCCAGCGGCCGAAGAACCGGTGGCGGCTCGAAGCCTGATAGTCAATTCGATTCGACACCGCGGTGTAATCGATATTCCACGGCCCGCGGGCGTTGTTCAGGTTGTCGACGGGCTCTTGCCTCGGATCGAGCGGATCGTTGTTCGGCAGGGGCAGGATCTTAAGGTAGGCCTGGTAGGCAGGATTGATGACCCTGGAGGGCGCAATGATGTTGCCTGGGAACGGGGCCCGGATGTAGTGGGTGGCGCGAGCCGGGTCAGGCCTCACCGTCAGCGGATCGTAGATCTGATACTGCGTGGCATTGGCTTGGAGCAAGCCTGAGAAATCGCCGCCGCGGTTCGCCATGGTCGGAACCGTGAACAGTTCGTTGCCCGCGGCCGTATTAAACCGATCGCGGATGGCGTTGTAACTGATGAAAAAGAACATCCGGTTGCGGCCGTCGAACAGCTTCGGGAGGTAGACCGGGCCTCCCAGGGAGAACTGGTACTTGTTGCTGTGGCCCGGCGGGGACATCCCTTCTTCTTTCAACCGGGAAACCAGAGCCGCATCGCCAGCGCTCTCGGCCTGGGCGATGCTTTGATAGTAGAGCTGCCGGCGATAGAATGACGCGGCGTTCCAGCGCTGCTGGGTGTGCATCTCAGTGACCGAGCCGTGGATCTCGTTGCCGCCGGACTTGGTCATCATGGCGATGCTGGCGCCCACCGTGTGCCCCACCGAGGCGTCGAAGTTCGATGTTTCGACGCGGAACTCCTCGAGGGTGTCGCTTAGCGGGACGAAGGCAATGCGCCGGCTGGTTCCGGCGTTCGGAGCGCCGTCGATGGAATAGTCGTTGCCTCCGACATTGCCGACAGTGTAGTAGCGGCTGTTGGCGATGGTGTACCCCGGCACCGTATAGGAGACGTAGCCTGGGTCGTTCATGCCCGGGGCCAACTGGATGAGCAGCGTGGGCTGGTTCCCCATCATCGGCAGGTCGCGCAGGCTGCGTTCGTCCACGGTCCGGCCGGAGGACGCGGTATAGGTGTCCAGCAACGGCGCTTGGGCGGCCACCGTGATGCTCTCCGACACGGCGCCGAGCTCGAGCTGGAAATCGATCTCAACCCGGCCGCCGACCGAAAGGCGGATCCCGGAGCGGATCGATTCCTTGAAGCCGGCGGTTGCGGCGGCAATCCGGTAATTGCCCGCCACCAGCAGGCTGGCTTCATAGTAACCGGTGGCATTCGTCGATAGCTCCACCGATACGTTTGTGTCCACGTTCGTGACGGTTACGCTGGCTCCGACCACAGCACCCGCTTGCGGGTCGAGAACCCGGCCGTAGATCATGCCGCGGGTCTCCTGAGCGGCCAGTCCGGCAGGCAGCAAGAACAGCGCGCAGCCTGCAAAGAGGGAGCGCATCGATTCCCTCATCTCGGTACCTCCATCCGGATTGCAGCAGGGTCTGAACAGAGCCTGATTCTAGCCCGACGCCGATGTATGCGTCAAGGCTTTTTCTTTAAGCTATTGAATCTACAGGTGTGAGTAGCACACCAGACCTCATACCTCCTACCTCTCATGCGCTTGACTTGGCCATCCTTGCGCTCTACAATCATGTCTGTGGCCGGCCAACTGAACCTCTCCCTTCCCAACAGCAAGCCTCGCAAACCACGGTTTCGAGCAGTGGGCCGCAAAGAAGGTTTCGTGGATAGAGTGGTTGAGGCAATCGAGGGAGAGATCTTCGGAGGACGCCTGACCATGGGCGCCAGACTCCCACCCGAGCGAGAATTCTCCGAGCGCCTGGGCGTGAGCCGGACGGTGGTTCGAGAGGCCGTGCGCACTCTGATAACAAAGGGCCTGCTGGCGACCCGGCACGGCATTGGCACCACCGTGCGCGCGGTGACCCGTGAGGAGCTGACCAAGCCGCTGACTCTGTTCATCCGCACCTGCGGTGAACCAGTGGGTATCGAGCATCTGCACCAGGTGCGCTCGATGCTGGAGGTCGGGAACGCTGGACTGGCTGCCGAACAGGCCACAGGCCCCGACATCGAGGACCTCCGCCGCATTTCCGCCGCCATGGACTCGGCGGCCGCCGATCCGCAACAATTCGCCGAGAAGGATGCCGAGTTCCACCGCCGTCTGGCCCAGGCCACCCACAATCCACTCCTGGTGTTGCTGTTGGACTCGATCCGCGATCTGATGGCCGAGGTCCGGACGCTGGTGGCGCACCGACACGGCCTCTTCGAGCGGGTAATGCCGACCCACATCCAAGTCTTGGAGTCTGTCGCATCGCGGGACGCCCAGCGGGCCCGGCGGGCCATGCACGACCATCTTGAGGTGGCGCTGAGTATTCAAAGGGAACTGATTCAAGGCCGGACGACTTGAGTGGTGAGACTGGTTCAGTAGGGCTTCAGTACCCCTGCCGCTTGTCCACCAGGTTCCGCAGCGGCTCGCCCAGGCGAAAGCGCTCGAAGTTCTCCAGGAACAGCTCCATCGCGCGCTCCATCCAGCCGGGAAAATGATCGGCGCAGTGCGGCGAGAGCAGCACGTTATCCAGCTTGTAGAAGGGGTGGCCGGGCGGTAGCGGCTCGGTGTCGAACACATCCAGCGCCGCGCCGCGGACGCGGTTTTCCTTCAACGCCCGCGCCAGCGCCGCTTCGTCCACCACCGGGCCGCGGCCGATGTTGATCAGCACCGCGCTGCTCTTCATCGCGCGCAGCTCGGCCTCGCCGATCAGCCCCAGCGTCTCGGGCGTCAGCGGAGTGGCGACCACCACGTAGTCAGCCAGCGCCAGCATCTCCAGTCTCTGTTGCGGCGAGAACACCCTTTCGACGAGCGGATCGCCGCTGGCGAGCTCCGGCCGCCGCCGCAGCGCCGCCACCCTCATGCCGAAGGCGCGGGCCCGGTCGGCGACGACCCGGCCGATGTCGCCGTAGCCCACTATGCCCAGCCATCTTCCGTGGATCTCCTCGATGTCGAACGGGTTCCAGAGGCCGGCCTCCTGGCTGAGGACCATCCGGCGCAGGTCCTTGGCGAAGTAGAGCACCGCCGCCATCGCGAACTCGGCCAGCACGCGGCTGAACAGCCCGCGCGAGTTGGTCACAGGGACCGGGCTTTCCACCAGCGCCGGGAACAGGACGTTCTCCACCCCGGCGGAGGCCGAATGCACCCAGCGAACCCGCGGCGCCATCCGCCAGACCTGCTCGAGCATCTCGCGGCTCGCGAACCAGGAGAGGATCACATCGGTCTCGGGGGCGGCGGACTCAAAAGCCTCCGGCAACCGCCCGGCCGCGATCCGCGTCTCTTCCGGCAGCCGTTCGAGCAGGCGCAAGTGAGGATCGGCCGGATCGGCCAGCACCAGCAGCGTCAGCGAGCCCATGTGCAGGAATGTACCACAGCTCCCGGCCGGTCTCGGCCGGCGGGCGGCTTGCCTGGCGCGGTGCGGCTGCGGGAAACTGGATGTGGTGCCTGAGTTTTGTACCTGCGGCGCGGAACTGCCGCCGGAGGCGCGCTTCTGCCACAAGTGCGGCAAGCCGCAGTGGGAAGAGCCGCTGCCGGAACCGGTGGCGGCGCCGCCGGTCCAGCCGCCGCCGGCCCAGCCGCCGCCGGTGGCGGAAGTCAGCTTTCGCAACCGGGTCGCGGTGCGCACCGGTCTGCTGGTCGCCGCCATCGCCCTGGCGCTGAGCTCGATCCCGCTGGCGCCCTGGCTGCCGTTTGTCTGGATGCTGGGGGCGGGCGTCTTCTCGGTCTACCTGTACAACCGCCGCACCGGCCAGCCGCTCTCGGTCCGGAGCGGAATGCGGATGGGGTGGATCACCGGGGTGTTCACCTTCCTGTTCAGCATGGTGCTGATCACCATCGGCCTGGCGCTGATCGCCGGCCAGGCCGATGCTTTCGCCCGCGTGCTGCGCGAGCAGTCGAATCTTCCCAAGGAGATGACCGACCGGGCGCTGGAGATCCTGCGCAGCCCGGCCGAACTGCTGGTCTCCCTGTTGATGGGATTCGTCAGCTTCACCGCCGCCGGGGCGTTAGGCGGCGCGCTGGGGGCCCGCGTCTTCAGCAAGAACTGAGGCCGCCCGCGGGGCGCTGGAGGCCTTCACCAGAGCCACGCCCGCAAAGATCACGGCCATCGCCAGCGTTTCCCGCGCGCCGAAAGGCTCGCGGTAAAACAGCCAGCCCAGCGCCACGGCCACCACCGGATTCACATAGGAGTAAACCGACACCAGCGCCACCGGCAGGCGCCGCAGCGCGTACAGGTAGGCGCTGTAACCGACGATGGAGCCGAACACAATCAGGTAGAGGAGGGCGCCCACTCCGCGGGGGTTCCAGACGATGGGGTGCTCGCGGACCAGCAGCGCCGGGGGCAGGAAAGCCAGCCCCGCGGCCAATTGCTGGAGGGCGCTGGCGATCAGCGGATGGGTTTCGGTGACGTGCCGCCGCTGGTAGATGGAGCCCCAAGCCCAGCACGCACAGCCGATCTGGAGCAGCAGAAACCCCCGCCAGAGGGCGCCGCCGGCGCCGGTCATGTCCGGCCCCACCAGCAGCGCGGCGCCGATGGCGCCGACCACCATCCCCATCAGCGTGGGCCCGTGCAGCCGCTCGCCCCCTGGCATCAGCGCTTCCATGCCGGCCATCCAGAACGGCGAGACGGTGATGATGAGCGCCGCCAGCCCGCTGGGAATCCAGAGTTCGGCGAAGGTCAGGCAGGCATTGCCCGCGCCCAAAATGAACAGGCCGGTGACCCCGGAAACCGCCAGCTCCCTGCCCCTGGGCAGGCGCGCGCCGGCAAGCAGCGCCGCCGCCAGCAGCAGCGATCCGGAGATCAGGAACCGGGCGCTCACCAGCGCCAGCGGCGGGAAAGCCTCCAGCGCCATGCGGATGCCCAGGTACGTGGCGCCCCAGAAGAAGCAGACCGCACCCAGCGCCGCGTAGGCCCAAAAAAAGGGATGAGCGCGCAATTCCCAGGGTAGCACTGCCCGTTGCCGGCGGCGCTGGCGTAGAATGATGCCTTGATCCTCACGCTCACCATCAACCCGGCCATCGACCGCAACGTGGTCACCGACCGGCTGGTGTTCGAGGACCGCTCCTACATCGAGTCCACCTCCGAGTCGGCCGGCGGGCGCGGCATCAACGCCTCCTGCGTCATCCACTCCTTTGGCGGGAAAACGCTCGGCATCGCCACCTGCGGCGGCCGCTCGGGCCTGCGGCTGGAACAGTTCCTCTGCGCCTGCCGGTTCCCGGTCGAGCTGGTTCGGATCCGGAGCGAAATCCGTACCAACCTGGTGGTCAGCGACCGGCAGGGCTTGACCATCAAGCTCAACGAAGCGGGGCCGGTGCTGACGCCGGAAGAGGTCGAGCGCGTGGAGGAAGCCGTCCGGCGCAATCTGCCCGGGGCCGACTGGCTGTTGCTCTGCGGCAGCCTTCCGCCGGGAGTGCCGGCCGGCTTCTATGCCGGCCTGGTGAAGGCGGCGCGCGCGCAGGGCGCCAAAACGCTGCTGGACACCGACGGTGAGGCGCTGCGGGCGGGCGTCGCGGCCGGCCCGTCGGTGGTCGCCCCAAACCAGCAGGAAGCCGAGCGGCTGCTCGACACCGCGCTGATCACCAGCGGCCAGTTTCTGGAGGCGGCCGCCCGCATTCGGGCCATGGGGCCGGAAGCTGTCGTGCTCTCAGCCGGCAGTCGCGGGGCGGTGGGCGCGCTGGCCGGCGGCCTGGTCGAGGTCGTGCCGCCGCGGGTGGAAGTGGTTTGTCCCATCGGCGCCGGCGACGCGCTGGCGGCCGCGTTCGTTTGGGCGCTTTCCGAAGGCAAGCCCCCCGCCGACGCGCTGCGGTGGGGCGTGGCCGCCGGCACTGCCTCGGCCTGCCTGCCGGGCTTCCGGTTCGCCTCGCTGGCCCAGACCAGTGAGATCTACGAGCGGGTGGAAGTCCGCCCGGCGGGTTAGCCCTTCCGCCGCCGCCGGAAGAAGCGGCCAGCCACTCCGGCCCCGCCGAGCGCGAGCACCGCGAACAGCCCCAGCAGCGCCACTAAGGTGGCCACCGAGCCGGCGACGAAGTAGTCGGCGCTGGTGTGGGGCGGCGGCAGGATCCTCAGCAGGATGATGGCCGCGGCCACGTAGAGCAGCAACAGGGCGATCCCACTCAGCAGCGCGCGCAAGCTCCGTGGGGACATGCTCTGCCCCAGGATATCTCCGAGCCGGGGTAGCCCGCACTCCGCAATCCTACCGGATGATCAGCGGCCCGCCCGCGGCGGGCTGCTGCGCGAAGTTGCCGCGCAGGAAGTCCAGAAAAGCGCGCCCGCGCTTGCGGCCGTTGTTGTGCCGGATCTCCAGGCGCTGCAAGAACACCAGCACACCGAGCACGCCGGCGTCGCGCACCATGGACATGCCGTACCGCTCGCGCAGCCGGCGGCGCGTCTCCTCCACGGACTGCTGCACATGGCGATGGATGCCGGCGGCCGGCGGATTGGCCGGCAGCGACTCGTAAACCAGGCCGCTCTCCAGCGTGCGATAGGTGCGGACCAGCGATTCCAGCGCCTCGCGCAGGTCGAAGTCGATGGCGCCCGGCGTCGCCAGGGCCGCCTCCGTCAGCGCATGGGCCACCGCCACCAGCAGCGGCTCGTGCTCCTGGAGAAAGCCCTCGGTCACGCGAACGTCCCGATTGGGAATCTGGGCCGCATCCAGGTCCGGCAGCCGTTCGTGCTTGCGCGCGTCCCGGAGGTACTCGCAGTCGAGCGGGCAATTCACCGTCACCTCGCGCTCGGCGCCACAGCAGACGGCGCAGATCTCGCCGCGCACGCCGGGACAATGGCGGCGCGGGCGGCGCGTTTCGCAGAGTTCGCAGGCGGGCATGGAGACGTTCCCTCTATCGTATCATTCGACTGATGCCCCGCACCGACCTGTTCCTTAAAGTCGAGATCGAGCACGATCAGCGGGAGACGCCGCCGGCGCTGGCCGAGGAGATCTGCCGCCGCATCCTCAAGCTTCACGGTGTGCGTTCGGCCGAGCTGTCCAGCTTTGTCACGCGCGCGGAAGAGAAGGACGCCTGAGCCGGTTACAGCAATCGCTCCCACGTGCGGCGGAGGAAGCCGTCGGTCATGCCGGCGATGTAGTCGCAGACCACCCGGTGCGACGGCTGGCCGGCGGCCAGCCCGCGGTAGGGCTCGGGCAGCCGGTCCGGCTGAGCCAGGAAGAACTCGAACAGCGCCGCTATCGCCGTCGTCGAGCGCTGGCGCTCCTCGCGGACCGGCTCGGAAGCGTAGACACGCCGGTGCAGGAACCGCTTCAGGTCCGCGCTCAGCGCCCGCGCCGGCGGGCTGAAACGGGCCAGGCGTTCAGGATGCCGGCGCACCTGCTCGACATCAGCCAGGCCGGCCTGGGCGGCGGCCGCACCGGTCCCCTCGATCAGTTCCGAGACCAGCAGATCGATCAGCCGGCGCAGGCCTTCGTGAAACCGCACGCGCTCCGGCGCACCGGGGAACTGCTGCTCGACCGCCTGCTGGATCGCGGTGCACCCGGGCACGTTCTCCGCAATCTCGGCTAGCGTGAAGAACTGCGCCGAAAACGCGTCATCCAGGTCGGCGGTGTTGTAGGCGATCTCGTCGGCCAGGTCGATTAGTTGCGCCTCCAGGGGGGGGCGCAGGCCGGGCAGGTATTCCTCCGCCTCGGGCAGTTCCCCGGGCGCGAAGTCGCGCGAGTGTTTCACGATGCCCTCGCGGACCTCGAAGGTAAGGTTCAGGCCGGGGAAACGGGCGTAGCGCTGCTCGAAGCTCTCGACGATCCGCAGCGCGTGCAGGTTGTGATCGAACCGCTCGCCGAAGCGGCTCATCTGCCGGTTCAGTTCCTCCTCGCCGGCGTGGGCGAAAGGCGGGTGGCCGATGTCGTGGGCCAGCGCCAGCGCCTCGGTCAGATCCTCGTCCAGGCCGAGGGCGGCCGCCACCGTCCGCGCAATCTGCGCGACCTCGATGGTGTGGGTCAGCCGGTTGCGGAAGTGGTCGGAGAGGGCGGGCGGGAAGACCTGGGTCTTGTCTTCCAGGCGCCGGAAGGCGCGGGCGTGGACGATGCGGTCGCGGTCGCGCTGGAATTCGTTGCGGTACGCATGCGGCGGCTCGGGATAGCGGCGGCCGCGGCTGCGACCCACTGGAAACCGCAAGCCGCCGAGCGCGCCCTCCATCGCCGGCAAGCTACTTGGCGGGCAGCCGGGCCAACTCGGTCAGGGCGGCGCGGCTGATCGCGCTGCGCTGGGTGCGCAGCGGCTCCAGCAGCTTGCGCGCCTCCTCGGGCCGCTTCTCGGCCAGAAACTGGGCCAGGACGAGGGTGGCGTGCTCCTTCGACACAAACACGGTCGGCTTATCGAGCAGTGAACGCAGCAGCTTTTCCCCGTCGGCCGGCTTGCCCTGCGCCCGGTAGATCTCGGCCAGGGACAGCTTGGCCAGCGCCGCGTAGTTCTCATTGCCCTCCCGGGCGACTACCTCGAACAGCTTGGCCGCCTCAGCCAGCCTGCCCTGATCGGCGGCCATGGCGCCCAGGTAGTAGTCCGCCAGCACGCCCTCGTCGGAGCCGGCGTGACGGCTGGCCAGGTCGGTGAACACCTTCAGCGCCGCTTTATCCTTTTCCTGCTGGCTGGGATAGCCGGGGAGAAACTCGTTGCCGGTCTGGCCGATGGGGGCGTTCTGGATCTGGAGCGCGGCGTTGAGCGCCGCCTGGCGGGCGCCGCGCTGGTGCCGGCGGTAATAAGCGCCCGCGGCCACCAGCACAACCACGGCCAGCGCGATGGCGCCATAGCGGCTGAACTGTTTCCGGTGCTGGCTGACGTACTCGACCGTGTGCTCGACCTCGAGCGCGAACTTATCGGTCTTCAGTTCCTTTCGGGTGATTCTGTCCACGCAAACCTCGATCGGGAGAAACTAATGGAATTGTAGCACAGCAGGCGACGGCGAGCTGAAGCTCGCCGCTGCACGCTGAAGCATGCGCCACCCGCGCCTAACCGAAGCTGCGAACGGCGTGCGCCTCGTTGTCGTAAACGTCGAAGACGGTGTACAGCTTGGTGATCTGGAGCAGGTCCTGGACCCGCTTGGTAAGGCTCAGCAGCTTCAGGCTGCCGCCCTGGTTGGTCACCGAAGTATAAGCTGAAACCAGTTCGCCGATCCCCGAGCTGTCGATATAGGACACGTCTCCGAGATTCAGCAGAATCTTCCGCTGGCCGCCGGCCAGTTGCTCGCGGATGCCATCGCGGAGAATGCTGGTACCCTCTCCCAAGGTGATGCGTCCCGAGACGTCGATCACCGTGACTTCGCCTACCTGGCGGGGGCTGAGTTTTACGCTCATGAATTATCCTCCTCGCTTGTGTTTCGCTCCACAGCCGCCTGTCATTTGCGCCTGGCGTACTTCACCAGCTTCACCTCGGTCCCGGCCGGAGCCAGGCGGCGCACCTGAAACTCGTCCATGAACGCGCGGATCAAGTAGATCCCCCGGCCTGATTGCTGCAAGATGTTGGACGCCGCCACCGGATCGGGCAGAGCCTCGAGATCAAAACCCTGGCCTTCGTCGCTCACACTCACCGTCAGCCGGTCTTCGTCCCCGGCGATCCGCAACCGGACTTTCTTGCGGGCATTATAGCGGTTTCCGTGCACCACCGCGTTAACCACCGCCTCGCGCACGGCCATGCCGATCTTGTGCAGGTCCTCGTCGCCGAAGCCGAGCTGCCGGGCCGCTTCCAGCGCGAGGTTCTCCGCCTCGTCCGCGCTCTCCAAACCCGAATCCAGGACTGTGTCCACGACGCCGGTCTCGCCGGTGTTGTTCTCCTCCATTGAAACGCTCGCGGGCCGCCGCAGCCTGGCCCGGTCGAACCCATTAAGGTAAAATGCTCTACGCTTAAAAGTCAAGGCGGGGCCGGTATGCGGCTGCTGGTTTTCTCCGACATTCACGGCGACTGCGCGGCGCTGGAACGGCTGATGGAGGTGGAAGCCGACTACTATTTCGCCGCCGGCGACCTGGTGAGCTGGGGGCGCGGGCTGGAGGCCATCGGCCGAATCCTCGCCCGCCGCGCGGAACGGGTATACGTGCTGCCCGGCAATCACGAATCGGCCTCGCTGATCGCCGCCTTCGCCCGCCGGTTCTCTCTGCACGACTTCCACGAGAAGAGCTTCGCCGCCAACGGCTATCACCTGGCCGGGCTGGGCTACTCCAATCCCACTCCGTTCAACACCCCGGGCGAGTACAGCGAGAAGGAACTGGCCGGGCGCCTGGCCCGCTTCGCCGCGCTCAAGCCGCTGGTGCTCATCTGCCACTGCCCGCCGCTGGGCACGCCGCTGGATCGCGTGCGCGAGGGCGTGCACGCCGGCAGCCGCTCCATCCGCGAGTTCGTCGAAGAGCACCAGCCGGAATACTTCCTGTGCGGCCATATCCACGAGGCCGAGGGCGTGGCTGCGCGCATCGGCGCGACCCGCGCGTTCAACACCGGCAAGCGGGGGCATCTGCTTGATCTTGCTAAAATAGGGTAGGCATGATCCTCGAGGAACTCGAACGCGAGTACGGAGCGCTCCGCCGGCAGGCCGAAGCCGTGCGGGGCTATCTTTGACGCGCCCGCCAAGAAGTCCCAGTTGACCCAACTCGAACAGCAGATCGCCGCGCCCGACTTCTGGAACCAGCCCGAGCGCAGCAAGCGGCTGCTGCGCGAGCGCAAGCGCCTGGAAGAGACCCTGGCCAGCGGCGCCGAGGTGGCCGCCATGACCGCCGACCTGGACACGCTGTTCGAGCTCGGCCGCGAAGGCGAAGAGGTGAGCCGCGACATCGAAGGGGAACTGAAGAAGCTCTCGGCGCGGGTGGAAACGCTGGAGACCGAGCTGCTGCTCTCGGGCGAGAACGATTTCCGCAGCGCCATCGTCACCATTCATCCCGGCGCCGGCGGCACGGAGAGCCAGGACTGGGCCGAGATGCTGCTGCGCATGTACCTGCGCTGGGCCGAGCGCCAGCGCTTCTCGACCGTCGTTACCGACCGGCTGGACGGCGAGGGCGCCGGCATCAAGTCGGTCACCTTCGAGACCAACGGCGACAACGCCTACGGCCTGCTGCAATCGGAGATCGGCGTGCACCGGCTGGTGCGCATCTCGCCCTTCGACGCTAACGCGCGCCGGCACACCTCGTTCGCTTCGGTCTTCGTTTGTCCGCAGGTGGATGACGAGGTCAAGATCGACATCCGGCCCGAAGACCTCCGCATCGACACCTTCCGCGCCGGCGGGCGCGGCGGCCAGCACGTCAATCGCACCGACTCGGCGGTGCGTATGGTGCACCTGCCCTCGGGCATCGTGGTGCAGTGCCAGAACGAGCGTTCCCAGCACAAGAACCGCGACATGGCCTTACGCCAGCTCCGCGCCCGGCTCTACGAGTTTGAGATGGAGAAGCGGCGCGAGGAGGAGCGCAAGGTCGAAGCCTCCAAGGCCGACATCAACTTCGGCAGCCAGATCCGCAGCTACGTGCTGGCGCCCTACCGGCTGGTGAAGGACCTGCGCACCCGGCTGGCGGTGGGCGACCCCGAGCGCGTGCTGGACGGCGACCTGGACCGGTTCATGCGCGCCTTCCTGGTCTGGCGCAAGACGGGCAAACTGGCGCCGGACCGGCCCGACCTGCCGGAGTAAGACGCGCGGATGGTGGACCAGCAAACTCTGGAGCGGGCCGCCGCCCTGATTCGCCAGGGCCGGCTGGTGGCGTTTCCCACCGAGACGGTCTACGGCCTGGGCGCCAACGCGCTGGACGCCGGGGCGGTCGCGCGCATCTACCAGGCGAAGGGCCGGCCGCCGCGCAGCCCGGTGATCGTCCATGTCGATTCCCTGGAAATGGCCCGCGGGCTGGCCCGCGTCTGGCCGCCGGAGGCCGAGACGCTGGCGCGCCGTTACTGGCCCGGGCCGCTCACGCTGGTGGTTCCCAAGCAGGCTTCGGTTCCGGACGTGGTGACGGCGGGCCTGGATACCGTGGGCCTGCGCATGCCGGCCCACCCTGTGGCGCTGGCGCTGATCCGCGCCGCCGGCCTACCGATCGCCGCTCCCAGCGCCAACCACTTCACGCGCCTGTCTCCCACGACCGCCGAACACGTCCGCGACTCCCTCGGCGAAGCGGTCGATCTGATTCTGGACGGCGGGCCGACGGCGGTGGGGATCGAGTCCACCGTGCTGGCGCTGGCGGCGGAGAGGCCGCGGCTGCTGCGGCCCGGCGCCGTCACGAAGGAGCAGATTGAAGCGCTCATCGGGCCCGTGGAGGTCGCCGGAAGGATCGAGAACGGGGCCGCCGCCCATGTCTCGCCGGGGATGCATCCACGCCACTACAGCCCGGCCACGCGCCTGCTGGTGGTCGAGAACGACGCCCTGCCCCAGGATGGCCGCGGCGCCTACCTCTGGCTGCGGCGTCCGGCCGAAGCCGCCCGCTCGATCGGCATGCCGCCGCACGCCGCCGATTACGCCGCCGTCCTCTACGACACGCTGCACCAACTCGACCGCGAAGGCCTGGACTGGATAGCGGTGGAGATGCCCCCGGACTCCGCGGAATGGGCGGCGGTGCACGACCGGCTGCAACGGGCGGCCTCGCGCTGAGCCGACCGCCTCCGCCAGGTTGCGCCGCGGGCCAACGGCTCCTTACAATAGGTAAGGAACATGGCGGTGGCCACGCTCACCAGCAAAGGACAGATCACGGTGCCGGTGTCCGTGCGGGAGCGGCTCGGGTTGAAACCGGGAGACCGGATCGACTTTGTGCTCGACCGGGACGGGCGACTCTCGCTGGAGCCAAAGCGAACCAGCTTTGAAGCACTGAGGGGAATCCTGAAACACCCCAAGGGCAAGGCCGTCACCGTTCGGGCGATGGACCGGGCCGTCGGTGAAGCTGTCGTTTCCCGGTGGCGGCGCAGCACCGCTGGCGCGCGGCGATGACCGGGATCGACCGCAACGTGCTGGTGCGCTTTCTGGTCGAGGACGATCCTCGGCAGGTCGAGCGCGCCTCTCGGTTCCTGGCCGAATCGAGGGCCAAGGGAGAGCTGGTTCACATCTCGGTCATCGTACTGTGCGAGACGGCTTGGGTGCTGCGGTCCGCCTTCGCCCGCCCCAAAGGGGCCATCCTGGACGCCATCGAGCAGTTGCTCCGCGCCGACTTGTTCCGTGTGGAAGCGGAAGACGCCGTGCGCCGGGCCCTGGAAACCTGCCGGGGCGGGAAGGGGGATTTCGCCGACCACCTGATCGCCCAGCTCAATCTGGCCAAGGGCTGCCGCAGCACGATGACGTTCGACCATTCGCTGCGCGGCGTGCCTGGCTTTACTGGGCTCTGAGTCGGGCGGCCCGCAACAGCCCGGCTCAAGTATAATCAGGGCAGGCGGTGAAGCATGGAGACCTCGGCGCTGCGTCCTTACAAGGACTACCGCTGGATCGTTGCCGACCCTCGGCTGCTGGGCGGCGGGCTTGCCATACGTGGAACGCGCCTGTCAGTAGCGCTCATCCTGGAGTGCATGGCGAACGGCATGACACTCGAAGACATCGACGAGAGCTTTGACCACTCTTTTCCTCATAACGCCTTGCCCGAGGTGTTGAAAGTCGCGGCCGAGCTGGCGACCTCATTTCATGTGGCTGCTTGACGCCAACATGGATGTGCACCTTCTCTCCCTGCTGCGGGAGTATGGAATCGATTGTGACGCGGCAACCCGCCGCGGCTGGCGGGCACTGGACAACGGAGAACTGGTCGCCGCGGCGGCGGGGGCTGGTTTCACCTGCCTGCTCACGCAAGACCGGCTCTTTGGTGAGGCGGCGGCGTCCCGATTACAGCTTTTCCCTCACATTGCCGTGGTGATCGTCCACTTGCCACAGCGCCCATGGCGGCTCTATCAGGAGGATTTCCGGGCCGCCTGGGCTGCCTCGCCCCTACGCCCGGTACCGGGCAAGGTTGTGCACTGGCCGCTGGCCGCGCCTGACTAGCCGCGCCGGATGACGTCGCAGTTGCCGCCCCACGGTATCTTCACTGAGAGACCTCGGCCGGAGACACCTACGCTGGACCTCAACCACGCAGACCCGGTTGAGGACAACAATATCCGTGATCGAGGGAGCACAGCTCCTTAGACAAGCGTACCCGAGCCTCCCCGTAAGCGTTTCACCTGCATCCCACCGTCTGGACGGAATTCGCGCCACGGATCGCGATTCCACCAAAAGTCGCTCCGGTGAGGACAGCTCGCGTGGCTCCACACGTAAGGCCTGTGTCCTGGGTGTTGAATTGGAGGATCAGGTCATTGTCGCCGTCTGCGTCCACGTCCTGAAGCGCATAGTGTACCGGACGCGCCTCAGTCCCCGTGGCGCCAAATCGAACCGTCACCGGGTTTACGGTGGCAGCACTAAAGTTTGCGCTGGCGAGGATGGCCACAGGGATTTTGCCCTCGCTCTTGGGGTTAACGGCGTTAGGACCGGTTCCCGGCTTTATGTCTACCGGTGCCGGACAGATCAACTGGCCCTGATTCAACATCACATTGTCAAACGCGACTTGGGCGTCGCTGTCGGCAAAGGCCCAATCGTGGCTCCAGGTTCCGAGGTTGAAACGCAGGTCGGCGGTGGTTGCCGTACTGGTGTGGATGAGGACCCAGCCACCAGGGCTCCAATAATAGCCTGAGAGCAAGGTTCCCGACCTGACCAGCCTCAACTTACCGGCCAGGTCGCTGGTCGGAGTCACGCCTTGGACTCCGTCAAGAAAATGGGTCAGGTATACTTCGGATGGCCCTGGCTCAAGTGGGGATCGGCTGACTCGTTCCACAATACCAGGCTCACCAACTTCGCTGGCTGCGAGACCCACTCTCACTCCGTTCCGCTGTGGCCAGACCAGCAGTTGGTAGTCAACCTGAACGTCGAAATCACCCCGAAGCCGGCAACTGCTCCGGTAGCCACCCCAAAAGGTCGCGCCGGCTGAACTCGCTGGGAAAAACACCTCCAGCCTTTGGTTGGTTTTTGTGACCACCGGACAACACCCAGTTGGTGGGGCTATACAGCCGCGCATAATTAACAGGACAAACGGGTCAACAAAAAGGAAGGAGA